>Ga0247609_10003879_pt1 | contig 15060 bp, 11 predicted proteins | sample 172DNAGHGlowgp2_FD_193487 | JGI IMG/M metagenome (GOLD analysis project Ga0247609, IMG submission 193487) | Sheep rumen microbial communities from Palmerston North, Manawatu-Wanganui, New Zealand - 1728 DNA GHGlow gp2 | ecosystem: Host-associated > Mammals > Digestive system > Stomach > Rumen ...
CCATGCCATTGTGGTGGTGGATGTGGCCAAGAGCGCGGACGGACGGGTGGCCATCATGTGCCTTGAGGGCAACACGCCTGCAAGGGAGAAACACATAGTACGCAACCTGCGCCTGTGGCGCAACCCCTGGTTCGTCATCAGCCCTGGCGACACGGAGATACGTTTTATCAAAAGCCGCTTCCACCAAGGCCAGCTCCGGTACTACTGAATAAATAGTGGCTCTATTTTAGGTGGGTTCTATTAATGCGTTTTCACTGTCGCGTCTCTTCGAGACGCAGTTTGGTTACACATTGACTGTCACCGTACTGCGCCTTGCGGTTTGTACGGTGTTATTGATGGTCACACCTCTCTGAGGTGATTTATAGAAGCCCCTTTTAATATATGACTGTTTCTTTTTTTACAAACTCGAAGAAGTTGAATCTCCATAACGTTACGTAAATCGTGTGCAGGGCAAGATTGCTTGCTTTGTCGAGATCCAGCAATGTCTTGAAGAAACCCCACACCTGGAAGGGGTCGTGACAAAAGGGAGCAACCCTCTATTCCGCAGTGTGGGGTCAACCATATCCTTGCATCACAGCGTCTCAGAGGGACACGACATTGGACTTATATGCCAATAATCAGTCATTTTTTTCTTTATAATAGAGTGTAAATAATACAAGCGCGGGGCGGCCATGGCCGCCCCGCGCTTAGGGTTGGAAGATGTCTTCGCTTAGTCGGCTTGGCGTGCCAAGCGTATGTTATGAGCGAAGCCCTGTTGGTGCTGTGGTGCTGTACTGTTGGGGGCTATTTTTTCGTCGTTGAAATACATGTAGGATGTGGTTTGCTCTTGGTTATTGAAGTCGCTGGTCCAATAGCATCCTGCATTGGCATCTTGTACATCGGTAGAGGAGGGATTGTTGTGCGTAAAGTAACCGTTGGCTTTAAGGAATACGCAGCCTGCCTCCTCGAGGGTTTCGAATTCGGCAACAGTGTAATTGTGACCGGCAGCGGCATAGGAGGAATTTGCGGTGTTGAGATTTGCGGGCTGAGCAATGGCATCGTCCGGCCAAAGGAACTCGTCGGGGAAGAGTAGGAGTCCGTTGGCCCCGTTTACCTGAACTTTGGCAAAGCGGGCGTATGAGACGTTGCGGGTGTAGAGCAGGTAGGTCCATTGCTGAAGGCTGAGCGTGAACCATCTGTCGTCGGTTTGGTCGTTAGGCGTTTGGTTGTTGATAAAGTTGCCCCAGTCGTAGAATGAGGAATTGTTGTATTGCCCATTGTTGTCAGGGTATGCTACCACGGTGCCGTTGCTCATCTGGAGACACATCTTAGCGTATTCGGAATGGCTGCCGCTGGCAGGGTTTCCATGTGACATGGTTATGTGGTATCCGTCGCAGGTGTACTGCTGGGTGTGGTATGTCCAGTAGTAGCCGGTCCCGTCAGATCCTGAGTTGCCGACATGGTAAATCAGGTTTCCTTTGGCAAAGTTTACTTTCATGTCGTCGCTTACGGAATAGATGCCGGGGTTGAAGTCGCGAGGGTCGGGGTTTGTAGGGTCGGGGATGACTATGTCGCTGAAGTCCACAACGCCAATCTGGTTGGCATTAAGGGTATTGCAGTTGCCTGATTGCTTTTTGATTGAGCAATAGTAGAAGTTTTGGTTGTTGCCATATTGGTCGGTAGCGGTGTTCTTGTAGTTGACCCAAATCTTGAAGTTGATGTCCGAGACGGCTGGGACAGCAATGTAATACACACCGTCGGAGGTGTTTTCGATGACATGCAGGTACACCGTGTCGCCACCGTCCTTAATGCCACCAGCTACGGGTTGGGATTTGGTGAGTGAGGAGAGTTGTGGACGAGCTCCATTGCCATTGAAGGTTATGGTTCCGTTTCCCCATAGCAGACCGCCGCTGGTAGTGTTCTCACCGTTGGTTACGAAGGTGGTAACGTATATGTCGGTTACATGTAGGTCAACGGGTACTTGAACCTTGAGCAAAGCACAGAGGTTGTAGAAATCCATCGTGGTTCCGCCTTGCGATGCCATCAGAGCGTTGATTACTTGGTGACCGTCATCGTCCAAGACACATTTCTGCATGGATGGCAGGTGGACGGTGGTGCCGCTTGCTGTTACCCCAGCTGTGCTGGTGACTGCATCGGCAGGATAAACAGCGTAGTTGGTTTCGGCCAGTTCCTGACCTTCGGGCAAGCTGATTGTGCCCGTGTGATTGCGGTTTGAAAGCCCGCTAACGGTGGCGATGGTGCTGTTGATGGCCACTTGGTCGCCTATTATCCAGCTGGAGTAGTTGCTGTTATCGACGTACACTTTCGAGTCGGAGTTGTAGTCGTGGATGTGGGCTTTTATTGTTATGGTGTTAACATCCTTGTTGCAGCCAGCTACAAGCAGTGTAGCGGTGATAAGTAGAAGTGTGCTTAATCTGTTTTTCATTTCTTTTGTTTTTAGGGATTATTGGAATGTTGTCCAGTCTGAGCCTTCATTATTGTTTGCCTCTTTTACTTCATACAGGCCTGTGTCGGATTCGGGATCGCCCTGATCGGTTTTGAGTGTACCATCAAAACCGAGTTCAACCATGAAACGTACCACCTTGACAGAAGGCGGCAAATAGTTTTTTGTTTGTTTTTTCATGACATTTATTTTTTTTTGTCCTTTTATTGTGTTATTATTAATTATCTATTTGATATAATGAGTATTGCAGCCTTTTGGGGGCTTTTTGTTCACTTTGCAAAGGTATCTCTTTTTTTTAAAATGTTATGTATTAATAATCAATTGGAAAGAATTTAGTAACGGATATGGTGTGTTTTGATGTTTTTTAGCGAAGATGGGTGTATAAATGGTAATGGCGATTGGCTGTGTTTTGCCGAATGGGGACGATGCAAAAACGGACCGTCACAGGGTGGCGGTCCGTTTGTTGTTTAAGGATGCGATTTAGAAGTATTTGATGTCGCGCTCCACGATATACATGGGTATCTTCTTGTCGTTTTCGAGCTGGTATTCGTAACGGGTCACCCAGTTGCCCTCTTCGTCGTAGCGGTATTCGTAGAGGGTGATGGTGAGTTCGGGCTCGTTGGGGTCTTCGTAGTAGTCGAAAAGGGTGGAGCTGACGGGTTCGTTGTGTTCGTCGTATTCGTAGCGGATTTCCTGCACTTTGTCGCCCTTGGCGTTGAAGACTACGGTCTTGTAGATGTTGTCGTTTTCGCCATAGATGTATATTTCGCGGCGGAAGGTGTTGTTTTCGTGGTCGTTGTAGCTGAGTTGGCTGAGACGGCCCTTGGCATCGTATTTGTAGAGTACGCGGCTTTCTATCTGGCGTTCCTCGTCCTCGATATAGACTTCGGTGAGTACGAGGTCGGGGTCGTAGAGGTAGTAGGTGCGGCCGATGACGTTCTCGTCGGGGTCGAGGATGTGTTCGAGGGTGACGAGGCCGAAGTCGTCGTGTTTGTAGCGGGTGCGGAATATCATGTCCTCCTCGTTGGAGAGGTAGGACTGGCTGCGGCGTTGTCCTTTTTGGTTGTAGACGGTTTTGAGGCGTTCGAGTATGCTGCCGCGTCCGGCGTTGTTGGCGTGGTTGTCGGCTTCGTACATGACGGAGAGGACGTTTTTGACCTCGCCATGCAGGCCGTCGCGCTGGCAGTCGGACAGTTGTTCGGGCAGCCGTTGGTCGGCTTTTTGCGGAGCGTTGGGCCGGCGCTGCACGGCCTGGTTGGGCCGGTCGTTGATGCGGCCGCGCAGGTTATCGTTGTTTTGTGCAGCCAAACAGCCGGTCAAACACAGAAAAAGGGCTGTTGTGAGAATCTGCTTTGTTTTCATAGTATGCTAATTGCTAATATGTTGTACTTACTTTCGTGTGAATTTGCCTGTATGTTCAAAAGTTCAAAATTACAAAAAAAAACGGAAATGGGAAAATTTTAGTATCTTTGCACAGCAAAAAAAATCATAAAGGTTAGTTAAGAATGAAGAATTAGGGGTTAAGAATTAGGAAGTTCGCTTTGCGCGTTTCGTGATTCCCCGTAGCAAATACTCGATGGAAAAGATAGTGCTTGTCTGTTTTGTGGCCTACACGGTGTTGCTTTTTGCCGTGATGTGGCTTTCGTCGCGCCGGTCGTCGGGCAACGATGCCTTTTTCCGCGGACAGCGCCGGTCGCCGTGGCCAGTGGTGGCCTATGGCATGATTGGGGCTTCGCTGTCGGGCGTTACGTTCCTTTCGGTGCCCGGCGGCGTGTATTACGGCCAGTTTACGTATATGCCACTGGTGTTTGGTTATGTGCTGGGCTATGCGGCTATTGCGTTGGTGCTGTTGCCGCTTTATTACAGGCTTAACCTTACTTCGATTTATAGCTATCTGGAACAGCGTTTTGGTGTGGCATCGGAGAAGACGGGAGCCCTGTTTTTTATCATTTCGCGCCTTATGGGTTCGGCGTTGCGCATGTATTTGGTGGTTTTTGTGCTGTATGAGTTTGTGTTCAAGGCATGGGGATTTCCTTTTTGGGCTATAGCGGTGGTGTTTATATGCATTATACTGCTTTATACGTTCCGAGGCGGGGTGAAGACGGTGGTGTGGACCGATATGCTGCAGACCACATTTCTGCTTGTGGCTGCTGTGGCCACGGTGGTGGCCATATTGGGCGAGCTCGACATTACGCTGCCCCAACTTATGCGCCGTTCGGCCGAGGGGGGCTATACACGAGTGTTTGAGACCGACCCCACGGCGGCCAAGTTCTATTGGAAACAGATTTTGAGCGGCATGTTCATCACCATCACCATGACCGGGCTTGACCAGGATATGATGCAGAAGAACCTTACCTGCAAGACGCTGCGCGACGCCCAGAAGAATGTGATGACGAGCAGCGGCCTCTTTATCATTGTCAATCTTCTGTTTTTGTGTCTCGGTGCCGCATTGATTGCATACGCCCAGAGTACTGGTTTCGACCTGCCTACCGATGCAGGCGGACGCGTGGTGGGCGACAAGATTTTCCCTTCGGTGGCATTCCACCTCAATACGTTCACGGCAGTGGTGTTCATTATCGGTATGGTGGCTGCGGGCTATTCCAGCGCGGACGGCACCCTGACGGCGCTCACCACTACTTTCTGCTACGATTTTTTGGGATTTGAACGGCGCGAAGAGGGACGCTCGTCGGTGCGGGTGCGCCGGTTGGTACATGTGGGGTTTGCCTTGCTTTACCTCTTGGTTATACTCGCTTTCCGCCCGTTCCACACCCAGTCGCTCATTGATACGCTGTTTGATGTGGCGGGATTCACCTATGGCCCGCTGCTGGGACTTTATACTTTTGGGCTTTTCACCCGGATGCAGGTGCGCGACCGCTGGGTACCCGTGGTGGCGGTGCTCTCGCCTGTGCTGGCCTATTTGGCCAAGGTGTTTGTGCCTGTTTGGACGGGGTACCATTTTGGATTTGAGATTTTACTTCTCAACGGATTGCTGACGTTTCTCGGCCTGCTGGCCATCAGTCACCGCGAGAAGAAACAATAATTTAATACAGATACCATATTATGCTACGCAGATTACCATTGCTACTTGTGGCCGCCTGTTTTTTTGCAGGCTGCTATTCCGTCACCCCGGTCAACGCAGACAGCACCGCCTCGGGCGGCGGTTTGTTTTATGCCTTGCCCCGCACAGAGATATGTGTGGATGTGACCTATCAGTACTATGACTTGAGGGATGCTGTCTACAGCGAGTATGCCACTGAGATGCTGGCTCTCGATAACTTTGACGTGGAGAAGCCCTATCGCATAAAGGACATTCAGACCACCTACACGGTGGCCGCCGACCCAGACCATTTCTACCTGGTCAACCCCAAAGGCATTTCTGTTCAGGTTGACAGTCGGCAATTGTTGCGCGCTGTGGGTATGACCCCCCAGGAGGTGATGCAGCACAGCGGCCCGTCTATCCCTTCCGGGCAGCCCAGCCAAGAGGAAGCCAAGCTGGTACTCCACAATGCCACAGCAGACCAGATGTTGCCCTCGTATAACCTTGTTGACCGCACCGACACGTTTTACCTCCGCGGTGACCGGCCGGGTAATCCCACGGGACTTTCAACCAAGAAGGCTCCCCGCTCGCTGCGGCAGCGCGCCCAGGCGGCAGCCGAGGAGATAGCCGAGTTGGAGGATACCCGTGCCGACATTGCTTTGTCTGACCGCTATACTCCAGAGGGTAAGAGTGAACTGCTCCGCCAGTTGGAGGAGAAAGAGGCTGTTTTGCTGGCCCAGTTTATCGGCAAGCCGGTTGTGGAGACGGTTCATTTTTTCATTACACCCAAGACCCCGACGCGTGTGGCCGACTCGGTGCAGCGCACGGTACTGTTCTATTTCTCGCGAAGCGAGGGAATATGCGACAGTGACGACTATGGCGCCCTTCCGGTAGTTTGCACGCTGCGCCCCGACAAGGCATTGCAGCAGGTGCGCCAGTTTAGCACACAGCCAAAGGGTATTCCTTTCCTCAAGGCAAAGAATTTTAAGTACCGTATGCCGTCACAGGCACAAATGTTGCTTAGCTGTGAGTTGTTTGACTATCGTGTCACCCTGCCAGTGGCCCAGTACGGTCCTGTGATTGATTTGCCCCATCGCGGTTTCAAGGCATTGTTCGACCAGTCGACAGGTGCGATAATTTATTACGAGAACTGATCTGTCCATGAATTTCTATACCACTATATTGGGTTCTGGAGCAGCCATACCCACGGTGGCCCGCCACTGTAGCGGACAGGTGGTGAATGTTAACGGTTTCCGTCTGCTTTTTGACTGCGGCGAGAATACACAGACCCAATTGCGTGTATACCATGAGCGATTGCAGAGTGTCTCGCAGATTTTTATCACCCACCTGCATGGAGACCATTTCTTTGGGCTGCCGGGCTTGCTGAGCAGCATGCACCTGTGCGGGCGCAAGGACCCGGTTGATGTGTACGCTCCCGCGGGTGTGCAAGCTGCGATGGAGTTGCTGATGCAGGTGTCGGGAAGCCATTTGGACTATGAGTTGCGTTTCCATGAGCTCTCATTTACCGAAGGCATGGAGCTGCTGTTTGAGAACCAGCTTTGCCGAGTGTCGGCTTTCCCGCTCAAGCATTCGGTACCCACCTATGGATATTTGGTAGAGGAGAAACCACGAGGGCGTAACAGTATGCGTCGCTATGCTTACTGTTCGGATACTGGTTACACTGAGTCGTTCCTGCCCTATATAGAGGGGGTAAACCTTTTGTGCATGGAGAGTACTTTTGACAATGCTTTTGCCGCCGTGGCTGACGAGAAGCTGCATTGCACAGCCGCCATGGCCGCCACACTGGCCCGCAAGGCTTGTGTGGGGCAGTTGGTGCTAACACATATCAGTGCGCGCTTTAAGGAACCGGAACATTTGCTGGGCGAGGCCCAGGTGGTGTTTCCCAATACGGTTATCGCTTCCGACGGCGAGCGCTATGAGGTGCGCTATACCCCTTCGCAGCCCAGTGCTATCGACGGGGAGTAATATCTGTTACGATGGCTTTGTTGCCGTCTACCCTGAATTTGATTTCCCAGTTGGAGAGGGCCATGCCATATGTGCGTTGGCTGTCGTGGTGGTATTGCGGTCGTGGGTCGTGAGCCAGCAGCTGTGTAAGGCTATGCTGCAACGTGTCGGGCAAGCGGTTCAGTAGTTGGTGTGGGCATTCCACCTCCAAGCTGGAGGATGCAGCCTGAGGGGCAAACCCGCTGCGAGCATCGGGGTGGCAGTCGGTGTAGGGCAGATAGGGTTTTATGTCTAATATGGGGGTGCCGTCCATCAGGTCGGCTCCGGTTATGTGTAACACAGGACCTTCGGAGGTGTCGTGCTCAATACGGATTAAGCGTACAGACGAAAGTCCAATGTTGTTTGGACGGAATGGGCTGCGTGTGGCGAACACCCCCATGCGCTGGTTGCCTCCCAAACGGGGTGGCCGTACGGTGGCAGACCATCCCTCTCTTTCGGCCAAATGGAATTGCCATAACAGCCATATGTAGTCGAACTCTTCCAATCCTCGCAGTGCGTCGGATGTGCGGTAGGGCGGTTCAAACACGATACGGGCAGGTGTGTCAACAATGCCAGCTTGTCGCGGGATGCCGAACTTTTGTGGGAAACAGCTTTGGATATGGGCAATCGGGTCCATGCCGTAAGGAGGGGAGTTAGAAACGCAGGTAAGGTGCTATCCAGTACATGATGGAGGTGCACAGGATGCCTATTCCTGCACCGGCCAGTACATCGCTGGGCCAGTGCCGATTGTTGTAGATGCGAAGAATGCCTACACCCGTGGCCACGGTGTAGCCGGCAATGGCAATGCCGGGATACTCTTCGCCATATTCGCGTCGCAGCATCTCGGCCCCGAAGAAGGCGGTCATGGTGTGGCCAGAGGGGAAGCTGTTGAATACGCCAGGGTAGGGACGTTCCACATCGAAGGTATACTTGAGGCCGTTGCTCAGCGCGGTGCAAAGGATGGCGGCACCACCGCCCAGGTTTAGGATGTCGCGCCAGTTGTGTCGGCTTTCAAAGCCAAATGCCTTCAACGCTACCACGGAGGCAATAGGGGCATATTGCAGGTAATTCTCAGCTTCAAAGCGTGGATGCCCGTCCTGTTGGGACCATGTATGGATACTTTCGTCTATTTGGTTGTGCAACCATTGGGAGGCGGAGATTATCGAGCCGCCAGTGGTAAGCAGTGCGGGTGCGGCAATTTGTCCCCAACTTATGCGGTGGTTGTAGCCACAGGTGAGCGAGTCGCTCCGTTGGGCTGTTGACACATGGGGTAGCAACAGAATAAGGACCGGGAGGAATAGGGTGTGCAAAATATGGGTTGTCTTTATCATGTTGTTAAGCATTTGAGTATTCCATTTGTCAGTTGCGGCACCACAGGGCAGGTGTTCATGCGGAAGGCAAAGCGTATGTCGTCCTCTGCACCAAAGCCGATAAGGCGTTGTACGTGGCTGGCATGGAGGAGACAGTAGTGGTAGGGGTCGTCTTGACATGTGTCCCAAAGATTCATGGCCATGGCTACGGCGTCTTGGCTTGAGACATAGATGCCGCTCGTGGTTAACCGGTGGCAGAGCAGTCCAGCAAAGAGGGTGTCCTCTATGCTGAAGTCGTTCTTCCATCCGCTACAAAGTATTACAAGGTCTTGGGGCTGGTTGAGCAGGGTGTGGGTCAGTGCGTCGATGTTGGCAAAGCATCCTACCAAGGTGCGTTGGGCATCGCTTCCGCGCAGTATGGCCACGGTGCCGTTGGTGGTGCTATAGGCGAGGCGTTTGCCGTGAAGGTTGTGGCGCAGGTATTCAGTGGGGGAGTTGCCAAATTCGGCATCACCTACCTTTAGTCCGCCCCGCTCGGCAGCTTGGAGGTATCCCTGGGCATGATAGCTTTTTAGTGGTTCTAAAGTGTCGAGCGGTACAATCTCTTCCGCGCCAGCGGTGAAGGCAGCGCATATTGCGGTGGTTGCACGGAGCACATCCACAGCCACCGTGGTGTGTTGTTTTTTTATGTTACGCCAATCGTAGAGGGCTGGCGTAAGCGACAGCTCAATCCGTGAAGCATTCATTGCCAAAAGCGTCTTCGGAGTATGTGGAACGTTCGATACTCCCGTCGGGATTGATGGTGAAACTGTAGAAAGCGGGGTTGGCACTCACATATTGGTCGTGTTGGAAATGCCATCGGCTGACGCTGGTGGGTATGTTTCGCAGTGCGAAGTCGGTCATTTGCTGTACCAGTATGCACATGTGGGCCAAGCGACTGTCCATCTGGTTGCGTTCCATGAAAGCAAGGTCGTCGGGAAGTTCCACGGGCTCACCTTTCACATCTACAGGTTGGACCTTGTTGCCACGTACCCAGGTGTGCATTAGCTCTAACCCACTTTTGGTTGACCGAAGTGTGTACTCTGCATATACCACTACCTCGTTGATTTCGGGACGTTGCCATTTGTGTATGGCTACCAGCAGCACAGCATCAATGCCGAATTGAGTGTGCAGGCTGGTAATGCCATCAAGCTGAAGTTGTCGATAGTTTTTGCCAGTTTTCTCCAATATGATGTCGGCCGTCAAGGGGGCGACAGTGTAGTAGCCCTGAGCGGCAAGTGGGACGGCCACCGTCTGCCGCATGTATATAGCTGCTGCTTTATATTCATCGTTCAGCACCTCGTCTTGCGATGTCTTGACCACTGGGCGAGGTGCATTGTCTTTCACTGGTGCGACTATAATACTTACGGGCTGCTCCTTATATAACTCTTCGTATGTGGTCACCTTCTTTTCCGTTTTGCATGAAAAGAAGAGCAAAAGGCACGCTAAATATATGGGTAAATGTTTGATAATCATTGTGACGTGGTGTTATTCAGGGGTGGTGGTTTGTTTTTGAGAGCGGTTTATGCTGTCCTGTCGTGCGCGTTCAGCACGCAGAGCCTCCTGCTCGGCCAAGCGCTGGGCTTTACGTGCCTCACGTTTGGCCTCGGCCTCACGTTTGCGTTTCTCTTGGGCTTTCATTTTCATGGCTCGTTTATATTCAGGATCTTCAGCCATCTGACGTCGCAGAGCCTCCTCCTCAGGAGTATAGGTGACATGTATGCTGTCCAAGGCCTCCACATCGATCTTTGAAGTGTCGGTCTGGTTGTCCATCATGTAGTTGGGGGTTAAAGTCTGCCTCAGGTAGTCTACATAAAGTGTACTGTTGGGGAACAGCATTTTCTCGTTATTGAGCATGGTGTTGGCTTTTGCCGTTTGTCCAAGCCATGCCAGGGTTACACCAAAGTCGGCATATTGTCCGGGGCAAGGTGTCTGTTGTTCCAAATTGCGGTTTATGGCCTCGGCATAGGACTTGGCTAATGTCAGCAGACGGGCCTGGGTAGGGTGGTGCTGATACTGCATCAGTGTGGCGGGTACCTCCACCAAAGATCCTCCCCCGGCACAGCTTGCAGCGGAAAAGGAAGCCAGTAGAGCCAGCAATGTGTATGTGTTTATTTTCTTCATAGTATTCAATAAAAAAACGGCAACGTCGTAAGCCGGGTTCTGTCACCTCCCCTTGCGGTGAGGCCTCTATCATCAATCTACTGCCGACGTCACCGCCGGCCTCTATCAACCTACCCCCCGGCAAAAGGGCGAGCCTGCCCTGTGCTGCCGGTATATTTGGTCTTTCAACCCATAAGGTTTGCCATCGGATGGCATCACTGCCGCCCGTCGTGAGCTCTTGCCTCGCGCTTGCACCCTTACCAACTTCTTTAATCAAAGAACGGTGGCGGTTTGTCTTTCTGTGGCACTTGCTGTCGACAGGGCCTTGCCTCCCTGCCGCCTTCCCGTTAGGAAGTATGGTGGCTCGAGTTGCCCGGACTTTCCTCCTGCGGCGGGACGTGCCCTCCGCCGGCGATAGAGTCGGTTGCCGTTATGTTAATGAACTCTTGTCGTATTTTACAAATTGCAAAAATACAAAAAAAAAATGAAATGAAAAGAAGTCCGAAGTGTAATATTACGTTATGACGTTAAATATGTATATGTTTCAGTTATGTGTTTGATGGTGACATGTGTTTGTGAGATGCTGAATAAGAGAGAAAAAAGATGGCTATCTTACCAATGTTACACTTCCCCTGCGTTGTTGTGTTGTTGTGTGCGCGAGCGTTTTGAAATTGGCAATGTAAAAGTAGGCACCTTGGGTGCAAGGGGTTCCATTGTAGTTTCCGTCCCAGCTTTCATTAATGTCTGTGCTGTGGTACACCAGCTTTCCTTGTCTGTTATATATTGCTATCTCGAATTGTGTGATACCGTGTCCACGCATGCGCAGACGACTATTTTCTTCACCAGGTTTGTTTGGAGTGAATATATTGGGGATAATCAGTTCTTCGTGTATTATTGCTACTGAGCGACATGCCGTATCGGTGCAGTGGTCATAGAAAGCGATTAGTGTGATTATCGCACTGTCGCTATTTGGATTTGCAGTATAGGTGATGGAGGCGGCGGTACCAAAGTATCTGCCATCCACATTCCATTGTATGTGTTGTGCTCCTGTGCTTGCATTTGTAGCGGTCAATGTGAGTTGACGATCTGAAAGTGTTTCGGGTTGGATTTGCATTGCTGCATGTGGGGCAGGTGCAACCGTAATGTGTAAACGCATGGAAGAGTCGCACCCTTGTGTTGTTTGACCTGTGTAATAGAGTACGGTGTCGTTGTAAAAAGTCGATAGCTGCCATACCACACTATCGCAAGCCATGGCTGAACTGTCAAGATGGTGGCTGTGAAGAATTGTCAGATTTAGTACGATTATGCTGTCGCATCCTTCTGCGTTTAGAGTGGTGAATGTGGGTGCATCGGTTGAGGTGTAGTAAGTTGTTCCATGCCATACAATGCTGTCGCATGCCGTTATGCTGTCGGAGGAGCTGCTGCTGTGGTTGATGGTCAGGTTAAGCGTTACCACGCTGTCGCAACCAGCGGTGTTCTGCTCTGTATAGGTGGGTGTGTTAGTGGAGGATGTGTAAGTGGTGCCATGCCATGTATAGGTGTCGCAGGCAGTCTGGGTCTCTGTACCCGTGTTGCTGTTGTTGATGGTGAGGTGGAGGGTCACCACGCTGTCGCAGCCTGCGGCATTCTGCTCGGTGAAGGTAGGCGTGTTGGTGGAGGCTGTGTAGGTGGTGCCGTGCCAGGTAAAGCTGTCGCATGCTGTTCGGGTCTCTGTGCCCGTGTTGCTGTGGTTGATGGTGAGGTTGAGGGTCACCACGCTGTCGCAGCCTACGGCATTCTGCTCGGTGTAGGTGGGTGTGTTGGTGGAGGAGGTGTAAGTGGTGCCGTGCCAGTTGTAGCTGTCGCAAGCGGTATGGTTGTCAATGCCGGTGTTGCTGTGGTTGATGGTCAGGTTGAGCGTTACCACGCTGTCGCAGCCTGCAGCATTCTGCTCGGTGAAGGTAGGCGTGTTGGTGGATGCCGTGTAGGTGGTGCCATGCCATGTAAAACTGTCGCATGCGGTCTGGGTCTCTGTGCCCGTGTTGCTATGGTTGATGGTGAGGTTGAGGGTCACCACGCTGTCGCAGCCTGCAGCATTCTGCTCAGTGAAGGTGGGAGTGTTGGTAGAGACGGTGTAGGTGGTGTCATGCCATGTAAAACTGTCGCATGCGGTCTGGGTCTCTGTGCCCGTGTTGCTGTGGTTGATGGTCAGGTTGAGGGTCACCACGCTGTCGCAGCCTGCGGCATTCTGCTCGGTGAAGGTGGGCGTGTTGGTGGAAGCGGTGTAGGTGGTGCCGTGCCATGTATAGGTGTCGCAGGCAGTCTGGGTCTCTGTGCCCGTGTTGCTGTGGTTGACGGTGAGGTTGAGGGTTACCACGCTGTCGCAGCCTGCAGCGTTTTGCTCGGTGAAAGTGGGTGTGTTGGTGGTGGCAGTGTAGGTGGTGCCGTGCCAGGTGTAGCTGTCGCAGGCGGTCTGGTTGTCAATGCCGGTGTTGCTGTGGTTGATTGTCAGGTATAGCGTGTCCACATTGGTGCAGGATGAGCCGGGCTGGCTGTGGTCGTAGGTGTAGGTACCTGTGGCAGTATATGTTTGACCATTCCAATGGTATTCATCGCATGCGGTTACCGTATAGGCTGAGGCATCGTGTATGCTGATGTCAAGGTGCAGCGTGTCGGTACTCGGGCAGCCGTCGGCATTGGTGTAGTCATACGTGTATGTTCCGGAGGTGGTGTAGGTAGTGCCGTGCCATGTGTAGGTGTCGCAGGCAGTCCGAGTTTCTATGCCGGTGTTGCTGTGGTTAATGGTGAGGTTGAGGGTTACCACGCTGTCGCATCCTGCGGTGTTCTGCTCGGTGAAGGTAGGCGTGTTGGTGGTGGCGGTATAGGTGGTGCCATGCCAGGTGTAGCTGTCACAGGCAGTCTGGGTCTCTGTACCCGTGTTGCTGTGGTTTACGGTGAGGTATAGCGTGTCCACATTGGTGCAGGAAGATCCGGGCTGGCTGTGGTCGTAGGTGTAGGTACCTGTGGCAGTATAGGTCTGGCCGTTCCAGTGGTACTGGTCACAGGCGGTGATATGGTATGCTGTGGCATCGTGGGTACTGATGTCAAGGTGCAGCGTGTCGGTACTCGGGCAGCCGTCGGCATTGGTGTAGTCATACGTGTATGTCCCGGAGGTGGTGTAGGTCTGCCTGTGCCAGGTGTAGCTGTCGCAGGCATTCTGTATGTAGCTGTCATGGGTGCTGTGGTTGATGGTGAGGTTGAGGGTCACCACGCTGTCGCAGCCAGCGGTGTTCTGCTCAGTGTAAGTGGGGGTATTTGTAGAGGAGGTGTAGGTGGTGCCGTGCCATGTAAAACTGTCGCATGCGGTCTGGTTGTCAATGCCGGTGTTGCTGTGGTTGATGGTGAGGTAAAGCGTGTCCACATTGGTGCAGGAAGATCCGGGCTGGCTGTGGTCGTAGGTGTAGGTACCTGTGGCAGTATATGTCTGCCCGTTCCAATGGTATTCGTCGCATGCTGTTACCGTATAGGCTGTGTCATCGTGTATGCTGATGTCAAGGTGCAGCGTGTCGGTACTCGGGCAGCCGTCAGCATTGGTGTAGTCATAGGCGTATGTTCCGGAGGTGGTGTGGGTTGTGCCGTGCCAGGTGTAGCTGTCGCAGGCATCCTGTATGTAGGAATCATGCGTGCCATAGTTGATTGTCAGGTTGAGGGTCACCACGCTGTCGCAACCTGCGGCATTTTGTTCGGTGAAGGTGGGGGTGTTGGTGGAGGCGGTGTAGGTGGTGCCATGCCAGGTGTAGCTGTCGCAGGCAGTATGGTTGTCAATGCCGGTGTTGCTGTGGTTGATGATGAGGTTAAGGGTTACTACGCTGTCGCAGCCTTCTGCATTCTGCTCGGTGAAGGTAGGCGTGTTGGTGGATGCCGTGTAGGTGGTGCAATGCCATGTGTAGCTGTCGCAGGCAGTATGGTTGTCAATGCCGGTGTTGCTGTGGTTGATGGTGAGGTATAGCGTGTCCACATTGGTGCAGGAGGATCCGGGCTGGCTGTGGTCGTAGGTGTAGGTACCTGTGGCAGTATATGTCTGGCCATTCCAATGGTATTCGTCGCATGCTGTTACCGTATAGGCTGTGTCATCGTGTATGCTG
>Ga0247609_10003880_pt1 | contig 15056 bp, 8 predicted proteins | sample 172DNAGHGlowgp2_FD_193487 | JGI IMG/M metagenome (GOLD analysis project Ga0247609, IMG submission 193487) | Sheep rumen microbial communities from Palmerston North, Manawatu-Wanganui, New Zealand - 1728 DNA GHGlow gp2 | ecosystem: Host-associated > Mammals > Digestive system > Stomach > Rumen ...
GCCACCGTATGCGTATGAGCGTCAACTAATATCTTTTTCATTTGTTTACTTTAAACTAAAAATCCCCGCAAGTTATTTACCTGCAGGGATTCATTTCTTTGGGTGCCCGGACGGACTCGAACCGTCGACATTCAGAACCACAATCTGACGCTCTAACCAACTGAACTACGGGCACCATGTAAAGGATCAAATTGCATCACCTTTCGGATTTGCGGGTGCAAAGGTAGGCATTTTCCGCGAGACTGCCAAACTTTTGGGCGTTTTTTTTCCAAAAAGTTCAATTATCGCTTGTTGTCGCGTGATTATCGCTTGTTCCGAAAAAGTAAATAGCAAATTATTTGGTAATTCATTTGCTTATTCGTAACTTTGCAACGATTACACTAAAATAGCACTATTATGGATTGGTTACACATTACAGCGGTTATCGCCTTGGTCATCATCGGAGTGGTCATTTATCTCAAAAAACGTGGAGAATAGCTGTTTTCTTCGTCCGTTCTTGCTCTTAATTGACTCGCAAGCACATCATGGTGAGGTCGTCGTTAGGCTCGGCACCGTTGCGGTGGGTTTCGACTTCTGACTTGAGAGTGTCTATGACCTGACGAGCAGAGTCGAAGTGAGTATTGCGCAGGATGTCGAGCAGGCGTTCGTCGCCAAACTGCTTCTGCTCAGGGTCTTCGGCCTCGTTGAGTCCGTCAGTATAGATGAACAACGGACGGCCTTTGATGCTCTCAATCTCCTCACCCTCGTATTCGAGTTCGGGCCACAAGCCTATGGGTGCATTGGGAATCATTTTAAGGAATTCGCCATGATGCTCGCCACCGCCAATGACGGGAGGATTGTGTCCGGCGTTGCAGAAGTCGAGATGGCCTGTCGTGAGGTCAAGTAATCCCAGCCAGAAGGTGACGAACATGCCGTTTTCGTTATCGTCGCCACTGAGTGCGTCATTCATGCGGGTGCAGATTTCTGCCGGCATCATGCCCTGCTTGGCCAGCGTGAGGAACAGGCGTGTTGCCTGTGCCATAAACAACGAGGCGGGTACACCCTTGCCGCTGACGTCGCCCACGGCAAAGTAGAGTTTGTCGCCCATTAGCAGATAGCCGTACAGATCGCCACCAACCTCCTTGGCGGGGGTCATTGATGCATACATATCCAACCCCTCGCGCTCTGGGAACACACTCGGCACCATCGACATCTGGATGTCGCGGGCAATGCGCAGCTCGCTCTCGAGGCGTTCCTGTGCGGCGCGCATCTTGGCCAGTCGGCGTGCAGCGTGCAGACGTGACAAGATGAACAGGATGATGGCAATAAGCACCACCGCGACGATGGCTGCGAGCAAATACATCTGCCTGCGCTCGGCCTGCATCTTGTCACGCTCGGCCTGCCATTTCAGTTCGTTCACCTCGTACTTCTTGTTTAGCTCGTTCAGCTGCTCGGCATTGCTTATTTCGTATACCGAGTCTCTGATCTCATCGTGTTTTAACAGCGTTTGCAGCGCTTCCCGATAGCGCCCCAAGTGATGAAGCGCATTCACCTGCGCTATCATCGCAGTTTGCTGATTATTAATGATGCCATCCTTCACCGACAAATCGTATGTCTTCTGGGCATAGCGCAAAGCAGCATGGTAGTCTTCCTGTGCATTGGCCAGTCGGCTTTTGGCCTGCATGACAAGACCATAACTCAGCGTGGCATCTGGAATCTTACTACAATAGTATTCAGCCGTATCGAGAGCAGCCGAGGCAACCTGGTACTGTTCTTTCTCCATCAGGTATTCTGCCGCTCTGAGAGAATATAGCACAGTCCCGTTTGCCCATGGTCTGAAACTGACCGATTCCTCGCCTACACGGTTGCGGTCGAGGATTGCTTTCCATTCCGTTAGGGCTGAGTCACATGCTTCATATCGTTTTAAACGATTCAGCGCATCCGTCAGAATGTTGTATGGCAACATGATCGGACCAAAATCCTTGGAATGATAATGGTCGATGGCCTTGCGCATATACATGACCGTTTCTTCGTTGTTGCCACGACTGGCATAACCATCGCTGAGCACCTTGTAAGCCACAAACAATCCGTACTCACAGTCACGCTTGAGAGCATCCTCCTGTATCCGCTGAGCCTCGGCCACTCCTTTCTCGAAATCATTATCCCAGACATACTCGCCGGCCAACAGTCCCCAGATGATGTAATAGCGCTCCAGCTCATTGTGCTCCAGGCATGTCTTCAAGGCACCTGGCACGAACATTTCAAGCGAGTCCGTATTGCTTGCATTGTAATAATCTGCGGTCTGGACGTGCAGATGGTAACAGGAGTCAGACCAGAACACCGAGTCTATCGAGTCTATCTGGTGTTGGCTGAGGCTGTCGTTTGCCGTTGCCTGTCCGCCTGTTCCGTTCTTACACGACGACACCGCCAGCGATCCAGCCACCGCTGCCGTCAGCACAATATAAGTAAATTTCCGTAATTCCATCTTTTATGAGCTACTTCCTTTTGTTGGCTATGTTTGGCTTTGCAAAGCTTTTTTGTGTTATTGTCACTTGATGGCATCCTCTTGGTCATTCCCACTCGATGGCATCCTCTGGGTCACTCCCATTCTATGGTTGCGGGCGGCTTGGAGGAGATGTCGTAGCAGACGCGGTTGACACCACGGACCTTGTTGATAATCTCGTTGGAGACGCGGGCCATGAAGTCGTAGGGCAGGTGGGCCCAGTCGGCGGTCATGGCATCCGTTGAGGTGACGGCACGCAGGGCTACGGGATGTTCGTAGGTGCGCTCGTCGCCCATGACACCAACGCTGCGCACGGTGCTGAGAAGGATGACTCCGGCCTGCCATACCTGGTCGTAGAGCGACACCTCGATGGTGCCGTCCTGCATGTCGGCAGGCACTCCGGCAGCCAGCACGCGGCGGGCTTCCTCGCCACTCAGCTTCACCTTGTACTCGCGCAGTCCGCGGATGTAGATGTCGTCGGCATCCTGCAGGATACGCACTTTCTCTCTTGTAATGTCGCCCAGGATACGGACAGCGAGCCCGGGACCGGGGAAGGGATGACGGGTGATGAGGTGTTCGGGCATGCCCAGCTGGCGGCCTACACGGCGCACCTCGTCCTTGAACAGCCACTTCAGGGGTTCGCACAACTGCAGGTTCATCTCCTTGGGCAGTCCGCCGACGTTGTGGTGGCTCTTGATGACCTTACCCGTGATGTTCAGCGACTCGATGCGGTCGGGATAGATGGTACCCTGGGCGAGCCAACGGGCATCGGTAATCTTCTTGGCCTCGGCATTGAACACTTCGACGAAGTCGCGACCGATGATTTTGCGCTTCTCTTCCGGGTCGCTCACGCCGGCAAGGTCGGCAAAGAACTTCTCACTGGCATCGACTCCTATCACGTTGAGTCCCAGCACTTTGTAGTCTTCCATGACCTGCTGGAACTCGTTCTTGCGCAGCATGCCGTGGTCGACGAAGATACAGGTGAGGCGCTTGCCGATGGCCTTGTTCAGCAGCACGGCAGCCACGGAGCTGTCGACACCGCCCGAGAGGCCAAGGATGACGCGGTCGTTGCCCAGCTGGAAGCGCAGCGTGGCCACGGTACTCTCGACGAACGACGCAGCACTCCACTCCTGACGCGAGCCGCAGATGTCGACCACGAAATTGTGCAACAGGGTCTTGCCCTGCGCGGTATGGAATACCTCGGGGTGAAACTGGACGGCGAAAACACCTTGGCTATTAGCTTTTGGCTCATCGCTTTTGGCGAAGGCTGCATACTTGACATCCTTGGTGGAGGCGATGCAGTGGAAGCCGTCGGGGATGGCGGTGATGGTGTCGCCGTGGGACATCCACACCTGCGAGTGCTGCTCAAAGCCACGGAACAGCGGGTTCGTGGTGTCTACCGTCTCAAGGTTGGCACGGCCGTATTCGCGGCTGTCGGCCTTTTCTACGCGGCCGCCCAGCGTGTGGCTGATGAACTGCGCACCATAGCAGATGCCCAGCACGGGAATGCGGCCCACGAACTGCGAGAGGTCGACCTTGAAGGCCTCGGGGTCGTGCACCGAATAGGGCGATCCGGAGAGGATGACACCGATGACGTCGTCGTCGTTGCCCACGGGATATTTGTTGTAGGGCAGAATCTCGCAGAAGGTATCGAGCTCGCGGACGCGACGCCCAATGAGCTGCGTGGTCTGCGAACCGAAGTCGAGGATAATAATCTTCTGTTGCATATCAATATTCTTTCTGTTTGTGTCTATTGGAGGTGCAAAGTTAGTAATTATTTTCCATACTGCCAAATCTTTCGATGATTTCGAGGCACATGCGGCTGTTGTGGTAGGGACACTTCCAGAAGCCCGCCTTGTCATCAACGGTGTTCAGCGTGCCGTCGGCGTGACGGCTCCAGTGCCACTCACCATGCTCATAATCAATGATTTGCGTCTTGATATATTCCCAACATTTCATGGCTCGTGCAAGGGCTTCCTCGTCGCCGAAGTGCTGGTAGAGATTGAACCAGCCGACGACATTCTCGGCCTGTACCCACCAGTGGAGGTCGTCGTCGACATGACCCGTGTCAAGGTTCGCCTCGTGAATCATCGAGCCGTCGGGACGCAGACCCTTCTCGCTGGCTTTGGCCACCTCGCGGACAATGGGTTCGACACGTGCCAGCACCTGCCGGTCGCCCAGGACGAGGGCAGCCTCGTGCATGAGCCACGAGCACTCGATGTCGTGGCCGTAGCTCTCGAGCCGGCCTGCCCCCCGCGTCCAGTCCATGTCGAAGAAGAGGTCGAGGTGGTGGGTTTCGGGGTTGAGAATCTTATCCGTAAAGATGCTGATGATGTTGCGGAGCGCGCCTTCGACGCGAAACATGTCCTCGGGCGCCACGGCGATATCGATAGGAAGCACGGAGCCTATGACGGGGACATAGTCGCACGATGAATTGGCCTGAAACTCCCTTAGCGTGCGGTAGAGGTTGGCATAGGGCTCGATGATGTGCAGATGGGTATTCTGCGACTTCGGGTAGTTGGCGTCGAGGTCGGAGAGGCGCATGTCGGCCAGGGGTTGCCAGTCGCGCGAGAGGGCTTCGATATAGCCGTTGTGCTCGTGGTCGAAGGCGTGGTCCTCGATGCATTCGAAGAGCTGCAGGGCATAGTCCAGTGCCTCGCGGTCGCCTGTAGCGCGGGCATATTCGGAGAGACCGTAGATGGCAAAGCCGATGGCGTAGAACTGCTTCTTGGTGTCGAGGGGATTGCCTTTGTAGTCGACGCTCCAGTAGACGCCTCCGTATTCGTGGTCGATGAAGTGGTCGATGAAGTAATCCTTGGCGCGCGTGGCGGCAGTTAAATAATCTAGATGTTCTAGATTTTCTAGACCGCTGAACACGCGGTAGGCAGCGGAGAAGGACCAGAGGATGCGGGCGTTGAGGATGGCACCCTTTTCGGCATCCTTGTGGAGCACCTCGTTAGCATCGATGCGACCGTAGAAGCCGCCGTTCTCGTCGTCCTGCATACGGTCTAACCAGAAACGCAGGATGTTGTTCTGGACAACATCCTGCATCTCACGTTTCATTGTTTCAATCTTCGTCGGAACCATTCTGATAATAACTACGCAACTTCTTCAGTTCGACGTTAATCTGGTTGATGCGCTCCGTAGTGAGCGGGTAGAACCAGACGATGCACATAGACACGAATGCCACGAGAGCCGGTACGAAACTCATGAGCCAGCGCAGGCAGCTGAGAGCCTCGTCGGGCTGTACAACGCCAGCGGCAAGTTGCTCAGCATCAGTAATATAGCCGAAGCCGTCGAGCAGCCACAGTACAGCAGCACCACCGATGGCACCACCAAACTTCTGGGCCATTGACGACGACGAGAAGATAAGACCCGTGGAGGCCGTGTGGAACTCGAGCTCGGCATAGTCGCTGACGTCGGCATACATTGACCAAACAAGGGGTGACATGATACCCGTCAGGATGGAGATGAGCACCTGGAACACGAGCATGGTCCAATAGCCTATCGGCGTGCAGGGAATGAAGTAGAACGCGATGCTAAGCACCACCAGCGAGGCGTTGACCATGATGAAGGTGGTCTTCTTGCCCAGCTTATTGGAAATAGGTACGCACGAGGCCACACCCACCATGTTCGAGACCTCGCCGACACCCAGGAAGAGGCCGGCATAGAAGGCAAACATCAGTCCGAAGAACACGAGGCTGACGTCGGCACCGATGATGTCCTGGAAATAGTAGGCCACGGTGGCGCCACGCACGGTGTTGAACAGGTTGAAGCACAGGGCGGCACCGATGAGCAGCCACCAGGGCTTATTGGAGAGCAGCGCCTTGAAGTCGGAACCTACAGAAACGGTCGAAATGGTCTTCAGGTGTTCGCGGGTCATCGAGAAACAAATGATGAACATGACGAAGCAGGCGGAAGCAATGACCACCATCGCCCAGAACCAGCCCTCGGGCGTGTTGTAGCCGCCCATCATGTTGGTCAACGGTTCCCAGAGGAACAGTGAGATGAACGAACCGCCATAGGCGAAGAACATGCGGAAGGAAGAGAATACGGTCTTCTCGTTGGTGTCGTCGGTCATCACACCCAGCATGGCGCCGTAAGGCACGTTGATACCCGTGTAGACGGTCATCATGAGGATGTAGGTGACGTAAGCCCAGATGAGCTTGCCACCATAGTCAAGGTCGGGCGTGGTAAACAGCAGGATACCCGCGATGGAGAAGAACGGCGCCACCCAAAGCAAGTAGGGACGGTACTTACCCCAGCGGGTATTAGTACGGTCGGCAATGACACCCATCATGGGGTCAGAGACGGCGTCCCAGATACGTGTTACCAACACCAGCACACCGGCGTCGACGAGCGACAGTCCGAAGATGTTGCTGTAGAAGAACGGCAGATAATAAGAGAAAATTTTCCAGAACATGCTGGACGACATATCGCCAAAGCCATAGGCGACTTTTTCTTTTAAACTTGTCATAGGTTACGATTTTTTGCGATTAACTTCTTGATTGTTTCCACGCTGGCGGCGGTAAAGAGGCCGTCCTCGGGGGTATTCATACAGTAGTCCACGAGTCGGTCGACCGTAGAGGTTGCCACATGCATGCGCGTGTCGGCAGAGGCGTAGTAGATGAACACGCGGCCATCGTCGTCGGCAATCCAGCCGTTGGCGAAAGCTACGTTCATGACGTCGCCCAAGTATTCGTCGCCCTCAGGAACGAGGAAATAGCCGCCCGGCTGTGCGATGACACGCGTGGGGTCGTCCAAGGCGGTCATATACATGTAGAGCACATAGCGCAGCCCGTCGGCCGTAGCGCGCACGCCATGCGCCAGATGGAGCCAGCCCTTGGGGGTCTTGATGGGGTGCGGTCCCTCGCCATTCTTCACTTCCGTGATGGTGTGGTAGTGGCGGGCATTGATGATCTTTTCTTCCTTCACCTCGGCATGAGTGATGTCGTCAACCAGTGCCCAGCCGATGCCGCCACCGCTGCCCGTATCGATGAAACCATCCTGCGGACGGGTGTAGAAGGCATATTTGCCGTCGACAAACTCAGGGTGCAACACGACGTTACGTTGCTGCGACTTCGTCTTCAGGTCGGGCAGGCGGTACCAGGTCTTCAAGTCCTTGGTACGGGCAATACCTGCCGTTGCCGTTGCTGCGCTGAGATTGCCAGGCTGCGAGTCGTCGTGACGCTCGGCACAGAACACGCCATAGATCCAGCCGTCCTCATGCTGCGTGATGCGCATGTCGTAGACGTTGGTGGCGGGGATGACGTCGTCAGGCATGGTGATGGGTTCGTCCCAGAAACGGAAATTGTCGACACCATTGGGCGACTCAGCCACGGCGAAGAACGACTTGCGGTCGGCACCTTCGACACGTACTACGAGGCAGTACTTTCCGTTCCACTTGATGGCCCCGCTGTTGAGCGTGGCATTCATCATGATGCGCTGCATCAGGTAGGGGTTGTCCTTTTCGCAGAAGTCATACTTCCACTCCAGCGGAGTATGCTCTGCGGTCAGAATGGGGAACTTCCACTTCTCGTAGATGCCATTCCCCCACTCCATGGGTTCATTCTTTCGCGTCAGCAGTTGCTCGTGATGAGCACGCAACGCTTTTACTCTTTCTTCAAAATTGCTCATTACTTTTTATTGTTGTTGTTTTTTTCGTTATTTCGTCATTCCGTTATTCCGTTGTTCCTTTATTCCGTCGTTCCGTTATCCGGCTGGATATCCTTCAGGAACAGCGTGTTCTGGGCCTCGTAAAGCTTGCGGAAATCAGCTGCACACGGCAGGTTGGGCGCAGGACCGAAGTACTCCTCCTTGTAGTTGCGCCACAGGAGGAAATAGCTGATGGGGTACTGGTCCATGATGGGTTTCAGCACGCGCGTCCACCACGTTGGGTCCGTCATGTTCTTCAGTCCGCACTCGGTCATGGCGAGCAGTTTGCCATTCTTCTGGGCAAAATCGCTCAGGAACTTCAGATCGGCCGTCAGGTCGCGCTTAAAATCCTCTTCGGTGCCCCATTGGTAGGCATCTTCGCCTATCAACGTCACACGCTCGTTGCCAGGATAGCGCGCCAGAAAGCGTTCCTCCGTCCAATGGCCGTCAAGGTTGGGCGAATAGCTCCACAGCAGGTTGGTCAGTCCGCGACTGTTCAACTCGTCCTGGAGCATGCACCAGAGGCTTTGGAACTCGTTGTCCGAGCAGAGCTTCTGTCCCCACCAGAACCACGAGCCGTTATTCTCGTGCCAAGGACGGAAGATGACGGGTATGGGCTGGCCGTCCTTTGTCTTCAGCGTCAGCAGGAAGTCACCCACGCGCTTCATCCACGTCTGGAACTTCTCAAACTCGCTGCCACCAGGCAGGATGCTGGCCACGATGGTCGTGTCGGCAACGTCCCAGGCAGAGCCTTCGGGGAACTTCTGACCGTCCAGTCCTCCGCGCGGTGCGGTAGTCTTGGGATTGCGCGGATGCCACGAAATGGTGACGATACCGCCACGCTCGTGGTGAGCGATGATTTCGTCGTGTATGCGGGTAAAAGGCACGCTGTCAAGGTTCTTGTCGTCACCCAACTCGATGCCGCCCAGGTCGAAGCCCATCACGGCAGGATAGTCGCCGCACGTGTTCTTCACGTCGCTGCTGTCAGCCTGGTACTCCCACGTCAGGCCATAGAACGGATCGTCCTGATGACCCATCATGTAACCCTTCTGCTGCAGGGTCTGCAGTCGCTCGGCCAACAGGTCAGCAGCGGTTTTCTCTTTCTCTTCCTTGTTACCACAGGCTGCCATCATCATGGCTACGCCTATGAATGTATATATTATCTTCTTCATACTTCTTACCTCTCGCCTCTTACATCTCACCTCTTACCTCTTACATCTTACATCCTAATTCCTTCAGCAGCCAGTTCTCCCACTCGTCCCACTGCTCCTGGTGCCAGTAGTGCCACGTGGCTTGATAGGGCGAAATTTCCTTCGGACCTGTGACCGTGTTGTAGGTAGCCCAAGCTGTCGTAGGGGGCACCACGTCGTCGTTATAGCCGAACGAGAACCAGCCCTTCTGCTTGTCCGTTATCAGACGGGCGAAGTTGACGCCGTCGTAGTAGCGCGACGTCTCGATCTTCTGTTCCTGTCCCTTGCCATGATTCCAATAGAAGTAGTGCGGCCAGCCGCAAGCGACACCCTTCAGCGAAGCCGTATGGTCGCAGAGGGCAGCATGGACGGGCGCATAGCAAGTGACGCGCTTGTCGAGTCCGGCAGTAGCCAGCGAGAGGAATCCACCCTGGCTGGAACCCGATACCGCCAGCTGCTCACCGTTCCAAGGAGTGTACTGCTCGATATAATCAATGGCCCGGATGCAACCGATGATGACACGCTTGTAGTAGCTGTCGTCGCGATTGTCCATGCCCCAGTTCCAGTAGTTCATCAAAGCACCGTTGAACACGTCGTCATAAACCTTCTGGTCCATCGTGACGGAGATGCCGTGAATACCTATCTCCAGCGTGATAGCCCCCTGCGAGGCGGTATAAATGTCGCCACCGTATGGGCGTACACCAGCACCTGGCACGCGCAACAGCGCAGGATAACGCCCCTCTTTGACGGGAACGCAGAGAATGCCGTAGGTGCGCCAGTTCCACTGGATATTCTGGAACGACACCTCGTAGACGTTGACATCCTTCGTGCAACGCTCCGGCAGCAGGCGCTTCGTGGGATTGAGGTCTACCTTCCGGGCCTCGCTGATGGCGTTCTGCCAGTAGTCGTTGAAGTCCTGCGGCATGACAGTCGTGGGTTGCAGACGTTCCGGCGAGAAGGCCGCGCCGCAGGCGCCCTTGTACTCTTTGCCGTCGATGACGGTCTTGACATCGACACGGTAGAAGCCCGGCTTCGTCATCTTTCCCTTCAGCGTCAGCGTACCGTCCTTCAACAGTACTCCTTCCTTATTGACGTCTTGATACATCTCAGGTCCGGCAGCATAGTCTACCTTCACATCATTTAATAATGTACGCTCGCGCGTAATCCTTATATTAAATATAGCCGTCTCTCCTACCTCATAACGCCAGTCTTGATGGTCGGGAATCACCTCGACATTGATGCTGTTGCCACGAATCTGACCCCTCATCGGCAACGCGATGAAAAGCGTCATCAGGAGAACAATAAAACCTGTTTTCTTCATGCTCTTTGGTCTTTAGTCCAATTTATCGTTTAAACACGTTGCAAAGTTAGTCATATTTTTTGAAAAAGTACTATACTATTTTAACAAACTTGCATACTTTGAGTAAAAAATACACTTAAAAAATCTTAAATGTAGGCTTGACACCCTATAAATTCAAGTAAAAAGTCACTTTGTGACAAAAAAAATCGATAAAAGATGTTGTCGTTTGAAAAAAAATCCTTACCTTTGCAAGGTCAAATATAAAACCGAGATACAACTATTCTATATAATAAACAGTAACAATAATTAAAAAAGTAAAATGACATTGCAAGAGAAAGACCATTAAAATTACACCATTGCGGGCCTGGTGGGCTTGGCGTGGAGGAGACTTTTTGTCTCTGCCTAACTAATTAAATCAAAATGTATTTATCCAAAATTCAATCAAAGAAAATACTTTAGTATGAATCAAAAAATCAGAAAAACAGCGCTGTTGATGGGTGCATGTTCCCTGTTAGGACTGTACTCACCATTGGCAGCTAATGCCGAGAACTCGGTACAGGCTGTTCAACAGTCAACGAAGAAGATTACGGGTACAGTCTCTGACGCTCAGGGTCCCGTGATTGGTGCAAGTGTTGTTGAAAAGGGAACCACCAATGGTGTGGTAACCGATTTCGACGGTAACTTTACGCTCAATGTGAAGCCCGGTGCTACGCTGGTCATCAGCTACATCGGCTACACCACTCAGGAGATTGTCATTGGCAATCAGTCTAACTACAATGTAACCCTCGAGGAAGACAACACCTCTCTGGATGAGGTTGTCGTTGTGGGTTACGGTGTCCAGAAGAAAAAGTTGGTAACCGGTGCTACCGTTCAGGTAAAGGGTGAAGATATCGCCAAGCTGAACACCACCAACGCACTCGAAGCTATGCAGAGCCAGACTCCTGGTGTGCAGATCACTCAGAGTTCTTCACAGCCTGGTAAGGGTTACAAGGTTTACATCCGTGGTATCGGTACCACCGGTAACTCTGCACCTCTTTACGTTATCGACGGTGTAGCAGGTGGTAGCCTTGACGGTATCAACTCTGCCGATATCGAGAGCATCGACATTTTAAAGGATGCTGCATCTGCAGCCATCTACGGTGCCCGTGCTGCAAACGGCGTTATCCTGGTTACTACCAAGCAGGGTAAGCAAGGCAAGATTGAGCTCAGCTACAATGGTGCTATGGGTTGGTCTAACGCCTACAAGCGCCCGCAGCTGCTCAACGCTCAGCAGTATATGACCATCATGGACGAGTACACCTTCAATACTTCAGGTAAGACGATGGATTGGCAGGGCTTCGTTCCTAACGAAACTGCAATTCCTGACCTGAAGGAAAGAGGTCTGATTGACATCCTTAAGAGAGTTGAAGATGGCTGGGAAGGCACTGACTGGTGGAAGGCTTTCGAAAACAAGAATGCTTTACAGAACAACCACTCTGTTACCTTGACTGGTGGTAACGATATGTCTAAGTTTGCCATGTCTTACACCTATACCGGCAACGAAGGTATCATGGGTGGCGACCAGGCTTCTTACTACAAGCGTCACACTATCCGCCTCAACAGCGACCACGTGCTTCTGAAGGCTAAGGACTTCGATGTCATCACCATCGGTGAAAACATCTCTATTGCCTACACCAAAGATCACTCCCTGGCTGAGGATGGTATGTACTGGAGCTATATCCACAGTCTGCTCCAGACCTGTCCGCTCGTTCCACAGTATGCTGACAACGGCGAAATTTACTATTATCAGAATTTTGACGGTACCGACGCATACGGTAAGGGTTGGAACTCTTCTCTGTTCAGCAACCCATGGGAGAACCTGACTCATGGTGGATTCGGTGGTAAGACCGAAAGCCGTAACGTCAACAGCAGCGCTACTGCTTTTGCCGTTATTCAGCCTATCAAGGGTCTGAGACTCCGTTCTCAGTTCAACTACAACTGGGGTTCAGGCGGATATCGCAGCTACAATGAGCCACAATCTAGTGGTTATGGTAATGCTACCAGCACTACATATAGTATTAGCCAGAGCGCATGGTTGAACACCAACTGGTCTATTGAGAACACCCTTACCTACGATCTGCCCATCTTCTCAGGTCACAAGATTACTGCCATGGTTGGTCAGACCTATCAGAGCAGTGCATGGAGTTTCAACCTCGGCGGTTCCAACAAGGTTCAGTGGGGCGATCAGCTCGCAACTCTGAAGGGTTGGGATTCTGCATGGCTGTCAAACATCAAGGTGGTCAATGCTCCTGACATTTCTTTGACTGGTAAGCCCAATGACGAAGAGTACCTCGCTTCTTGGTTCGGTCGTGTAACATGGGACTGGAACGAGACCTATATGGCTACCGTTACCCTGCGTTATGATGGTTCAAGTATCTTCACCGATGGTAAGCGTTGGGGTTGGTTCCCATCAGTATCTGTAGGTTGGGTAATGACCAACGAGAAGTTCATGGAGAGCACCAAGAGCTGGCTCGACTTCTTCAAGATCCGTGCTAGCTGGGGTCAGAACGGTAACAAGGACATCAACAAATACCAGTATCTGGCAACTATCGCTCTGTCTGGCGACGCATTCGACAGCGGTTACAAGTTCTCTTCTGACAACACGACTTCTGTTTCAGGTACCCCGAATCTGGGTGCATACGCCAACATCGTACCGAATCCTGACCTGACTTGGGAGACTTCTGAGCAGCTCGACTTCGGTTTCGACGCACGCTTCCTCAACAGCCGTTTGGGCTTGACCTTCGACTGGTATAAGAAGACTACGAAAGACTGGCTGATTGCCGGTCAGATGGTTTCCGTCTACGGTACCAATCCTGCTGCCATCAATGGTGGTGACGTGAAGAATACGGGTGTTGAAATCGCCCTCTCTTGGAACGACAGAATTGGTAAGGACTTCAGCTACAATGCAAGTGTAAACTTTGCTACCAACAAGAACGAGGTAACCCGTATCGCTAACCAGAATGGATACATCAACGGTCCTGGCGGCGTTCTCTCACAGGGTACTGAGTACATCTACCGTGCTCAGGAAGGCAAGCCCATCGGTTACTTCTATGGTATGTCTTACAGTGGTATCTGGCAGAACCAGGCAGAAATTGAAGCTGCACGTCTGGCAGGTAAGGCCGTTCTTGACAACGCACAGCCTGGTGACTGCATCTGGGACGACTGGAACGGTGATGGTTTGATTACTTTCGCAGAAGGTAAAGATGCAGACGGTAACGACCTTTGCGACCGTCACGAGATTGGTAATCCTAACCCCGATGTCATGCTGGGTGTGAACCTCGGCCTGAGCTGGAAGGGTCTTGACTTCTCTGTAAACGGTGCCGGTGCATTCGGCATGCAGATCATGCGTTCTTACCGTTCGTTCAGTGATGCTCCTTACCAGAACTACGATACCACGATCCTGAATCGTTGGCATGGTGAGGGTACCTCAAACAGCCAGCCACGCATTTCTGCTACTGGTCACCAGAACACGAACTGGGTATCTACCCGCTATATGGAAGATGCTGACTACTTCAAGATTAAGACTATCACGCTGGGTTACGACTTCAAGAAGATCTGGAAGGCTTGCCCGCTGCAGCAGCTTCGTCTGTATGTCCAGGCTCAGAACCTCGTGACCTTCACCGGTTACACAGGTCTCGATCCTGAGGTTGGTAACAATGCTGGTGGTAATGGTTGGGCTTCTGGTATCGACCTGGGTCTCTACCCGCCATCTCGTACATATTTGGTTGGTGTAAATCTTAAATTCTAATTCGATAATCAGTTATGAAGAAATATATTTTATCATCGTTAGCTGTTTTGTCTGCAGCAACTTTGTTTACAGCTTGTAACGACAATCTGGACACAGATCCTCGTGTAACTGAGATGACCGCTGCAACATTCCCCGGCAAACCTGGAGATGTTGACGCTTTGAATGCTGCTACCTATAGTATCATGAATACGCTGGGAGGTGGTGACAATAGCGGTATCTTGAACAATCCTTACTATTGGTGGTCAATGATGTCTGACGACAACTACGGAAGTGGTGGTCTGCAGGACAAAGAGGCCAAGTCGCTCCATCATCTGGTGATGTGCAGTGTTGACCAATATGAATACGATTTCACGCTTCTCTATGGTGGTGTTGCTCGTGCAAACACTCAGATTGAGACCATTGACAATGTGGATTGGAGTGATGCACAGAAGCCTATGCGCGACCAGCTCCTGGGTGAGGCCTTCTTTATGCGTGGTTTCTATAATCTCTTGCTGACCCAGATGTATGGTGATGTACCTCTGATTACCTCTACAGTCATTACTGACGAGATGCAGACCCAGGTAAGTGCTGAGGAAGTTATTTATCCTCAGATTATCGCTGACTTCTTGTCTGGTATTAAGCTGATGGACGAGAAATCTGGAT
>Ga0247609_10003881_pt1 | contig 15055 bp, 11 predicted proteins | sample 172DNAGHGlowgp2_FD_193487 | JGI IMG/M metagenome (GOLD analysis project Ga0247609, IMG submission 193487) | Sheep rumen microbial communities from Palmerston North, Manawatu-Wanganui, New Zealand - 1728 DNA GHGlow gp2 | ecosystem: Host-associated > Mammals > Digestive system > Stomach > Rumen ...
CGACCCACGGGATTCCGTATCTGTTGAGCTTTTTGACCGCCTTGGCCTCCAGTTCCTCCATGATCTTATGCTGTTTTTTCTGCAAAGACTTGCTCTGCGCAAGGAACGGCGGCATGTATCCCATGCTCTCGACATTATAGACCTTCTTGCCGAAGATATCGGTGTCGCTGACCCTGATGAGCAGAACATCATGCACCATGGTGATCTGCCCCAAAAGATTGTCCTTAAGGCTTATTATGCCCTCGGTGTCAGTTACCATGACCACGATCATACGCCTTTTGATGTTATGCATGATGTATGTCAGGATGCCGTTCAGGTCGGATTTGTTGGTCGGCGTAAGGCATTTCGCATAGCCTTCGAGAAGGAATTCGAGATTAAGGAATCCTGTCTTGAAGGGCGACCTCTCCATCTTCTCTTCGCGGTAGTAGAGTCCGCTTACATAATCGCCGTTGTCCGTGACCATGTATCCCAGGGTTCCGCCCGCCATAAGAGCGACCTCGCCCTTGTTCTCGCCTGTCTTTGTCTCGGCGAGCATCCTGCGGTTGGCATCCATTACCAGCATGATATTGTGCTTCTTCTCGGCAATATACTGCCTGATAAGGACCTTCTGGCTTCTGGAAGTCGCCTTCCAGTCGATATCCTTGATGTCGTCTCCGGGCACGTATTCACGGAGCTCATCGAAATTCATACTCCTGCCCTTATAGATGGAGTTGTATGAACCGTCGAGAACCCTGCTCGTTGCCTTGTCCGTGGCTATGGTCTTGTAACGCTTAAGCCCGAACTTAATTTTCGAGACATAATCCAGATTCATGGAGTAACGATTGCTCCGACAATAGCATCAACGATGGTCTCTTCCTTAACGCCGTCAGCAATGGCTGCGAAATTAAGCATGATCCTGTGGCGCATTACCTCGTGCCTCATTGCCTTGACATCATCAGGTGTAACATAAGCTCTTCCCTGGATGAGGGCAACAGCCTTTGCAACTTCCATGAAAGCGATAGCCGCACGTGTGGAAGAACCCATTGCCACATAACTTGCAAGGTTGGGTGAGATATATTTAGCCGGCTCACGCGTAGCCTGAACGATATCTACGATATATTTCTTGATAGCAGGTGAGATATAGACCTTCCTGCAGAGATCCTGCAGGAACTCGATATCCTCGATAGTAACTACGGCCTGTGATGCTGTGAAGACATCCCCTTCGATCCTGTTCAGGATCTCGATCTCGTCGTTGACATTAGGATATGTGATTACTTCCTTAAGAAGGAATCTGTCCTGCTGAGCCTCGGAAAGCTCATATGTACCTTCCTGCTCGATAGGGTTCTGAGTAGCGATAACGATGAATACGGGCGGAAGCTTGAATGTCTGGCCGCCGATACTTACAGATCTCTCCTGCATCGCCTCGAGCATGGCGCTCTGTGTCTTCGCACTTGAACGGTTGATCTCGTCGAGGAGGAGGAAGTTCGCCATAACAGGACCGATCTTCGTCTCAAATGTATTGTTTGTCATATTGAATGTCTGCGTACCGATAATGTCGGAAGGCAGAAGGTCAGGCGTGCACTGAACTCTCGAGAAGGAACCGCCTACGGCTTCGGTCATGACCTTGGCAGCCGTCGTTTTCGCAAGACCCGGAACAGACTCGAGCAGGATATGGCCGTTCGCGATCATGGAGACCAGGAGCGACACGCCGAGCTGAGACTGACCTACGATCTTGGAATTGTAGTAAGTCCTGATATTGTTGATGATCGAATTGGCTCTGGCGAGCTCATCAACATTGATGTTCATTACGAGTTGTTCAGCCATAAAAACCTCTCATTCTTTGCGCTTTGAGACCTTGCACCTGTCCGCCGCGCTAACCCATAAAAATATTTTGACTTGCCTATTATACTATCTAAGACACGATTTGTTTAAAAAATTTGTATGAAAGCTTCGTTTTTGCAACCGATTTAGCGGTATTACCATTTTGGAAGCCGCCCTTTTTTCCTTTTTCACACTATGTGTACAAATTGGATAAAGCAAATGTTGCACATTTATTTTCAGGAATATTCGAAAAAAAATATGTACGCGTATTTATTTCTGTGAACTGACAGCCTTATTCGGCACCGTTGTTAACGAGCTCCTCGTTTTCCTTCTGGATATTCTCATCGAAAGAGAGCATGGGCTTAACGTCCGTCTTGCCTTTGATACACCTTGCGACATAGTTGTCCGTGATCTTCTTGACCAGAGGGAAGAGCGCGACGACGCCGATCAGGTTAGGGATCATCATGAGACCGTTGAACGTATCAGAGATGTCCCATGCCAGAGAGCTCTCCATGAGAGCACCGGCAACGATCATCAGAACGAACAGGACCCTATAGACTTTGGCGGCTTTGGTGCCCATCAGGTACTCAACGGCCTTGCTGCCGTAGTGGGACCATCCGAGTACTGTCGTGAAAGCGAAAAGAAGGATCGCTATGGCGATGAACCATTCCCCGCCTATTCCGAAGACATTGCTGAATGACTTGGCAACTAACGTGGCATCCTCAACGCCTTCCTTAACAAGACCTGTCTCAAGATCGATAAATCCTGAGGTAAGTACGACCATGGCAGTCATCGTACAGACCACAAAAGTGTCTGCGAAAACTTCAAAGATACCCCACATACCCTGCTTGACGGGTTCTTTAACGTCGGAGTTGCTGTGTACCATAACGGAGGAACCGAGTCCTGCCTCGTTGGAGAAAACGCCTCTCTTGCAGCCCTGGGTGATAACGTCCCTGATGACGATCCCGGCTGCGGCGCCCGCTACGGGCTTGATGCCGAAAGCAAATTTGAAAATGGATACGAAGGCTGCGGGAATGGCGGGAATGTGAATGATCACGAGGATCAGGGCTCCGAGGATATATGCCACTGCCATGAAAGGAACAACTCTCTCGGCAAAGGCAGCGATGCTCTTAAGACCGCCCAGGATTATGACGCCGGCAACGATCATGAGGACGATGCCGATGATAAGCGGTACTAACTTGCCTGAAAGGAATGACACAGTCGGGGCATCAGCGCCTCCGATGATACTGGTCCCTGCAACAGCAGTGTCGGGCATGAATGCAGACTCAAGATTTAAGGTGATCTTGTTTATCTGGCCCATGTTGCCGATACCGAATGATGCGAGAGCGGCAAAGCAGGAGAAAAGGATGGCGAGGATCTTTCCTATCACCCTGCACCCCTTATAACCGCCGAGACCGTCCTGAAGATAGTACATGGCGCCGCCGGACCATTCGCCCTCATCATTCTTTCTTCTGAAGAAGATGCCGAGAACATTCTCCGAATAGTTTGTCATCATGCCGAAGAAAGCGGCTATCCACATCCAGAAGACCGCGCCGGGACCGCCCAGACAGATTGCTGCAGAGACGCCCGCGATGTTGCCGGTGCCGATCGTTGCGGCCAATGCCGTGCAGAGAGCCTGAAACTGGGATACACTTCCTTTCTCATCCTTGTTATGGCTCTTCTTGTCGAAAACACCGCCGCCGGTCTTTTTCCACCAGTGCCCGGCATGTGTGAGCTGGAAAAACTTTGTCACGATGGTCATGAGGATTCCGGTGCCGATTAGCAGGAAGAGGCCTATCTTGACCCATACGAATGAATTTACCGCGTCATTGATATTGGTGAGGTTCTCAAGAAATTGTTCCATCGAGATATATGCTCCGGATTCTTACGCATTTCGCGCAGGATGTGTCGGAAACATAATAAAAGATATGGATAAAGACCGCAAGTTATGGAATGAAAATGTATCTCAACTGCAATATCTTCATTACCGTCTTAAGGACCTGAAGGCGGAAGACCGGGAAGTCACTTTCTCGTTCTTTCCCACTTTTTCTTGACTTCGGCGGCCCTGGCAATGATCTTCTCTTTCCATTCATCATCCTGCGCATCGAGCTGATAAGCATCGAAGCCGAACTCCCTTCCGTAGGAACAGATTACAGATTCGTCATCCACGTGAAGCGATATCCTGTACCTGTTCGGAACTTTCTGCGGAAGGATCTGGGATCTGCCCTGCTGGACCTCCTTGAGGTGCCTGGTACCGTTAACTATTCCGTCGAACCTGACGCCGTAATGCCTGAACAGGAGTTTTATGTAATTTTCCGACCGGAAAGAAGATGTATATACCCAGACCTCATATCCGAGTTTCTGCAAAGTGTTTATGAGATCCGGCGTACCGAGCCTCAGGCGCTCTTTATAGATGCGGTTTAAGGGGAATCTGAGTTCTTTTTCCGTTTTGTGGGTCTTTGGATTTACGAAAAGAACCTCATCAAGGTCAAAAGAAACCCGCATCTTGTTCAGGTCATCTTTTGGACTCATTCTTTTCCATCTCCTCAATTACGCTGATCGCTTTTTTAGCCCATTCCTCTTCAGAAGAATCGATCTGAAACTCCTCAAATTCACCGGTCCTGCCACGTGTTACGAGGATGAGATCATTATCGATGTGCAGGGTCTTCTTGTACTTGTTTGCGATAAGCTTTTCCATCCTGAGAGCGCTCTCTGTCTGATTCTGGTCTCTTTTCGCGACACCCGTGATGATACCGTCAACATGGACCGAATATGCCCTGAAGAATTTCTGGATATCATCGATCGAATAGTAATCCGCGGCATACACCCAGATGTCGTAACCGTTTTTGGCCAGGAAATAGAAAAGGGCGGGAATACCGAGCCTGATCCGCTGCTTCATGCGGAGATTTAGCGGGAAGATAAATTTCTTCTCGAGATATTTATAGTTCTCCGGTCTGAATACGACCTCGTCAAGATCAAGGGTTACGCGCTTGTCGTGCTGCGACTTCTCGAGGATCTTCTTAATATCGGATTCCGTCGCTACATTTATTATCTTGATGGGCACCTTCTTAATGTTGCAGCGCATTGCGGCTGCCCACCTGTGGTGTCCGTTCAGGAGCAGATAACCGTTCGGGCGGAGTTTCTCGACCGTGAGCGGCTCATCGAAGACCCTGCGCTCAAACTGCAGCGCTTCACGGAATTTCTTCTCATACTCGCCGATGATCCTGTAACTCGGGCCGACGGAAGGGATCGAGAACTCGTCTTCGGCATTAGGATGCAGGTCGGTGCATTTCGCTTTCCTCACAAAAAGGCGTTCGATCAGTCCTGCCCGGACCGGTATGTAAACGCCTTTCTGCTTTGAGATCTCATCTGCTATGAATTCATCGAATTTGGATCTTGCCATATAACAGAACCTCAGTTATCAGGACCCTTGTGTCACTGACGTAAAACATATACGGAAGCCGTCCTTATCCCGTGATATGACTTTGGCATATTTGCGCTCACCGTTCCTGCATATCAGGATGTTCTGATGATCATCCAGTCCGATATCAGCGGAAAACATTGCGTATCTCTTGTCAGCGGAATGTTTGAATATCTTTCCGTAATGCTCTTTCTCGACAACGGTCTTTTCCTTGAGGAAGAAGAAAGTGCACTCCTCGTTGTCGTCGATCCATGTTATCTCTCCGGAGTTATGAACAAGTGTAATGCCGTCTATTCCGGACACTTCATAATACTTGAGTTCGTCGGCCGAACCTTTTGGAAGGAACTTTCCCTCAGATACATAATTCAGATTGCCGTTAAGAAGTCTCCGGGTATTCTCGGTGACCAGCACCTGTCCTCCGATGGTAAGTCCCTCAAGCCTCCCGGCTGTGTTTACGGGTGATCCCATGCAGCCGTACTTCATCTTCTTTTCCGAACCGATGTTGCCCACAACGACATTGCCGGAGTTAATGCCTATACCCATCTCAAGATCAGGATAACCGTTCCCGCGGTTCCATTCGTTTACCGAGGTCATGGCGTTCTGCATCTCAACCGCGCACCTGACGGCGCAGTCTGCGTGATCCGTAAGCTCCCTCGGAGCACCGAAAACGACAAATATACCGTCACCTAAGAACTCGATCACGGTGCCGTGATACTTTTCGATGACGGATACCATCTGCTCAAAATAATGATTAAGCAGACTGATAAGTCTCTGCGCGGACATCGTGGTCGCGAGAGCCGTAAAACCTCTCAGATCGCTCATCAGGATCGTGACGCCCTGCGTCTGTCCGCCTCTCTTCTGCCCTTCCGAAGTCGTGAGAACATAGTCGGCAATGTCCGGCGACGTGTATCTCGCAAAAGCGGACCTGACCTGGATAAGCCTGGTAAGATCGGTTATGACGATAAGATAGGCCGTCAGCGGCTCCCTGAAAAAAGTCATCCGGACATGAAGATTGTGTACCGAGCCGTCGTCCTTCACATAATCAACGACAGCTTCCTGTGACGTGAGCTTCTGGGCAACCGCATCGATAAAGAGCTGTACGAGATCATCATTTCCTTCGATGAAAGGTATGGCTTCCCAGATCTTTATCTCTTTTTTCGCGGGGATCCCGAAAAGTTTCTCGGCCGACGGATTGCACTCCAGGAGCACTCCCGTAGATGAGACAACGCACACCGCGTCGTCCGTGTTCTCGAAAATGTACTTTATCTGTTCGGCTGGTATATTTTCGAACATCTTACGGGACTCCGTCCGGCCGGAAACAAATTCCGGTCTGATTTATTGACCTTGAAGATCAGCTGTTATAGAGATCATTGATCTCCTTGCACGCATTGAGATAATCGTATGTGAGCATTCTCAATCGGTATGAGAGGTGCTTTAATATCATCTCGATCTTTACGGGTGATTCCCTGAACATCTCTTCGAGACCTTCAGGACGTATGATCTCAACAAATGTCTCATCCATCTCAGCTACGGCTGTGGCGCTTCTTGCCTCATCAGCGATCATTCCCATCTCACCGAAGAATGATACCGGGAAGAGTTCTGTCAGCTTGACCTGCTTGGGGTCGCCGTAGTTCTTATATATTCCGACCTGACCGCCGTAAACGATATACATGCACTTAGCGGTCTCACCTTCCTTGAAGATGACCGTGCCTTTATTGTAAGTCTCGATCTTGCCCTTATGATCCTTCAGGCTTTCTGAAGCTTCGCGGAGTGACTCAACGGACGGCTTATTGATATTGTTCTTTCCGGAAGAATAGAAATCAATGTATTTCTTGATCTTGGAGAAAATGGATTCGCTCTTCTTATCCTGGGCTGCACGGACTTCCTTGAGCACTGAAGCCAGAACATCGTAATCCGCAGTCAGTTCCTTGAGTCTTTTTCCAAGATGCTTCATGATCTCAAAGATCATGTCGGGATTCTCGGAGAAATATCCGTTAAGTTCCTTGCTTGTTATCTCAACAGTCAGAACATCATCCTTGGCCACAATAGTGGAGCTTCTGGGGTATGTCTCGATGACAGCCATCTCACCGAAGATATCGTTCTTGTTAAGAACTGTGAGTTCGCGCTCATCTTCCTGGCCATAGTTGGCGATAACTTCCACGCTTCCGTCAAGGATCTTGAAAAAGCTGTTGCCCTCGTCGCCCTGCTTAAAGATAACCTCACCTTTTGAGAATCGTCTTTCTGTACTCATGTTGTAGCCCCTTTCATCAATTATCTGTGATTTATTATAACTCGAATAGTCTTTTATTTGCTTTAGTTCATACAATGTTAAACATCATTTAACGCGTATCTCTTCTTTAAGTGTAACCGCCGCAAGAGGGTGCTCGCGGCGGCTGGAGGTAAAGTGCATTCCGGGTATTCGGGTGACCGGAAAACAAAATTATGAAAAGAACGGTTTATGAAAGTCTTTTATTACTGTTTCTTGTTCCCCTTCTTGGACAGGATCTCGAAAACAACAGCCGCAAGGAGAACTGCGCCCTTAACGATCTTGATCGTATCCTGGTCAATGGACATCAGTGACATGCCCTGGTTGATGACACCGATAAGGGCTGCACCGATGACCATTCCTACGACCGTACCTGAACCGCCGTATGCGGATACACCGCCGACGATACAAGCTGCGATGGCGTCCATCTCGAAGTTCTGTCCTGCGAAAGCATTTGCGGAACCGAATCTTGCAGTAACGATAAGAGATGCAAGAACCGTGAGGACTGCCATGTTGAGGTAAGCGCAGAACATGACGAGCTTATTGTTGATACCGGAAAGTCTTGCTGTCTCAGCATTTCCGCCGACTGTCATGAAATGACGGCCGATCGTCGTCTTCTCGGTAATAATTCCATAGATTACGAGTACTGCAATGATCCAGAGGAGAACTACCGGAACACCGCCGTCCCATGAGAGCTGATATGCGATTACCATGATCACGGCTGCAATGAGCACGCTCTTTGCGATAACGAACCAAAGCGGATCAGCCTGATAACCCTTCTTGACCTTGTTTGCGCGTCCCATGAGGTTGATCGCGATAACAGCGCCTGCACCAAGGACACCCAGTACTATGCAGGGAATATTCATTGAGTCGTAGCCTGATTCGAAGATCTTGCCTGAGAAGATCCTAAGGAAAGACTCAGGGAAGTTGGAGATGGCTGACGTCTCGGAAACCGAGATAAGGATCTGTGTACCAAGACCACGGAAAGCGAGATAACCTGCAAGTGTGGCGATCCACGGCGGGATCCTTAAGTAAGCGATGAGGAAACCGAGAACCGCACCGTAAACGACACCTACCAGGAGTACGAGGAAAAGCGTAAGAGGTGTGTTAATGTGCTGGATAACGGAGAAAACACCTGCGACCGCACCCATGAAGCATACAAATGAACCTACGGAAAGGTCGATGTTACCGCCGGTGAGCATACACATGAGCATACCGACACCTAAGATAAACACGTATGCGTTCTGATCGATGAGGGAAGCAACGTTCGATGAAGTGAACATGTTTCCGCCTGTCATTATGGTGAAGAAAACATAGATAACGAAGAGTGCTATCGCCATTACGTTCTTTTTAAGAACATTCTTTATACTGAAGTTGTTCATACGGACTTAGCACCTCCTTTCTCTGCAGAGACATCTGTTTTCTTGGATCCCTTTCTGCGCATCTGCATGATGACGTCGAAAAGAACCGCTACGAGAAGAACCAGACCCTTAACTACCGTCTGGTAGTTCGGAGGAGTATTCGCGATGACCATGCCCTGGTTGATGATGCCGCAGAGAGCAGCACCGATGATTACACCGCCGATCGAACCTGTTCCGCCGTATGCGGAAGCGCCGCCGATGAAGCATGCTGCAATAGCGTCCATCTCATAACCAAGACCGTATGTAGGCTGTGAGCCCATGAGTCTTGCGATGTTGAGAACACCTGCGAAACCTGCGAGAAGTCCCATAAGTGTGTAAGCACTGAACATGACCTTCTTTGTGTTGATACCGGAAAGTCTTGTTGCTTTCTCGTTTCCGCCGACAGCATAGAGGTTGCGGCCGAGTGTTGTTTTCGATGTGATGTAAGCGAAAACACCGAGTACGAGAGCGATCCAGATAAGAACAGTAGGAATGCCCTTGTACTGTGACAGCTTGTATGTGATCCAGATGACTACTGCTACGATAAGGACTGTCTTAATGATGACAGCTGCGAGTGAATCGACTTTATAGCCCTTCTTGATAAGTCTTGAACGGTTGATAAATGTGAATACCGCATAACCGATAGCGATCAGGATGCCAAAGACCATGCATGTCTTGTTAAGAGAAGAAGCAGGTCCTACGCCGGCAAGGAAATCCGGAACATAGCATGAATCGCCGCCGCCGAAAACATTAAGGAATGTCTTATCTGTTACCTGGTAAGCAAAACCCTTCATGATGATGTTCGCAAGACCTCTGAATGCGAGCATACCTACGAGAGTTGCAATAAACGGAGGTACCTTGATGTAAGCGATCCAGAATCCGTGCCATGCACCAACCAAAAGACCCATGATGAGCATTGCGATGACTGCAACCGGCCACGGGATGTTCGCGTCCATGATTATGGCACCGACACCGCCCGCGAGACAGACGACTGAACCTACTGAAAGATCGATGTTACCACCGGTCAGGATGCAGAGGAGCATACCTGTTCCGAGTACGAAAACGTATGCGTTCTGCGATATTACGTTGTTGATGTTCTGCGGGAGCAATGACTTTCCGCCGGTCAGGAAGTAGAAAACGATAACTACTATGACCATAGCGATAAGCATCATATACTTTCTCAGGAAGTTTTTGATATTTAATCCACCCATCGTTATGCCTCACTTCCCGACTTAACAATGCAAGCCATAATGTTCTCTTGTGTAGCTTCGGAAGCCTTCATCTCACCGACGATCTTAGCCTGGTTCATAATGTAGATCCTGTCACTCATTCCGATAACTTCGGGAAGTTCTGATGAGATCATGATCACCGACTTGCCTGCTTTGGCAAGATCATTGATAATGCAGTAGATCTCGTACTTTGCGCCTACGTCGATACCTCTTGTAGGCTCGTCAAGGATAAGGACATCCGGATCAGCGAACATCCACTTTGCGAGGAGGACCTTCTGCTGGTTACCGCCAGAGAGGTTTCCAACGAGCTGCTCTACTGAAGGTGTCTTGGTCCTGAGCTTCTGCCTGTAATCTTCAGCGACCTGATATTCCTTATCCTTATCGATGAAGGTAGCCTTGCTGATTGCCTTGAGGTTTGCGAGTGTAGTGTTGGTCTTGATCGAATTCGACAAAACAAGTCCGTTGCCCTTACGGTCTTCAGTAACATAAGCGAGACCGGCGGCGATAGCCTGCTTGGGGCTCTTCAGGATAACGTCCTCGCCTTTAAGGGTCAGTGTGCCGGATATTCCGATTCCGTATGAGCGTCCGAAAATACTCATCGCAAGCTCTGTTCTGCCTGCACCCATGAGTCCGTAGATTCCTACGACCTCGCCCGCACGGACATTGAGTGAAACATTATCTACTACCTTGCGCTCGGAAAATTCCGGATGGAAAACGGTCCAATTCTTAACTTCCATCATTGTGTCACCGATCTTAACGTCGTGACGCTTCGGGAAACGGTCCGTGATCTCACGGCCTACCATTCCCTTGATGATCCTTGACTCAGAGATCTGTTCATTCTTTGCATCCATGGTCTCGATCGTGGAACCGTCTCTGACGACCGTGATCTTGTCTGCCACATAAGAGACCTCATTGAGCTTATGGGAAATGATGATCATCGTCATTCCCTCTTTCTGGAGCTTCTTCATAAGATCAAGAAGCGCTCTTGAGTCGGTCTCGTTAAGTGATGATGTAGGCTCATCGAGAATAAGGAGCTTAGCGTGTTTTGCCAGAGCTTTCGCGATCTCTACGAGCTGCTGCTTACCTGTACCAATATCTTTAATAAGTGTTTTCGAGGAATCCGTAAGACCTACCATTGCAAGATACTTATCTGCCTCAGCATAGGTCTTGTTCCAGTCGATACACCATTTGCTTCCCTGTTCATTACCAAGGAACATGTTCTCGCCGATCGTCATGTACGGGATCAGTGCAAGCTCCTGGTGGATGATAACGATTCCTTTTTTCTCGGAATCCTTGATGTTATGAAATTCGCATACTTCGCCGTCGTAAACTATGTCGCCTTCGTAGGCGCCATGCGGATATATTCCGCTGAGAACGTTCATCAATGTCGATTTTCCGGCACCGTTCTCACCGACCAGCGCATGAATCTCCCCCTCTTCAACCTGAAGGTTGACGTTGTCGAGAGCCTTAACGCCCGGAAAAGTTTTGGTTATGCTCTTCATTTCAAGCAAAACTTTTGCCATGTGTCGCCTCTTTCATTTAAATAGTGATCTTGTTTTTGTTTCTTACTTCTGAAATGCCGGAAAAAGTCAAAGAACCGGCTTTAGGATTTGAGTTTGTATAAACATGTATAAGTTTGTTTGAGTTTGTTTGCAGAAATGCCTTTGTCAGGGATCAGCCCCAATATACAGGCGGGGTTTCCCCCGCCTGCAAAAGGCTAAAGACTGATTAATTAAGCGAGCTGATCTGCTGAGTAGTAGCCGGAATCGATCAGGATCGTCTTGTAGTTGTCTGCACTTGCGAATACAGGTGAGCAGAGGTATGAAGGAACTGTCTTCTTACCGTTGTTGTAAGTTGTTGTATCGTTAACTTCAACTGTCTCGCCCTTAAGGATCTGTGTAACCATCTTAACAACCTGGGAAGCGAGTGTACGTGTATCCTTGAATACGGACATTGACTGCTTGCCAGCGAGCATGTTCTTAACGTTTGCGATGTCGCAGTCCTGACCTGTGATGATCGGGTATGTGCCTGTGTAGTTAGCAGCGAGAGCGTTCTCTACGCCGAGAGCTGTAGAGTCATTGGAGCAGAGCCAAATATCAACGTTTGTGCCGTCTGCATAGAATGAAGAGAGGATGTTCTCAGCTCTGGACTGAGCGGTCTCTGTCTTCCATGAAGGTGTAGCAACGTCTTCAAACTTGCTCTGACCAGAAACGATCTTGAGCTTGCCTGATTCAATGTAAGGCTTAAGAACATCATAAGCACCATTGAAGAAGAAGCCTGCGTTGTTGTCACCGGGGTCACCAGCTGTGAACTCGATGTTGAAAGGACCAGCAGCGTTGTCGAGGTCGAGTGTCTCAACAACATACTGACCCTGGATAGTACCAACCATGTAGTTGTCGAATGTTGCATAGTAATCAACGTTAGCGTTGTCCATCAAGAGACGGTCATAAGCGATAACAGGGATCTTCTTTGCAGCAGCCTTATCAAGAGCTGTACCGAGTGAAGAACCTTCGATAGCTGCGATAACGAGAACCTTGCAGCCTGAGTTGATCATGTTCTCAACCTGAGAGAGCTGTGTAGCAACGTCGTTGTTAGCATACTGAAGGTCTACTTCGTAGCCGGCAGCTTCGAGCTCTTTCTTCATGTTATCGCCGTCCTGATTCCATCTCTGGAGATCCTTTGTAGGCATTGATACACCAACCTTGTTCTTTCCTGAACCTGCGGAGCATCCTGTCAATGCTGTAATAGCCATTGCAGCACAAAGAATTGTTCCAAGAATTTTCTTTGCTTTCATTGAGAAATTCCTCCTATTGAATAATGTGGCACTTCCTGCCACATACAACTTAACACTGGGTATATAGGAGTTGCATATCAGGTTTCTTTAAATTTTTGGCAATTCATCATAATGTTCAGGACCGATTTAGCACAATCTTGTAGTTATTCTTACAAATTTGCCAAGATTGTGCTAAATGCTTAAGTTTTGCCTGAGATCTGATCCTGTTATTGGTAGACCTGTTATTAGTGATATATATTTTTGCTAATTATTTCTTATTTCAAATCATTTGAAACCTTGAATACAAAGCAGGAATATAAAGCGGAAACCGGAAGTATGCAGGGGTATTGTGTTGCCTTCGCGCGAACGCATTTTGCATTCACGAAGGCATTCTTATCCCAAATGGCCGATTTTTCGCAATTTAGGATAAGAAATCTGCGAAAACTTATCCCTTTTTTTCATATTTTAAAATTAGGGATAAGTTCTGACTACAACATAGTCAAGTCCAAAGTTTTGTGTAAATTCATTCCTTAGTATAATTCGTAGTTCTTTGACAACAACTCTGAGTGGAGCGTAGCGGAATGAGGAGTTGTTGTCAGCGCGCCTCGTTCCTGATCCCTCAGGCCACCATGGTGGCCATCTGCTCCTTGGCTATCTGTTCAAGTTTTGGAATCAATTCTTTTATTTTTTCTATACTTGGCTTGTAAAAGGCCCTATGTTCCATTTTCTTCACCTGATCGTTTCGTTCCAGAAGCACTGAGCCCATAAGTCTGATAAGTGATTCCTGGTTGGGGAATACTCCAATCACATTAGATCTTCTCTTAAGCTCCTTGTTCAATCGCTCTATATGGTTGGATGTCCTTAGTTCTCGCCTCATTTTCTCCGGAAACACCATCACTGTCATTGCATCTTCAAACCCTTCATCTAAGCAGCACATGGCCTTTTCAGCTATATCCTTGTAATCGTTATATATCTCGTTTTTCTTGGCTCTGGCTTCCTCTATGGTCTTGCTGTTAAACATGCTGACAAGTTCTGAGCTTATTCCTAACCTGTACGACTTGGGAATGCTGTCCACAATATTCTTGAGAAAGTGGTGCTGACATCGCTGCCAGGGAACCATGGGATAGACTCTATGGAATGCATACTTTATCCCTTCGTGAGAATCCGAGATAAACATGCTTACCCCTCTGAGTCCTCTCTTTTGGAGCTTTCGCATAAAGTCTTCCCAATATTCTTTTGTCTCTGAGGGGTATGCTTCAAATCCGATAATTTCTCTTACACCACCGGTATTAAATGCATAAGCTATAAACAAGGCTTTGGATACTATCCGGTGATTCTCCCTTACTCTGAAATATGTTGCGTCTACAGAAACAAACGGGTATTCATCCACCAAAGGTCTCTCTTTAAACTCTGTGACTCTCTTATCCAATTCCTTACAGGCTTCAGATACTGTGGATTTTGAGAACGCTTTTCCGCAAAGGGTCTCCATTACAGTGGCTACCTTCCTTGTGGATACGCCATTTACAACCATTTCAGCCATTGTACTTACAAGAGCTGCCTCACTGGTTGAATAGTTATCGAAGATCAAGGTCTTAAACGGAATGTTCCTGTGCCTTGGGACAGTCAGTTCTATGCTGCCTATCCGTGTCTTAAGTTCTCGGGCGTAGGAACCGTTCCTGCTGTCTGTCCGTTCTTCAGATCTCTCGTACGGTTGTGCTTTAAGCTGTTCAGTTGATTCCGCCTGCATAATCTGATTCAGACTTTCCTGAAGCAATTTCTTGAATGCACCTTCACGATCCTGAGACATTAAGAGTAGAATTTCCTCTTGTGTTAAAGTAATATTCAATTGAGCCATGTTCTTAACCTCCTTAATTGTTCTGGACAAACTAATTATACAAGGTTAAGCCACACGGCTCTTTTATTTTGAATTTACACAATTATATGGGCGCGGCCCTCACACTTATCCCAAATGACCGATTTTTCGCAATTTAGGATAAGAAATCTGCAAAATCTTATCCCTTTTTTCATATATCGGAAAAAAGGGATAAACGTAAGCGCTTAATAACACGGTGCCTTTAACCGCCCCGACGTTCATGGGATACTTTTGGAAAGTGTCCAATCAGGTCTAATTAGACCAAATTAGACTTCGTTGGACTTGGTTCAAGG
>Ga0247609_10003883_pt1 | contig 15049 bp, 11 predicted proteins | sample 172DNAGHGlowgp2_FD_193487 | JGI IMG/M metagenome (GOLD analysis project Ga0247609, IMG submission 193487) | Sheep rumen microbial communities from Palmerston North, Manawatu-Wanganui, New Zealand - 1728 DNA GHGlow gp2 | ecosystem: Host-associated > Mammals > Digestive system > Stomach > Rumen ...
GTGCGCGAGTCCGATGCGATCCTACGCGAGGAGTTTAAGAAGAACGGCCTCGAGGGCAAGGTGTGGCAGTACTTCACCATCGTCCCCGACTTTAAGTCCACCGGCATCACCGACGGCCTGCGCACCTACGACTGGCCGGTCGTGATCCGTGCCGTCAACACCGTCGACGCTGTCACCGCCGAGGTGGCCGAGCTGGACTTCAAGCTCATGGCCCACATCGTCGACCGCATCACCCACGAGGTCAAGGGCGTCAACCGCGTCCTTTGGGACCTCACCCCCAAGCCCACCGGAACAATAGAGTGGGAATAATTCCGAAAACGCTGAGAAGGCGCATAAACACTGGTTTTTTTCAGTGTGAAAACGTCTCGTGACAACGTTTTGACAACACTTTAAGCATTACTCATAAAGTAAAGAGCTAACTGATTTTTGTTGGATCAGTTAGCTCTTTTTATTTATTTTACAATTCCGTTATTTCTATTGACCCATGTAATCCGATACGAAAGTCATCTGTAAAACATCCAATCTCCCTTATTTTCTCATATGCGGAGACTAAAGAAGCGATGGCTGCACCATAGTTTTTACCAATCGTACTCATAAGGCCAACCCCCATAGAAATATCAAAGAGTATTTGGTCGGTGTCTTCCATAGAAATATAGTTTTCACTATCAAGCTCGACCTTATTGCCTTTGAGATTATTTGCCTCTGTGAGCAAATACTGACTGCTTGCAGCTAATATTTGAAACATTTTTTGCACCTTCTCCAATTGCTCGTGTGTCATCAGTGTCTGCTTATCAAGGGTATACTTTGCTTCTATCTCATTCAATCTTATCTTTGCATCTTTAAATGGTATTGTCTCTTCTGAATATGTCTTGCTCATAAAGACCATGAACGGAAAAGAAGAATAAATAGTTGGTTCTAGATTCCAATTAAAATTGTTTTCACTCATACGCGCATCGAACCATAGAACTCGTTCAAGTAACATTTTTAACTGGTTTTCAAGTTGTTTGAAATAAATATTTCTTGCCTTACCTTGTCGTATTTGCTCTTTTCTGGCAGCCGCATTTTCAAGAAAAATAGCCATAATTGCTGCTGCAATACAACTGCACCCTATGCTAGAAAGAATTGAAAGTAATGAGCAATCCCAAATACAATCGGGCACTAACAGTAAAATAGAAATCACGATGGTCCAAATATATATTCTCTTGTTCATTTTCACAGTTCCTTTCGTATCTCTGTCTATCTACTTGGCTTAACTAACAGATCGCCCAATTCCTGCGATGGCACCTTTACCCAAATCCGAGAGTTGTCGTTCTGTGGATAGTTATAACGCCACTTGTCATACTCTTCTTTACTGATCTCCCCGGCGCGATACTTCTCCGCGATAGGAGCCCAAGCATAGACCATTTCCGAGATGCGCGCGGCTTCTCTTCCCCTGCGGGGGTCAATACGGAAAACAACTTCTCCGTCTCTGTCCTCAATGGTCAGACCATAGCGATCCTCCAAAGCAAACAGTGTATGCATCAAGCCAAGGTAGCTGTCAATATCGGGAATATCCAGCGCAAGCGGAGAAACCTCCAGGGCACTGGCAAGGGCTTTGGTCAGATCCTTCTTGGGCGTGCGTGTCCCGGCTTCATATTGCGCCATACGAATATCAGCGGTCTTTTCAGGAAAGCCAACCAGCGTCCCCAGATATTTCTGTGTCATGCCCCGCAGATTGCGTATAAAGCGGATTCGTTCACCGATGGCCATAACAATTCCTCCCTTAGGTGTTCTTGCATCGATTATAGCAGATGTGTTTAATGCCGTCAAGAATAACTTAAGCAAATTTATTTAATTATTTTCTCAGAAGCCCTTGACATAAACAAATTCCGTTAGTATAATGGCTTTTGAAAGTTAAGCAAATATGTTTATCTTCATAAACGAATGACCGTCCGCATGGGATACTTCGCCACGACCTCTTGGGCTGCTGCAAGGCAAGAGCGAGCGAGAAAACGCCGCTGACAACAAGGGGGCAGGAACGACATGCGGAGAGAACGGCAACGCAGGATTCCCGGCATTCCAGTAATAAAAAAACTGCTCTCACTTTTTGCAGGAGGAGGTGAAATCATGTCTAGTAATACATTTATGAAAGTCGATGAAGTAGCGGAAACACTTGGAATATCCAAGTCCTATGCCTACAAGATCGTCCAGAAACTCAATGCAGAGCTGAAGGAGAAGGGGTATTTAACCATTTCCGGGCGGGTCAACAAACAGTACTTTACGGAAAAGACCTGCTACGGAACAAGTGACAGCAAGGAAAGGAAGTGATGTGAATGGCTGTCTACAAAGAAGAAAAAACAAACACATGGAAGGTTTACTACCGCTATACCGATTGGAAGGGTAAGCGGAAGCAGACAACAAAGCGCGGGTTTGCCACCAAAAGAGAGGCACTGGCATGGGAACGAGAGCAGCTTAACAAGACCCAGGCCGATCTGGATATGACCTTTGCGAGCTTTGTGGAGACCTACACGGCGGACATGAAAAACCTAATCAAGGAGAACACCTGGCACACCAAGGATCATATTCTCCGGACAAAAATACTCCCGTATTTCGGAAAACGAAAGATCAGTGAGATCCAGGCAAAGGACATCATCGCCTGGCAAAACGAGATGCTTAAAGGCAAGGACAAAACCGGAAAGCCATATTCTCCCGTATATCTCAAAACACTGCACAATCAGCTCAGTGCCGTTTTTAATCATGCAGTGAAGTACTACGGGCTGCATGAAAATCCGGCTGCAAAAGTCGGAAACATGGGAAAGGCACGGAGCCGGGAAATGCTGTTCTGGACCCAGGATGAGTATCAAAAGTTTTCTGATGCGATCATGGACAAGCCGGTTTCCTTTTATGTCTTTGAGATGCTGTATTGGTGCGGAATCCGTGAGGGCGAGCTTCTGGCGCTCACCCCGGCGGACTTCAATTTTGACCGCAAAATCGTTTCAATCACGAAATCCTATCAGCGTATTGAAGGCAGGGATGTAATTACCGATCCCAAAACACCCAAGAGTATCCGCGACATTGTCATGCCGGATTTCCTCGTCGATGAGATGAAGGATTATCTGAAGCAGTTATATGGGATCGGAGAAAATGACAGGATTTTTGAGATTACCAAAAGCTATCTCCACCGGGAAATGACCCGAGGTGCAGATGCAGCAGGGATCAAGCGAATCCGGATTCACGATCTCCGGCACAGTCACATCTCTCTACTGATCGACATGGGCTATTCCGCAGTTGCGATTGCAGACCGTGTTGGGCATGAAAGCATCAACATCACTTACAATTATGCGCACCTGTTTCCGTCGACGCAAACAGAAATGGCAAACAAACTCAACGATTTCAGAAAGGTGGATTTGTAAAAATGTCAGCCAAAAACAGAGATGAACACAACCGCTTTAGAAATATCACCGTAGGGTTCCGAGTATCGCCCGAGGAAAACGAACAGATCAACATCGCCGTGGCGCTCTCCGGCTTACCAAAGCAGGAATACTGCTATCGCCGTTGCCTCAATCGCGAGATCGTAGTGCAGGGCAATCCTCGCGTGTACAAGGCGCTGCGAACTCAGCTCGCCGCCGTTCTCGATGAACTGAAACGCATTGCGTCTGCCGGAGAGATCCGGGATGAACTGCTGGACAACATCGATCTGATTACCCAGACTCTGGACGGCATGAAGGAGGAGCGACGATGACAGAAGAAAAAGAAACGACTGTCCTCAACACATCTGTTGGCGCAGATGCAGGACAGCCGAATCAAAACCTTTGTGATGACAGTTTAGCAGATTCTCTCGAAGAATACAATAGATATTTTCGCCAGCTGAACGATCCCTCATACTTGCCGACTGTATCTATGAGAGAGCTGTATGAAACCGCGTATGAGAGCAAGCCGCCGCTGATCGGCGGTCTGCTCTTTCCCGGAACCTATCTTCTTGTCGGCGCGCCGAAGCTGGGAAAGAGTTTCTTGGTCGCACAACTCGCCTACCATGTCAGTACCGGGACGCCGCTCTGGAATTACCCTGTGAGGAAAGGGACGGTTTTGTATCTGGCGCTGGAGGATGATAACCAGCGTCTGCAGAGCCGGCTGTATCAAATGTTCGATATGGAAATCGCGGATCAGCTCTATTTTGCTACACGAGCGCGACAACTCGGGAAAGGATTGGACGAGCAGCTGGAGCGTTTTGTTCGCGAGCACCCGGATACCAGGCTCATTATCATCGATACCTTGCAAAAGGTTCGTGAGATCGGCGGCGAAGCGTACAGCTACGCCAGCGACTACGATATCATTACCCGGCTGAAAAGCTTTGCCGATTGCCGCAGTTTATGCCTGATCCTGGTGCATCACACCCGCAAGCAAAAAGCGGACGATGTGTTCGATATGATCTCTGGCACAAATGGTTTGCTCGGTGCAGCGGATGGAGCATTTCTTCTGCAGAAACCCAAGCGCACCGCAAACGAGGCCACGTTGGACATCTCTGGCAGGGATCAGCAGGATCAAAGACTTCATCTTTTTCGGAACGAAGAAAAACTGTGCTGGGAGCTGGAGCGTTGTGAATCCGAGCTATGGAAAGCGCCGCCGGAAGCAATCCCGGATGCTGTCGCCGCGCTCGTAAATGCGGAAAAACAGGAATGGACCGGTAGCCCGACAGAGCTGGTCGAAGCGCTTGCAGTAGACATGAAAGCAAACGCGCTGACCATGAAACTGAATGTCAACACAGGGCGCTTGTATCGCGAGCACGGTATCCGCTACTGGAACTGCAGGACACACGATGGGCGAAAGATCGTTTTGCGGTATGAGCCGGAGAGCGCGTGACGATGTGTGACGGTCGTGACGATGTTTTCGGCAGCGGGTACGGTATCCAAAACACCGTCACCATCGACACGGATCGTCACAGGGAGCGGAGGAAAGGTCAAGGGGGCATACCTGCGGGTGGAGATTTCCACAAGGAAATACAACCCGAACCCCTTGAGCTTTTCTCGCGGAAAAACACTCGCGCAGCGGAGGGGAAAGAAAAAACTTTCCCCTCCTGCCTAACGGCGAGTGACGCGGCTCTTTATGCTTGCAAAATGAAAGCGTTGTCATGATGGCCATGCTTTCAAATTGCAAGCATGGATCGGCGGCACGGACGCAGCGGCGATCCGGCGAAGGGGTGCAGGGGAAACAGGTGTTCCCCCTGTGCTCTCGGCAGAGCCCACGACACTTTGCAGCCCTATGGGGATGAAAGTGTCATAGTGGGTTACACACTTTGAAAAAGTCGTGTAACCGCGCCCTGCTCCACCGTCGTATGGAAAGGAAGTGAAAAACGTATGAATGATAAAAACTACAGTGTTGCCCGCGTTGAGCAGCACACGAAGGTGAGCATCGGGAAATCCGAGCGCCATATCGAGCGCAAGAACGAGAGCTACGAAAATATGAATGTCGATCTGTCCCGGACACCCATGAATGTCCACTACCAAAGCTGCGGAGATCTGACCTACAACTCCCATCTGGATAAGCTGGTGGATGAAGGCAGTATCTCTCTCCGGGGCTTGAAGAAGGATGCAAAGGTGTTCGATGAAATGATCTTTGCTGTGAACACCGCCTATTTCGAGGAACGCGGCGGCTACGAATATGCCTGTCGGTTTTATGAAGAGGCGTTCCACTTCGCCCAAAAGGAATATGGCCATGAGAACATTGTCTCTGCCGTCATGCACGCTGATGAGCTGAACACAGCGTTGACAGAGCAGTTAGGGCATTCGGTCTACCACTACCACATGCACGTTGTCGCGCTGCCGGTGGTTGATAAAGAAGTCTTCTGGACAAAACGGTGCAAAGACCCGGCACTGGTGGGAACAGTCAAAGAGGTTATCCATCAGATCAGCCACTCCAAGAAATGGGCTTCACCGAAGATCACAGACGAGAACGGTCACACGCAGATTATCAAATCCTACAGCCTGCTGCAAGACCGTTTTTTCGAGCATATGCGGGATGCCGGATTTGAGGACTTTAAGCGCGGAGAGCGCGGCAGCACAGCCCAGCATCTTTCAGTTACCGAGTTCAAGGTCAAGAAGGAGACAGAACGGCTGGATAACCTGGAAACTACCGTGGCATTCATGGAGAACAGTATCAGTTTCCTCGAAGGGCAGACAGAGGAAGCCCAAAATAAAGCCGACAGAGCGCAGGCGCGGATGGATAAGCTTGTCCCCAAGATGGAACAGATCGAAGATCTGGCCCGCAAATATACCAACGATGCGGATCAGGTGCTTCCTCCGCCGGATGTGCTGGAATCCGCCAAGTCGTACCGGGAGAAGAAGGCAATGCCCCTGTACCGGAAGATCATCGGTGTGCTGCGGAATCTATTCGACAAGTATCTGACGCTGAAACATGACTATGAAGATCTGCAGCGCAAATACGAACGGGAGATCGACAGCGGAAATCAAATGAAAAAGACAATCAAGCGCTTGAATGAGGAAAAGGATAGCCAATCCGGGATTGTTGCCAAGTTCTACGCACTGTGCCGCGGTTTCGGAGAAGAGTATATCGAATCCCAGGCCATGGGCATTCTGGAACGGGAGGCAATGGAACGGCAGCAGAAAAAGCTCGCCCGCAAGCGGCATGACCGGGATGCAAGGTAAAGGGAGAACTTTTTTGACCTGCCATAGCATGATTACCCGGCCGTCAGACGCATAATAGGTTAAAAACTATTTGCTCCACCAAATAGAGTATGCTATACTTTTTGTGGAATGAAATGGAAAGTTATTCAAGAAGCCTAATATGGCTCTCTATCATCCCCAAAGGAGGAACACTTAAATGAGGATTATTCAACCTGAGGCAAAAATCTTATTTCCGATTGACGGAGTTCAGAGCCTAAAACACCTTGAGTTGATTGGGCGCGTTTGTTACAAAAGCGAGGATAAAATCTCGGACGATTCCTATATACAGTTTCTTCAGCGAATAGTAAAATCCGGTCACGAATCTGTAATAGAGCACGAAAAGATTACGGTCAAGCTTGTTTGCGACCGAGGCGTAAGTCACGAACTTGTTCGTCACCGCATTGCGAGTTTTTCTCAAGAGAGCACGCGTTATTGCAATTATTCAAACGAAAAATTTGGTTCAGAATTGACAGTTATTCACCCTTTGTTCTGGGGCGAGGAGGATAATCGTTTTTTAATCTGGAAAAACCAGATGCAGCAAGCAGAAAATGCCTATTTTGAACTTCTCCGCCTTGGAGCAAGTCCGCAGGAAGCAAGGAGCGTTCTTCCTAATAGCCTTAAAACAGAAATCGTTATTACAATGAATATGCGGGAATGGCGCCATTTCTTCCGTTTGCGTATGGCCCCCGCAGCACACCCTCAGATGAGAGAAATATGCGCCATCTTGCTGGATGAGTTTCTCCGTGCGATTCCTGTGTTGTTTGACGAGTTCAAGCCGCTTTTGGACGAATACCGTTTGTCTTTGCTCAATAAGGAAAGGAATGTCAATTATGGCTAAAAACACCGACAGTGAAGTAACCTATACAAAATTACGTAGGCGTGCTGGCGACCGTTATTGCAAAGTCAGCGAAAACACGCAAAATGGTTGGTTCACGATGAGCGTTCCAAGCTCTCCAGTTGAAATATCAGAAACAAAGAAAGCCTTAGTATACCTGTTTGAAGTGGTCATTCCCGAAAACGCGGAAGACGAATCCAGTGATGTGATGAATCTTCAATATTTTTTTATTCGCACCGACAGAGCCCTGCGGCATAAGCTTGAGGCGAGGGAAAAAGCCCTCTTTATTCTGTATGTACAGGTTCACAATTGGGCTGATTTCTCTCGCGTTGCTTCCTACCTCTATTTGCAAAGCTTGCACCGTCAGGACATGCGATTTTACATTGGCCATGAGGGCAAAACATATGGGATTAAACAGGAAACAAACAGCATTGGCCGTCTACCGCCTCTGATTTGTGTGGAAAGGCAAAACTCTTTCCTCCGTGATGTAGCAGGGAACAATTGTTTCACATTTAAACAGTTTGCAAACGGGAAACTAACGAAAGAACAAATTGATAATTGTATTGAGATTGCCAATGAAATACTCTCTCTTCCATCATTAGATGAGCGCAAGGCGGCTATATCCACAATTCCAGAACGTCTTCGTAATGGGAGCACATTAGACTCTTTTCAATGGATTTGTGCTAATTACCTCGCAAAGACAATTAGCAGTATATCTGGAACAACTGAGCATCAAATAAGAAAAGAAGAAAGGAGTCGCCTTAGCAAAGAATTAAGTAAGCATATCCTGTCCAAAGAGCCAGAAGAAGCATCTCTTTTGACCTTGCTGATTTGGTTTGTTTATCTATATTATATGCAGGATAATAAGGAGCTTTTCACCTGGACCGAAAGTGCCAAAGTTGGCGGAGCATTTGAACTCAGAAAAGAACGAATTGACAAAAGCTATCTTGATTCAAGGGAATACGCGGAAGGCGTCCTCCAGTTGGTGGAAAACAGCTGTCAGCATACTCAAAATGGAGTTGCTTATCTGAGTCTTCGCGTTCACTATGTAAATAGAAACTGCAGAGAAAGCGACTTGGTGAAGGTCGCGACTTCGCGTAATCGTCTTATTCAACGCTATTCAAAGGATCTGAAACTATCCAAAGATTATAACTCTTATTTCCCACGACGCCTCTCTCTCGAGGGAAAAATCCCCTTCTATTTTGAAATCTGCATCGCGGATGATGCCACATCTTTTGACGGGAACAAAGATGAACCCCGTGGAATTCCTGAAATGTATGCTCGAAACCATATCTGGAAAACGGATGGCGACAAAGACACATCCGTAGAGCTTTGCCATGTTTTTGGTCGCAGAACAGAATACGGGATGCCGGAGAAAATGGCAAACACCATAGATGAAATGTCCGAGGATAATCTCAAATTAGTTACTTACCACTATGGTGTGCGCCAGTTGCAAAAAATTGTCCTTCGAAACAGTGGTTCTTTTCTGGTCAAAACGCCCAGCATGAAGAGACCAGGTTTCGTGGAAGCTTACTCTGCATACTCTGAAACAAAGCTTCCCGATCCACCCCCGGGAGAGACTTGGGAGGATCGGATAATAATCCCCGAACTGGCATTTCAGCGTAGGGGCATAGGATGGCAACAACTGCAATTCAAATCTGACACAAAAATTTTTTCCACGGAGTATCAACTACTGTTGCCGATCGGCGGCGCATGGAGAAAAAGAGCTGCGGCGGGAGTTAAGCTTAAAGGAGTAAAGCCGACAGACCTGCCTATCGACCTCAGCGCCCTCAAAGACGGCCTGTCGTATTCTGTCTCCAAGAATACTATTAATTTTAGAAGCATTATCGAAACGGTTAAAGAAGAAAACCCTGAAATAATACCTTTTTCTCTAGATGACAAGAAAGACCGGATATCAAAAAAAGAATTTGTAGAAAAGATAAGCGAACGTCTCCAGAGTGAACTCAAAAAAGAGTCTATTACAGAGATTAAACTACTCGATTTCTCCAGTATATCTGGGTCTGATCTGGAGTTCGCCGTTAAAGCTTTTTTTTGGACTATAGGGTTAGATCGCTTAGAACAGAATAATTCCCCCAAAAGCAGACGTTTGTATGCAGCGTTCTTTTCCGAATTGAGTCAAATGCAGGAATTCATACTGGATTATTCTGTGTTTTATAACGAGAATGGGCAGAATCCTTATATGGATAACATTCAGATTGCGGTGTGCAGCCAGAACGAAGACGGTTTGCCTGAGGTTAATTTCCTTTTGGCCGGGACAAGTATAGGAGCAGCATGGAAGACAGCAGATATTTTTGCATATTACAGCAATTCAAACAACACCATTTCGCTGCTTCCCCAATTAAAGTATCTCTTACGCGATCAAGAAACACCGAATGATGATCCGGTTATCCCCTTCCCGTTCGATTTGTATTTGAGGGACTATCCTGGCAAAACAGAGGATACCGAAAAAACTGCCACTGACAACAAAAAATCCGTCATTCCTGCTCCAGCAAACGATTGCTGGTTTACGCGGCAGATGGCAGATATAATAAACCGCGATCTACGCGAAGAGCGACTAGGCTGCAAGATTGAAAACATACATATTCGTCTCGGTTCAAAAATGCACATCGAGGATTTCTACGAAGCAGAGCTTCTGTTTCATTCTCTCAGCATCGTCACCCGCTTTGCGTATCTGATCGTCCAGCATATTTTGAGCAGCAGTTTCTTTGACCGGGATCGACCTGTTCTCTTGGTCGGGTATGAAGCTTATTCAACCATTCTCCTTGAGTATGTCGTCAAATTTTTATCCGCTTGCAATGTTAATTCTAACTATGGTGTATGTGTTCAAGAACTCTCGGGAAAAGCGGTTTTTCAGCCGTCTGCCGCCCTGCAACGTGCTGATGAACGATCTGAATACAGCAATGGATGTAATCTGGTAACGATCTACCCTATCGGCACCACACTGTCAACGGTATACACTTTGATTGACTGCGTTCTGGTGCACTATCCTGCAAAGCCCTTGGCGAACATTTGTGTTCTCGTGGTAGAAGACACAAGCAGTGATAACAAACTCCAGTCCTTATATTGGACGCGGATGCTAGAGAAGCCGGGAATGACTGGTGCATTGCCTTTGGAACGCTCAGTAATCACTCTAGAGAAAGCCAAAGAGGAAGAAGAATACTCCATGCCCAAAGTGCGCTTTTTCCTTGAAGCGAAGACCATTTGGCATGCGCCCAGCGAGTGTATGGAAGCACCGCCTGAGAAAGAAAAAGAGAACGTGCTGGCATACGTGGATCCAACTTCAACCATTCCGGATACTATTTTCCCCCTCATTAGTCGGAAAAACGACGGGCCAGAGCAGTTTCTTAAAAAAGAAGAGGAACAGAATGAAAACTACAAACGGATAAGGCTGCTTAATGACTGCGTTTCCTATGGGCATATACATTCCGGGAACAACCATTTCCTTTATCACGTGGACTTCCCTTTGTATTTCGAGAAAGTTCGCGATAGTGAAATCAGCAAAGCAGAAGAGGATAACCGGCCAAAATCGATTGATTATGAGATGTCTAAATGGGCAGACAAAATTGATCCAGAAGCATACAACATTATTGTTGCTCCATTAGACCCGGAAAACGCAGCGTTTGTACAGACCGTTGCTGATTCAGCATTTGCGCATAGTGTACGGATCATTCGTGTCCCGTTTCAAAATGTGCGGAAGGAGGACTTTCGAGCTAAGTATAGTTTTATCAGCGATGAATACCGCCGAGTGAATAAACTCAACCCGGATATAAAGATCCATCTTTATTTTGTAACAATGTCCATCGTTACAGGGGCAACATTCTGGCGCGCCTCAAAGCTGATGAGTATGTTGCTTGAGGACTCTGGCTGTTATGCATATACTGAGAAGGTTTTCAAGGGTATTTTTGCTTTAGTCAACCGAAGCAGCCCAAGTACGATCCAGACAATGCTGGAAAACCCAGAGGCCGATTTTCATGCTTATCTTCATTTGTCGGTTCCTCATTTCAATACGTTTGAGGGGATCTGCCCATTTTGCGTTCGCCATCAGAAAATCAAGCGTTTTATGGATGACTGTGCCACAAATACTGTTCTGAGAAGCTTTAGCCGCATGGAAAAGAAACATGCCGTTCGCTCTCCGGAAGAGCATAAGTCGTGGCTCAAAGACGAACTGTGGCATTCACCCGGGGATTTCTCTGCCCTGTGCTTATGGCTATATCATCATGTGAAGGGGGAAAAAGGGAAAAATACAAAGAATGACAAAGAGTTCTTATTTGATTTGCGCGATAATTGTCTGAAACTTGTTAATGACCCTAAAGGTAAAAAACCAATCCGGCTTGAGGATCACAGAGATCTCTTTGCCGACAGGGATCAAATAGAACAGCTTTGGCTAAAGAACATCATGGGTGAACGGGCTTATTTGCGCCTTGTTTGTACGCACAATTCATTTTGTTTTTTGGAGTCTAATGACTTGTTAAAAACTTCATCGAATGATCTGCCTAGGGAGGCTATGCGAACCATATTAAAAGACCTTTTGCTTTATAATCCGGAACCAGATGAACCTCAGTATATTGAATGGCTTTTCAGTTATATTAAGGTTCTCTCTCGTGACTATCTTTCAAAGTATCATTATATTCAAGAGGCCAGCTTCAAAATAATGATCACACTTTTGTGTTGCCTGCTCGATGAGAAGTCACGCTCCTCCATGAACCTGCATGATACGGAAATCGATGAGTTTTTCAAAGGTATTGTTAAGCGTTGCAACGCTATTCTCCCGCTGCAAAAATATCAGTTAATAATGGTTCTGTTCCATCAATTGGCAGAGATGCAAGCAAACACGGTTATTCGTGGCGATGTCCTTTTTGATTTTTGGAAGGCGTTTGAGAAACTGAAAAAGGACCAGGAAGAGCTTTGCCAAAAGGATGAATATGCGAAGCTATGTCCACTCCCTTCAGATGAAAAAGCGGCGCAGGATTATTATCGCTGTGTCAAGCTGTGCCTCCTTTATGGAGATGAAGAAAACAAAAGTCTGCTTCTTCAGGACGTAAATGACGGGCAAAGCATTTGGAAATGAGGATTGAAAAGAATGGATCTACAACAGATAAAGCAAGTAAACTATTTGGAAAACACAGTGTTGCTTTCCCGCGGTGTAGCAAGAATGCATGAATTGTGGAGGAAAGACTCTCAGAAAAAACCCGATATCACATACGAACAGTTTGTCAACGATTTAGTAAATAATGCACTGTATAAAATACCGCCGGAAACCACATCACAATGGCGTCATCAAAATTCTCTGAAGGATTTTTTCGTATTTTTGGAGCACGATCTAAAGCTCTGCAACAAAAAAGATAGCGAAGTTGAAATCATAAAACGCGCGGAAAAACTGCTTCGGCTATTTGATTGCCTTGAGAACATTGACAACAACTGTGTTGACTCAGAGAAACATTCAAGCATTCCCTATGATTTCGAACGTCTTTGTAACATAATGAATGAGATTGCCGGAAGTGAAATGTGTTATCTGATTCTTTTTCATGATAACAATATCACGCCGCTTTCAACGTCCAGTTTTTCTGTCGAAATCTTAAATTATGTGTTGGATAAGTTTGACTTTCATGCAATCCACAATGAGTGGGGGCGCAGCCGCGAGAAAAGAGATGCCGGTTCGGCTCCAATAGCGGATACGATTAAATGGTCCAAAATTTGGAAAAAGTCCTCGCAAGAAAGTGCTTATTGCTTGACTCCTTTGTTGACGCTTTGTCTTGATGTTCCAAAAGAGGCAAACGAGAAACTATATATTGTATTTCAATATTACAACGATCCGCATTCCGGTAAAAATCCAGAAATCAAAGAAATATGGGATGACCGCCCTGACCCTTTATCTTCAGCTTGCGAAGTTGATAACACAGATCTTGAAAAAATGAGAGACCTGTTGTCTTTACGTACAAAACTTGTTTCAGTTACGATTAAATGTCTGAATACCTTGATTTTGTCACAGACGACTTGTCGATATGTCCGTCCGCTTGGAGACAAGAATATCTTGAATATATTGCACTTGACGGACCTTCATATTAAAACGAAGGATAAAGATAATTTGAAGCGTTTTATTGAACAGTTTCCCGTTTTTTTGCCAGAAAAAAAACAACGATACGATTTGGTGGTTATCACTGGAGATGTCGTTCAAGGACAAGGCTCTGCTGGAGTTCTGGAAGAACATTATTTCATTGCAGATGAGTTGCTTCGAGCCCTGGCAAAACGCCTATGGTCAGAAGATGACAAGGTTCTTCGTGCCGACTGGAGAAAGCGGCTTATTATCATTCCAGGTAATCATGATTATGCCGCTATGAACGAACTCGAAGTCGTACACCAGAAGGGACTGAGGAGCACCGGCGCAGGTCGCCCTTCACGCAAAGAAGGTGGTCCAATGGTGAAATTTGCATATTTTCTCCATTTTGTCCACCGTTTGCTCGGGATAGACATTGAATCGCAGATTAATAACTGGCTTAACAGTGATCAGTATTATGATCAAATGAAGCTACGCATTATTTGCTTAAATACAAACGCAGGCGCCGGTCCACTTCGCAACAACAAGGTACATATTGATAAAGATTATCCCAAAAAGCTAAAAAAAGCACCCTCCTGTGAAGATTATTTGACGATTTGTCTGGCACATCACACAGACAATTACAAACCTGATTATGCAGTTGATCGTTATGCTTCTGCAAAAACTTGGGAAATAGTGGGGGATCTTGTTAAAAAGTTCCGTGATATACTAAAGCTTGATCCAACAAAGGATCAGGAAGAGATTCAAAATAAAATTGATGGGCTCGTTGCGGCGCTTTTGAATGAGGATCTCGATGCCGAAGATCCGTTGATGGCGGATTGTACTTACTACAAAGACAACTTTCGCGATACCGAAGATGAACGATGTGAGTCTATTCGGTCCGCAATGATGCGTGATGACAAGATGCAGGAAGAGGATAAAAAGAAGCTGACTGAAGTTTTCAAGGACTTGAAGAAAGAAAACGGCACAGAGATTATATTGGGTGGACATGTTCACGAGTTTAAGAAATCGCAAAGCACTCACACCTATGATGGTTCTCTATTCTATGATACGGGAAGAAAGGAAAAGAAGAATATGCCATTTGCGTTTGCTGTTTTATGCATTAATCAATCAAAAATGAAATATTCATGGATCCCATATCATTGTGAAGTCGGAAAACCACCAGTAGAGTTTTCTGAACATGCGGCCAAGAATCTTTCCATTCCATAATGTTCTTGAATGGGATGCCGCAAGAGATTAGTGAAAGAATAATGCGAGTTGATTAACTCAACACTAACTTGGGTTCGCTATAAGCACATGAACCACACAATGGAGACGGTTTGTATCCAAGCCGCTGTTGGCAGATGCAACAATCTGACTAAAACTTCCCACATAAAAAGTGGCTGCAAAGCCGCATGAAATCTGGGAAAGCCGCCTCAAGGTAGTGTCAAGCAGCAACGGAAGGGTGAGGAATTCCGAGTGCCGAGCGCAGATGCTGTG
>Ga0247609_10003884_pt1 | contig 15048 bp, 9 predicted proteins | sample 172DNAGHGlowgp2_FD_193487 | JGI IMG/M metagenome (GOLD analysis project Ga0247609, IMG submission 193487) | Sheep rumen microbial communities from Palmerston North, Manawatu-Wanganui, New Zealand - 1728 DNA GHGlow gp2 | ecosystem: Host-associated > Mammals > Digestive system > Stomach > Rumen ...
CGTCACGGCGGCAGCGTCCCCTATTCAAAGGGGTGCCACGACAGTGGCGGGGTATGTATCCCGCTGGCGGAGCCAGCACAAATCAATCCCCCCAGCGTTTCAGTGTTACAGTTGCTACAGTTGATTTTTGGCAATATCCAAAACCCATCAGCCCGTCTGCTCATCCATGTAATAGGTTCTCTCAAAGAAAAAACAACAGCCCCCCCCAAAAAAACATACAAAGCGAATGCTACCCCTCATCACACTCTTCACCACTAAACACCATACAACCACTCATTTCGCAGAGTTCCGCCAAAAAGTCCAATTCCAGAGTATATACGATAATCTACTTATATGGCGAAAAAACAAAAACAACCATCCATCTAACAGGATTCACTCAGTCCATTTCTGCACCTACAAAAAAGACCACACCCTCAAAAAAAGGGCAATGAAAAGAGCATTGAGAAATAAATGATACAATAAAAACTTTAGGCTAATCGTCCGAAGCCATACGTACAAAGATGGGAATCTGATAAATCACCACAATCACTAATGCAAAAGCAATCATCAACAACCAGTGTGTAGACCAAATATCACCAAGATACCCAATTTGCTTTCCCAAATCAGAATGCGAGGATGCCATTTCTTTAACAAAAACCTTCAACTCAAGTGGAATCGATACCAAAAGAGCCACCAATGTTGAAGCAACAATTTGCCACAGGTTGCTTTTTATTTCTTCTTTTGTAATTTCAATCTTTCCGTCGCTCTTTAGGCTGATATACGAGAAACGACTTTCACAAAAAACAATAACTGCCCACACTGTACCGAAAATGATAGACGCAGCAATAGAGTGGTATACTATCTGCATCACAATGTATCCGGAAATCCAAGCCAAGATTGTCGCTAACGCTACAGAGACATTAGTTATCACTTTCTTTGTTTTGTTTTTTGACATTATAACCTCCTTTTAATATTTGTTTTTTTATGTATCTTTTCAATCCCAATGCAGCAACCACCACAACAACTAGCAATACAACAACAGTTATCTCGTTTAAATGCATATCCAATCAATGGGCACCACAATAAATGCGGTGCCCAATTAGTTTATTCACTGATTTTTCTTAAATGGACGGGTAATTTCGCCAATCCATACTACAAGTGAAGTCAATACTAATATTACCACCCAATTCATCAATCCCAATCCGCCAGCTGCCACGTTGAACATTTCCTGCAATCCAGGAACCTCAATCAGTGCAATCTGTACAAAGAAGATTACCGAGGTAATAATGATGAACCAGCGGGTTTTGTTCCATGAGATACCCTTGAATGCCGAGCTGGTGGTAAAATGAGCCTTTGCATTAAACATATACCAGAAGTGAAGCATTACAAAGATAGTGAAGAACAATCCAAGTTCGTGAGGTGATACACCGTCGTATGCACCCCACGAGAGTGGGAAGACATTAGCAAGCTCAACCACATCGTTGTGTTGGAAATAAAGCAGCAAAGCCAGACAAATAAAGGCAAAAGTCAGGCCGACTCCGAGTATCGGTTTGCCAATACCCTTCAAAATGTGTTCATCGATTGAACGCGGTTTCTCCTTCATCACAGCATGAGTAGGTGGCAGCGAGGCCAGAGCCAATGCAGCAAAGGTGTCCATAATCAGGTTGACCCACAACATCTGCGTAACCGTCAACGGTGATTCTGTTCCGATGAATGCGCCCACCAGCACAATGAAGCATGCGGTAACGTTAACAGTCATCTGAAAGAGAATAAAACGTTTAATGTTCTTATAAAGAGAACGCCCCCACATCACAGCGTTTGCAATGGTGCTGAACGAGTTGTCAAGGATGGTCATATCAGATGCCTCTTTTGCGACTGCGGTACCATCTCCCATCGAAAGACCCACATGGGCTGCATTCAATGCAGGTGCATCGTTAGTGCCATCACCAGTGACAGCCACAACTTCGTCCATTGCTTTGAGTGTACGCACCACACGTTCCTTATCATTGGGACGAGCACGAGAAATAATCTTCACTTCGGGAAGACGTTTTTTCAATTCCTCATCACTCATCTCGGCAACCTCGGCACCGGTTAGGATGTTATTATCGGTGTCCTTATCGTTCCATAATCCTACCTGACGGCCTATTTCCTTTGCGGTACCGACAGTATCACCAGTAACAATTTTCACCTTGATGCCTGCATCAAGACACTCCTTGATGGCAGCGGGGACTTCTTTGCGGATGGGGTCGCTTATGGCCACAACGCCCAACATCTTCATTTTGGAAGTGTCAATCAATTTGCCGTCGGCAATCACATTGTCATCCCCTATTTCAGCGTATGCCAACCCGAGGGTGCGCAGTGCTTTGCTCTGATAGGCTACGAGATGGTCATTATAATCCTTGTTATCTTTGTCGCCACACATAGCGAGCAGAATATCGGGGGCACCTGTTACATACATCATACGCTTTCTCGTGACAGCAGAACGCACAATAGTAGCCATATACTTAATCTCTGTGGAGAAAGGAATCCTATCTAGACGTTCCACCGATTCACGTTGCTCCAGATAGTTCTTGCCCTGTTTGTGTAACCACAACAGCAATGCGCCTTCTGTAGGGCTGCCAATTGCCTTAATCTTATTGGGGTCGGAATAGTCAAGGTTAGCAGTAGTGTTCACGCCGATACTCTCTTCCACCAGTTTCATATTGGTATTCTCAGGAAAGAATGTCTCTGCAATCTGCATCTGGTTCTGCGTCAATGTACCAGTTTTATCAGTGCAGATGACTGAGGTGGCGCCCATCGTCTCGCAGGCATGCATTGTACGAGGCAACGTGTTTTGTTCCATCAAGCGACGCATACTGAAAGCCAAACTCAATGTAACGGCCATCGGCAGCCCCTCGGGAACCGCCACCACAATCAGGGTAACGGCAATCATAATGGTATCGAGGACATACTTGATAAAGCCCACAGTTCCTTCTGTAGTGGCGAAATCACCATTCCCTTGGATGAAGTAGATGGCAATTCGACCAACAATAATCAAACCTGCAATGATGTAGCTGGCTTTGGTGATAAGGTCGGCCAATCCGTCCAGTTTCTGGCTAAGTGGTGTAGGATCTCCTTCTCGCACCTGTGCAGCTTCAAACACTTTACCACAAGCCGTTTTATCACCTACGGCAAACACTTCTGCCACACAATTTCCCACTAGAATGGTGGTGCCCTTCATAATATAGTTAGAAGGATAGGTGGCTTCTTTGTCGAAGTCGGCCTCATTGGTAGTTTTATGGCATGAAGGCTCACCGGTCAGTGATGATTCGTTCAGTTTCAGGTGCTCCGCTTCGAGTAATTTACAATCAGCTGGAACCTCTTCACCAGTATTGAGTAGCACGATGTCACCAACTACGATGTCCTTGCGTTCCACTTGGCACACGTTGTTGTTGCGAATTACCTTTACAAGAGTCTCATCGTTCACCTCATTTAAAGCCTTGAAAGTCTTTTCATTTCTTGCCTCGAGTATATGGGCGACACCTGTTGCAAGCAGCACAGCAAAAGCTATGCCGACAGGCTCAAAATATGGTTTAAATCCAGCCTCACCGCCAAACACTCCCTGATAGAATGAAATGGCTCCGCTAAGCACCAATGCCGCGAGCAAGATGGTAATAAGTGGGTCCATATTGAACTTACGTTCATCATCGTCCCAGTCGCCACCAAGATAAGCCACCTGATAAGTAAGAAAGAAAAGCACAACAAGGATAATAGGTCCAATCCAGACATTCGTTGGCATCTCTACGCCTGTGGCTTTCAAGATGATTATTGTCGCTATTGAAGCCACAAAAAGCCCAAGGATGAGCTTTATCAGCCAATAGTGCATACAGTCCTTGATTTTGTCCCAAGTGGACTCTTCTTCTGGAGGTGTCAGAATATTGACACCATTTTTCTGACGACTTGCCTGCACTTCAGCATCAGACAAACCTAAAAGAACAATATCAATCATTGCACTAATTCTCCCTATCAATTGGTGGAATTAGTCTTTTTACTGGCATCAGATATAACAAAGCCTATGATAGGCTTCTCTTCTTGGCATTTCTCAATCTTATCCCTCATACGAACATACTGATCAAGTACCTCCCTGCTAATAGAAGGATTATTCTCATTAATAACATCTTCAAGAAGAGCCTGTGTTATATTAGCGTCATCCTCGAATGCCCTAATTGCAGCATCATTTACAATATAGGCGATATCAGAAGCCACATAGTTTTCTGTCATAGCAGACAAATGATCATAGTCTATTTCACCTGATGTCGGTCGATCTTTCATTTGTATTTCAAAAATACCTTTTCGGGCATCTTTATTTGGAACTGGAATATAAATGACCATATCCATACGTCCTTTTCTAAGTACTGCAGGGTCAATCAAATCTGGACGATTAGATGTTGCAATAACAAATATGCGGTCTCTTCCACAATTGTTCAACTGAGATAGGAATTCATTAACTTCTCCAGACTCGCTAGCATTGTTAATATTGCTACGATTCGGTACTAAAGCCTCAAATTCGTCGAAATTTAGAATAGTCGGTGCATTCTTTCTTGCATCCTCAAACAAGGCTCCTATCTTTTCTTGTGATCCATGGACATATATACTTGCCAAATCAGACGATTTAATCAACACATAGTTATAGCCAGCTTCCTCTGCAAATTTTTCAGCGATAAAAGATTTTCCACATCCCGGAGGGCCGTATAGCAACATACCATTAGGAATTTGTATCCTTAGGCGTTCTGCTTTTTGTGGGTTTTTCAAAATGTTGATAATTTTTTTTTGCATGATGGATTTAATCTCACTCATGCCAGCAACATCAGCGAACCCATTGCCATGCTTTGGCTGAATCTCACTTTTCTCTTTCGCCTTATTTACAGGAGTTATCGGAATCGGTGGAGTACCAATTTCAATCTTACCTTCTATTGCATCTAAGAAGTCTTTAGCAGATGCAAAACGTTGGTTTGGATTTGGAGCTAATGCCTTGACCATGACTTTCAACAAATCATTATCCATCTCCATTATTTGTATATTGGGCATTGCCAAAGGTTCATTTCGTTTTTCCACTATAGCCTGAACCTGTTCTTGCAAGGTTAATCCTGCAAGATTTACTTCCCACGGCATTATCCCGAAAATAAGTTTGTACAGCACAACCCCTACGGAGAACAAATCAGAACGGACACTACCATCACCAAAGAATCGTTCTGATGCCACATAATATAAGTTCTGACCATGCCAAGAGTTTGTATCAGGCTTTAAATCCGCATATCTTGCTGCCCCAAAATCAATAAGCTTAAGGTTATTTAAATTACCAACTGTATCAAGCATTATATTCTCAACAGTAATTTCATTATGAATCACTGGACGATCAAGTGTATGAATAAAAGTGATAGCAGAGAGCAATGCTGACATTACCTGACGTATTTCCATTGGGCTAAGGGTTCCACTTCTATACAACCTATCATTAAGATTCTCCCCTCTCACATACTCGGTAACAACATACAACAATTGATGGCCGTCCCTTTCAAGTTTTCCAGAATCAACAAATGAGCATAAATTCATATGATTCAAACTACTAGCCAACTCCACCTCAATAACCTGTCCATCTTTATCGTATTGATAAACATCCAATTTCTCCATAAAAATCAATTTGAGAAACTTGACTTTTCCGTTCTCATCCTTTACGCGATAGGTCTGTGCGTAGTTGCCCTCCTTATGAGGAAATACAACCACATACTTACCAATACTATCATTCTTCTTGAATAGGAACATAACTAGTACTCTTTTTAATTTTTCACGATAATAACTTCGGCAGGACGAATCAAGCGACCTTGTCTGGTATAACCTTGCTTTTCTATAGACACTATATCGCCTGTTTCTCGGCTAGAATCAGGTTCTGTATCTGACACTTCACAAAGTTCTTCGACTGATTTATTATTTTCAAACTCTATCCGTTGAACATCATACTTCTCTAACACCCCTAATGCCTTTTTCTTTGCATTTAGCAGCCTATTTATAGCTTTCTTTGTGTCTTCATTCTTATCTAACTCGCGTTCTTTGATAGAATTTTCAGCTCTTTCAAAAGTGTCAATGATAGTCAGAAATTCACAAAAAATTTCATCAATTCTCTTATCTTGACTCTTTTCAAACTCTTCGAGTCTATTTCTGAGCGTCAGGCTTTCTCTCGATAATTCGGAAATCTTATTTGCTATCTCTTTTTTCACACTCATTGCTTTTCTATTTTAGAGAGTTATACTTATTTAAGTCTAATGCTTCCAAATTGACATCATCGCTTTTTATTGATGAAGCCAAAGGTATAATCTTTTCTTCATCAAGAACAGGAAATGTAAAATCTGCAGCTAATCGTTGAGCAGGCTTCCTTAGAGTCGTTTGAGCATCAGTTATCTCTTTCATTGAGTACTTTTTTAACCTCAAAGCCGTTATTTGTGACTTAACAATATCTGAGTTACTAGCATCTTGCTTTAACCCTAATACTTTATATGGATTCTTCATATTTTTTTATATTATGTTAGAATGGAAAACCAAGGCCTGCAAGTCCACTAAGCCCACTAGAACCAGAACTAGGTACATCACCTAGTTTTTTATAATAATCCAATCCTGCTTTAAGCGCCCAACCTTTATCATTAAGAGTTCGTCCCGGAACGCTTTTTCCCATTAGAAGAATACGGTTTTCAAAATCAAGTTGGTTCCAAATCTTTGAATATGACTGAGCCAAGTCACCCTTGTGTCTATTAAATGCAGCACTCTTATTATTGTTAAGTGAATCAAGAATTGATTTTACAGTAGAGGCCTCCCTTTTATCAGCAATTACATACTCCATGATACACATATCGCACAAAGTAACCATATTCTGACAAATTCGATCATTGTTTGGATTATTTTTATAAAGATCATAAACCTCTATTAAAGCTTTGTCTTTTGACATAGTGCCATTATTAACTTTGTCTACGATTACAGAAAGATTAGCTTGAACACGAGCATCTTCAGCTATAGACTTAAAAGCATTGCCTGTATTTCTAACTGCATTATCAACAGCAATTCTATCAGCACTATTGTTATTCTGTTCTGCCTGTACGGCCAAAGCCGCTATCATTCCTTCCAGGTTCTGTTTTACCTGAATGCTTGACGGAGCAATTGTGTAAACACGAACCATATACCCAACACCTTCTCGTAATTGCATCCTGTCATCATTCAAACGTTGAACGATTTCGCCATTTGCATAATTTGAGAAAGCCAAAGACAATGGAGCCTCATTGAATGACTTACAGATAATCTCGTACTCATCAATGAATTTTTTATAATCCTTTTTAGACTTAATATCCTCATTCATGCGACTTGATACGAAAGACTTTAAAGTAGCATACAATTTAGAATAATGCTTTATCTGAGGTAAAGAAGAAAAGGCTGAACTAATTATCGTAACACTTCCTCCCATAGCAGACTTACATTTTTCCACTTTCTGCTGAGCATCACTGTATGATGCATATTCATCACCAATAAAACCATATCTTACACCAAGATCTATAGCGTCTTCTTCATTCTCATATCCTTGAGCGATGTCATAATCCAAAGAGTCTTTTATGGATTTTCTTGCCGATGGCAATCGACTTGCCAAATAAGGAGCGGCTATGATAAAGCCCTGATCTAAATTTAGCTCAATCAGATTATTCAAAGCTTCTTTTTCAGAGTTAAAGAACTCCTCATATTTGGGATAATTATCACGAACAAAGGTCTCCATTCTAGAAGATAATGAGACTTGAACATCCTTAATAGCAATATTATGATTATCTTCAGGTGAATCAAAATTAATGTTATATGGCAGATTGTCATAATCATAATCGTTTGTCTGTCCGAGACTTCCTTGAAGAGTAAATGTATAGTTATCATCCCACGACGTATAATCCAAACTCTTCACGAACAACCTATCGGTGTATACAGCAGAAAGCCAAACTGATATAGCGTATTTAAGGATTTTTTCCGTAGCTTTTCCAGACTCGACCACACCTAATGCAGCAATAGCAACATTACGGAACTGGTTGTCATTCTCAATATATGCAGGGTATAATGCAATGAGCCTGTCAAAAGCTTTATCATACTGTTCCTCATCAAACATTCCCTTTAATATATATGACTCCACCTTGTTCTTGTAAGAGTTGAATTTTGTAGCGGTATCAGTCAATTTACTTGATATTTTTGCCTTATATTGATCAATCTCTTGCAAGAAGGAGGTCGCTTCTTCTACAGTCATTGTCCCTTCAATAACAGACTTTATCTTCTTATTGAACTCTAAAAGATACTTCTCAGATTCCTTAATGTAAATATCTTCACATATAGCCAAGAGAGTAGTTTCATTAGGAAGATACTTCTTCAACAGTTTTTCTGCATCTGCAGGTCGAGTAGACTGTAACAAATAACAAGCATAGCGATAAGCCAAATCATCCTTAAGCGATTCATGCGATTTCAAATCCAAAGCATTGACTATACACTGCTCTTTTGATGCGTCTATTGTTCCAGTTTTTACAATACAAATTAAAGAACGCAATTCGGCTCGACCATAATAGGAAGGAAGATTTTCGGCTTTAACTGCTTCATAGAGTGCAACCGCTCTTTCGTATTCAATATCAGACTCCAATTCGATTGCGCATGACCATTCCAACTTAACTATATCTTTGGTTAAGGTGCCCACTTTTTCGTTCGCATAATCCGAATTGCATCGGGCATTTAACAAGGCCCTTACTTTAATAAAGCTTTCAATTGCCCTTTCCTTTGGTTGTGCCTTGGCCTTATTATACAACAAATCTATATAGCTGTCCCATAGTGCAAAATATGAAGGATCCTTAATGTCTTTTGTATTCTCTACACTTTCTGAGATTTGAGAAATGGTATCTTCCTCAAACTTTATTTTTTGCCCCAAGGAACTGACTTTAGAAAAGTCGTGGTTACGTAATTCAATGAAAATTGGTAGCCAATAAGTCTGAAAACCTTTTATTCTATCTAATATTTCATATGCTTCTAGTTCTTTGCCACCATCATAAGCATTTCTGGAAAGGAAAACAAGTTCTTGTAAAACATCTTCCTTTGATGACTTAAAAGACGAGTTGACCTTGCCATCTTCACATAACCCTAAAACGAGATAATAACACTCTTTTTTCTCCGAAACTTCAGTTGTATATTTACCTTTATTATAATAAACTTCCGCAAGCAGTGTTTCTGCTTCATCATCATCACCCACCAGTGATTTTGCTTCTTTCTCAGAAAGTCCAAAATTCTTTTCTTTTATCAACTGCCGAATTATCTGTTTTTTCCTCTCCAGCAAATGTTTATCAGATAAAACAGAAATTGAATGATTGATAATGGATATTGCATCAGGCGATTTCTTATTCTTAGATTCGTTCAGTGAGACTGTTACATAATAACTGTCCACATCGCACTTTTTTTGAATCAAATACTCAGAAACCGTATAAGCAAAAGCATTGTCATTCAAGGAATCCAGTGACTTGCAGAACGCCGTTCTCAATTCTTTTGTATGCAAAAACTTCCTATGCTTATCAGAAACATACTTGGCAACGTCCTTCGCAATATCCGAGGATGGAGTAATCAAATTGGCAAAAAAGATTGAGCTTTCTTTTAAATCCCAGTATTTCTCTAAGAAAGACATATTTTTATGTCTTTTTATCTTAGATATGGCAGAATCATAGAATAATTTCTCAAACGACGATATACTAACAAATGGAGACAATACATCTACAATGGAATCTTCATCGGTATTATTTTGGATAATCTGTTTTAGTTCACTTTCATTAATCTTTGACTGATTACCATTTGAAACAAGGTTTTTAGCTTGGTTGATGTAGATGAAGTCAAATGTCTTCTCAGAAATAAACAAACGGCAAATATTGATTGCAGACTCCGGATTTGCCTTTTCTGCAATATTTGCTATTCGCATTTTTAAAGAATCAATCTGAGCATCAGTAAGTTTCAAGTCTTTAGCCATTTTAAGCAACTGCTTTACTTCTGTGGCATTTGCCCTGGCACTTAACTCTTCAAGTACATGAACACACCTCGTGTTGTTAAACTGATTGTCTGATGAGAAATATTCAGATGCAAAAGAATCAAATATAACAGAAGTCTTATAATCTGATTTCCTTGCAGAGGAAACTGACAATGAAACCAATTCATTAGCAGCATCTTTACACAACGACATATCAGGACAGAACTCAGATATTTTCTTTGGATTTTTTACATCCTCGTCCTTCTTTAAAATGACATTTACGACAGCCTCAATCGCAAGCTTATTAAAATCTTTATCCAAAGACAAGAAAGGTATCAATAGCTTTATGATGCGAGAATATCGATTCTTAGACTTCAACAAACCCACAAATGCCCTTATATCTGATGTACGGTTCTGTTCATACTGATTCAATTCGGCAATTGTTTCATTGATTAACAGATCATAAGAAGAAGTTTGCTGAGATTTAGAAAAAGCTAGATAAGCATGGTATCTATGACGTTTCTCATCATAAGCACGATTTTCTTTCCGATATGTCTGAATTGCATCAATCAACAAAACCGCATCATAATAGCTTCCTTCTTTAAATCTATCGTTAGCTAATAATTCTATGTTATTTAAATGAGTATTCAGACAGTCCTTGAACCCTTGCCTGTTATACTTATTTAAACAACCATGTAGACGTAGATCCTCAATACCTTTAAGTGCCTTCAATTTTCCTTTCACACCTTCTGAGTGAGAAACAAACATGTCAGCTAAATGAACAATTGCAAGATTATGCTTGCCTAGAAGAGACCTATATATATCTTCGGCCCGGTCTAGGTTGTATTCTAGTACTAAATAGTCCGCCTTACCTAGGCGGCTATCATAGTATTTTCCTTTTATCCAGCTTATTATTCCCATTTTATTTTATTATCAAAGTATCACCAACAATTAATGGAGTTTCAATAGTCCTGTTATTATGTTTGGCTAATTCATTTGCACGGGTTCCTGTTCCATAGAACTTTTTACTTATAGACCAATATGAATCCCCTCGCAGCACAACATACTTATAGTTAGAACTAAGTTGTTCACTTACAGTCTTACTCTGAGCCAATTGGGCATTTAAGACTTCTACTGAATCCTTTAATTGAGACAATTCTTCTGTTACGGATGAAGGAACAGCGTTTTTTTGACTGAAAAGCATTACGCCCAATCCCGCAGCCACTAAAATAGCGACTGCGGAGATGAGTTTCCAATTATTTGTTTTATGCCCTTCTTCTGGAATCTGTTCTATCACTCGATAGATACTTAGATCGCTTCCGCAACAAGGACACGTTACATCTTCATTGAGGAAATCTGGAATACCAGTTTTCCCGCACACAGGACATTTAATATTTTCAGCCATAATATTATTTAGCAGCTATGCCCATAGTAGCACCAGTAACAGGCAGATTGATATTTTCTATTAAATGTTCATTTGCAGAGAGTATTTCTCTTGCTCGCTGTACATTTCCTTCATTGAGTGCAGCCATAAATTGATTGAATGCAACCAAAGCTTTATTAGCTCGCACTGGATCATCCTGGTCATGACCAGCTATATTTAGCAAGAATCCATGGGTAAACAATCCATACTTTTCTGTAAGGTCATTCAACTTGTTTACAGCATCATTTTTCTCCATTGGAGAAGAAGCATTCTTGAATCGGTCAAGTTCTCTACGCATTGTAGTTTTGTCTTCATCTTTGATAAAACGACCAAAATTCTCCAGTTGTATTTGGGCGATTATCAATTGTACTGGAATATCATCATCCTTGGTTGTAGCAACTTGGCTAGCTGACTTCAAAGAATCTTCCAGTTTCTGCCATTCATTACTCTCTGGAGAATAATTACACGTTGAAATTGTATCTATCACTTTCTGCAATTTATCCACAAAATCAGCCTTCTTTGAATCACTTATTTTCGGGTCATTCATCACTCGGTCGAAAGTAGAAGAAATAGCCTCCAAACAATGAGAATCCTTGCCACCTCTACTTAATATTACATTTGTTGTCTTTCCTGTAGCGGGTACTCTGACTCTAACATTCATAACTTCATCCACGTCTAAGCTGAAAGTAAATTGCAACTCACTATGAACTGGAAGGTTCTCTGGGATAGTAAAGTAACCTGTACCCAATTTCTCCTTCTTATCATTTTCTGCATCACTAAACAGTTTTACACCTACTATTTTTTGATTTTCAACCAATGTATAGAATTTACGGTTTTCTTCACAAGGTAATGGAGTATTCTCGTCAATAATCTTCTCATACTGAACATTATCAGCATCATCTGATACTTGGATGAATGACTTATGCTTGGTAGTGTGACTTACTTGAACACCCCCTTCTTCGACTGAAACCTGTTGAATAGACTCTAAAGACTGGTGGCAATGAGGGCATTCTGAAGTACCAGCAGGAATAGTCTTGCCACAATGAGGGCACTCTACTTCAGTACCAAGAGAATGCGATAAGATAGCAGCTCCTTCCGCTATTGCAAGCATAGGCTTTTCTGATGAAAGAATTTTATCCTTTCCGTACTTATCACAAAGCATCTCCCTAACAAGAGGTATACAAGAAGAGCCACCAACCAAAAGAATATTGTCAATAGTGTCTATTGGATAAGCAGTCTTCTCCAGAAGGTCATCAATTAAATCTAATGTACGTTGAACAAGAGGACGAATCATACTTTCGAACTTTTCGCGTGTCAACTTAACTTCAATATCAATGGGATCCCCATCTTCACTTTCCAGTCTATCAAATATTGAAATTGTTGCAGATTCTGATTGACTTAGTGCCTTTTTCACGCTCTCAATTTCTTTCTTCAATTCACCTTGAAACCCAAATCTTTTCCTGTCAGGTAAAGCATTTATAACTTCATGAATATCAATATTGTTAACTTTTCCTGCCTCTGAAAGAACATATTCAGATAACAAACGATCAATATCATCACCTCCAAGCCAACGGTCACCTCCAGTACCGGACTCAATGAAATTTCCACCAGATGCTACAAGAATAGACAAGTCAAATGTTCCACCACCAAAGTCATAAACAAGAAATATTCTATCTTCATCAGCAGCCATTTTGTCTGCGCCGTATGAAATAGCTGCAGCAGTTGGTTCCGCCAATAATCGTTGCACCTTTAAACCTGCCAGTTCAGCAGCCTTACGAGTTGCTGTTTTCTGCTTTTCATTAAAATATGCAGGAACGGTAATAACAGCATGGGTAACTTCACCGCCAAGCTTCACGGAAGCATCATTCTTTAACTGGCGAAGAATCTCAGCACTGATTTGTTCAGGAGTGTACTCATTACCATTCATAATGACAACAACGGACTCGTCTGTTCCTCCAGACATCTTTGAAATACCATAAGGATACATGTCCTTGTCTGCTTTCATCTTTTGTACCTGAGGATCGGAGATGGAAGCACCCATTAAACGCTTAGCAGAAACAACAATATTGGGAGCATATTTTCCCCAATTATTATAGGGAACATTACCAACATTAAAACTGCCACTCTTGTCAATGGCAACACATGAACGACATAGGTCCTCATTATTTGGGCCTGTTGCAATAACTCTCACAGTTGCATCCTTAAATGCTACAACGGAATTAGTAGTTCCAAGATCAATACCGATTGATTTACCCATTTTAAGTCTTTTTGCTGCAAGCCTGATTCCCGACACTTGCGGATAATAAAAAAGCATGGAATCAATGTTGCTAGTTTCTAACTGTAGAGGTTTTGCCCGACCTGTTATGATAGAAACCTTTGAACCTTATCCATGCTCGAAATATGCCAAGGCCAAAGGCCATAACATATCCAGAAATGAGCAAAAGGCATCAGTATCGCAGATTCTCATAACATAGTAATTTGGGCAAATTCTACAGTGAACCTATACAAATGCTTTCTTTGCATAGCTCGACATGACTCTTGTCGAAACTCGGGTGCAAATATACGCATTTTTTTTAATACTGATGCAAAAAAAAGATAAGGTTCTCTTATAAGTCGATTAAAATCAAAAGTATTTAGAACGTTTTTTATTGGATTATCATCAATACGAAACATTTTTTATCAACTCTTTTTAGTTTATTTTTAATCCTTTTGAGCAATAATGCTGGTATACTTCTATAATGATTATTTCACATGGAGTGGCACGATGGTGGCGAGTTATGTATTGCGCTGCAGAGCCTGCATATATATCACTTCCTCTTATGCAGAATAGGGTAATTTGACTTTGGAGATTTGTTTTCGGATACATACCCCTCGGCTTCGCCGTACTAATCTGAAGTTGTGACCCTCGGTGGCGGTACTTCTGTTATTGTATGCTTTGACGGTCTCAAATATATTTGTATTTTTATCTTTTCTTTTGGCATATAAGTAATGTATTCTTTTTATATAAATCTTCATTCAAATCTTGTTCAACAATAATGTACTATGAGTACCATTCTCGATGTTGCGTCTATTCAAGACGATACGTATTAGTAGATTAATTGCACCATAATGCAAGCATAGTGCTGGGATATTGTAATTAAACACACTCAAGGCTGTTAAACCCATTCAAATATCAAACTATAGCCTTGAATGGTTAAGATTAAAAAAATTAAAATACATTTATAATCAATGATATGTAGTGAGAAACGATAAAAATGAGGTATTAGGGAGAGTTTTATGTGGTCAATATTTGAGTTGGATGAGGGTTGTAGTGGCGAAAGAACGCATGTGGAAGAGATGAAATTGAAATAATTTAAGCATCGCAATATGTTGTAATATAACTAATAACAATTGTGAGGTTAAAAAATTATTGCAAAAAGTTTGCCATATCGAAAAAAAGTTGTACTTTTGCAACCGATTTCAAAAGAGAAATCTCCTAAAAATGCCGCATTCGTCTAGTGGTCCAGGACAACTGCCTCTCACGCAGTAGATCACCAGTTCGACTCTGGTATGCGGTACCGAAGCAGCCTCAAAAAGGCTGCTTTTGTTGTTTTTATATCGGGAACTT
>Ga0247609_10003886_pt1 | contig 15044 bp, 11 predicted proteins | sample 172DNAGHGlowgp2_FD_193487 | JGI IMG/M metagenome (GOLD analysis project Ga0247609, IMG submission 193487) | Sheep rumen microbial communities from Palmerston North, Manawatu-Wanganui, New Zealand - 1728 DNA GHGlow gp2 | ecosystem: Host-associated > Mammals > Digestive system > Stomach > Rumen ...
CCGGGACCTCGCGCCGGAGCTTGCCGAGTACGTAAACTATATGGGCTACACCCATGTGGAGTTCATCGGCATCGCCGAGCACCCCTTTGACGGCTCCTGGGGCTATCAGGTCACCAACTACTACGCTCCGACCGCGCGCTACGGCAGCGCCGAGGACTTCATGTACCTCGTGGACTACCTGCACAGGGAGGGTATCGGCGTGATCCTGGACTGGGTCCCGGCCCACTTCCCGCGCGACGCCTACGGCCTTGCCCGCTTTGACGGCGTGGCAGAGTATGAGCACCCGGATCCCAGACTCGGCGAGCACCCCGACTGGGGCACCTATATCTTCAATTACCAGCGCCCGCAGGTCAAGAACTTCCTGATCGCAAACGCCCTGTTCTGGCTTGAGAAATTCCACGTCGACGGCCTGCGCGTGGACGCGGTGGCCTCCATGCTGTACCTCGACTACGGCAAGAAGGACGGCCAGTGGGTCCCGAACGCCGACGGCGGCAACATCAACTACGACGCCATCGAGTTTTTGAAGCACCTCAACTCCATCATCGGCCAGCGCGTGCCCGGCTCCATGATGATCGCAGAGGAATCCACCGCCTTCCCGCTGGTCTCGAGACCCCCGGAGGACGGCGGCCTCGGCTTCACCTTCAAGTGGAACATGGGCTGGATGCACGACGTGCTGGAGTATTTAAAGGCCGATCCTTTCATGCGCCAGTTTGTGCACAACAATGTCACGTTCAGCTTCACCTATGCCTTCAGCGAAAACTACGTGCTCCCGTTTTCCCATGACGAAGTCGTGCACATGAAGGGCTCCATGATCAACAAGATGCCCGGCAGCATGGACGACAAGTTCGGCAACCTCCGCCTGGCTTACGGCCTCATGATGGCCCACCCCGGCAAGAAGCTCCTCTTCATGGGCCAGGACTTTGCCCAGGAGCGCGAGTGGAGCGAGGAGCGCAGCCTTGACTGGTACCTGCTGGACCAGGAGCCGAAGCACCGGGCGCTCAACAACTACATGCGCGCGCTGCTGGCCATGTACCGCAATTACCCCGCCCTGTTTGAGAACGACTGCGAGCCCTGCGGCTTCGAATGGATCAACGGCGCCGACGCCACCCACAACATGCTCAGCTTCTGCCGCATGAGCACCGATAAAAAAGAGTGCCTGCTCTTCCACTTCAACTTCTCGCCCGTGGCCTATCCCAAGCACCGCATCGGCGCCCTGTGCAAGGGGACCTATCACCAGGTGCTCAACAGCGACGAGGCCGTCTTCGGCGGCACCGGGAATTTCCCCTCTCAGGTCGTCAAGGCCGATCCCATCCCCTGGGACGGCAAGGAGTACTCCATCGAGTTTGACGTGCCGCCCTTCTCGGTCTCCGCGTTCACCTTCAACTATGCGGATGCGCAGAAGAAGGCCGCCCCGAGAAAGAAGGCTGCCAAGGAAGCCACCCCCGCAAAGAAGTCCTCGAAGGCCGCAAAGCAACTGACGGACGAGCAGAAAGCGATCCTGAAGGCCATCGAGGAAAGCGGCAAGAGCGTGGAAGAGGTCCTGGCGCTGCTGAAAAAGTAAAGCGCATGCAGCAGTCAATCGTCGACAGGCTTTCCGGGATCACGGAAGAAGAACACGAAATACTCCGCGGCAGAAAAAGCGTGGACCGCAGCCTGTATATGGACGGCAGCCGGGATGTGATCAGCGGCGAAAAGCTGCTGGAAAAAGGCAAGCTCATCGCCATCCGCCCCCACACCCGCTTCATCGCCTTTCCCGAGCACAGCCATGACTATGTGGAAATGGTGTATATGTGCTCCGGCAGCACCAGCCACGTTGTCAACGGCAGGCCCGTCGCGCTCGAGCAGGGGGAGCTTCTGATGCTGGGGGCAGAATGCCCGGCAGTCCATTGAGCCTGCGGGAGAACAGGACATCGCGGTCAACTTCATCGTGCGCCCGGCCTTCTTCTCGGGGACGCTCCCGTATCTCGGAGAGGAGGAGACACCCCTGCGCCGCTTTCTGATAAGCTGCCTCACAGGGGAAAACGAGACGGGCTATCTGTTGTTTCATGTCTCAAAGGTCCTGCCGATCCAGAATCTGATCGAGAACCTCCTGTATACCCTGCTGGAGGATGTTCCCAACAAGCGCGGTATTCTGCAGATGACCATGGGACTTTTGTTCGCGCAGCTCATGAACCACACGGACGCCCTGCAATTTGAGACCCGTGAGCAGAACGAGCTCGTCTCCGTCCTGCGCTATATCGAGGAGCACTACCCTGACGGGAGCCTCACCGAAATCGCCGGGAGCCTTCACTATGAGCTTTCGTCCCTCTCCCGCCTGATCCGGCAGAAAACCGGAAAAACCTATACGGAGCTTTTGCAGGAAAAGCGTCTGAGCCAGGCGGCGTGGCTGCTGCGAAACACCGACAAGCATGTGGACGAGATTGCAAACGCCGTGGGCTATGAAAACCTCAGCTATTTTCACCGCCTGTTTGCCGCCCGCTTCGGTCAGTCGCCCCGGCAATACCGTATTTGCAAATAAGGACACTTTTTTGGAAAACTCAAGACCTTCAACAAATGCCCTCCTGTTTTGTATAATAGGTACAGAACAGGGGGGCGATTTCTTTGAAGTATCATCTTGCAGTCGATATCGGAGCCTCCTCCGGCCGCCACATCGTGGGCTGGAATGACGAGGGAGAGCTGAAAACCGAGGAGGTCTACCGTTTTCCGAACGGCGTCACGGAGCTGGACGGGCATCTGACCTGGGACATCAACGCGCTGACAGAACATGTGAAAGCCGGTATTGAAAAGGCGCGGGAAAAATATGACGTGATCGAAAGTCTGTCCGTCGACACCTGGGGCGTTGACTATGTGCTCCTCAAGGGGGACGAGGCGGTCTATCCCTGCTATGCCTACCGCGACAGCCGGACGGATTCGCTCATCGAAGAGGTGCACGGGAAAATCGCTTTTTCCGAGCTCTACCGCCGCACCGGCATTCAGTTCCAGCCCTTCAACACCGTCTATCAGCTTTACGCCGACCAGAAGGCCGGACGGCTTGCGGGCGTGACGGATTTCCTTATGATCCCGGAATACCTCATGTACAGGCTCTGCGGTGCCAAATCCCACGAATACACCAACGCCACCACCGGCGGCATGGTGAGCGCGGAGACCGGGGAGTTCGACCCCGCCATCATCAAGGCGCTTGACCTTCCGGAGCGGCTTTTCCACAAGCTGCAGCAGCCGGGAACGGTGATCGGTGAATACGAGGGAATCAAAGTCGTCCTCTGCGCCACCCACGACACCGGCTCCGCTGTGGAGGGTATCTCGATGACGGAAAACGCGCCCTACATCTCCTCCGGCACCTGGTCTCTTCTCGGCGTCAAGACCCCGAAGCCCATCACCGATGCTGCCTCTCAGGCGGCCAACTGGTCCAACGAGGGCGGCGTGGGCTACAACCGTTATCAGAAAAACATCATGGGCATGTGGCTGGTAAACCGTCTGCGCGCCGAGCTCTGCCCGGACAAGCCCTTCGGCGGGATCGTTGCAGAGGCGGAAGAGAGCAGCTTTGAGGAAACGGTGGACGCAAACGCAAATGCGTTCCTCGCTCCCGAGAGCATGAAGGCAGCCTTCGATGAGGCTCTGACAGAGAAGCCTCGGACCGTGGGCGACTACTTCCGCTGCGCCTACAAGAGCCTGGCACTGAGCTACCGCGACGCGATACGGGAGCTGGAACACAACACCGGTAAAAGCTATGACAGCATTTACATCGTAGGCGGCGGCGCAAAGAACACCTTCCTCAACCGTCTGACGGAAGAGGCAAGCGGCAAGAAGGTCATCGCGCTGCCCATCGAGGCGACCGCCATCGGCAATCTGAAAATACAGATGAGTATATAAGCTTGCCTCTCCCTTTGGGAGAGGTGCCCCGGTGCGAACACTGGGGCGGAGAGGGTATACGCCAATGCACACCCTCTCAGTCCGCGCCGTAAAACGGCGCGGACAGCTCCTCCTCCGGGGGAGCCAAGTATACAAAATGGGAGGTAAATCATGTTAGTCAACACCAAAGCGCGCGTCGGCGTGTTCTCCATCGCGCTGGGGGCGTATCTGCCCCAGTTTCCCAGCCTTGTGCCGGAGTTTGAGGCACAGTACGCGGACTTCAAAAAGCGCATCCCCGACTCCGTTGAGCTTATCGACGGCGGCATCGTCACCACCAAGGAAATGGCCATGGCCGCGGGCGACAGGTTCCGCGCAGCCGACGTGGATCTTGTGATCCTCCAGCTTCTGACCTACGCGACCTCCTACAACATGCTCCCCGCCGTGCGGGATCTGGACGTGCCGGTGGTGCTGGTCAATCTCCAGAAGAAGAAAGCGCCCGACTACGCCAATACCGATACCGCCACTTGGCTCGGAGAGCTCTACGCCTGCGGCGCGGTGGGCGAGATGGTGGCGGACCTTGAGCGCGCGGGCAAGCGCCACGCGGTCATCACCGGCGTTGTCGAGGGCGGCGACCCCGGGGTGGACGCCGAGATCGCCGACTGGTGCAAGGCCGCCCAGGTGCGCCGCCGCTTCCGCGATACGAACCTCGCCCAGATCGGCAGGCCCTACCCCGGCATGATGGACCTCTACATCGACGAGACCAACCTTTACCACCGGATGTTCCTCTACACCAAGCAATTCGACTGGGAGAAGATGTGGGCCATTGCCGATGATATCACCGACGAGGCTGCGATCCGCGCAAAAGCCGAGGATATCCTGAATACCTTCGATATCGAGGGCGGCGGTACGGTGGAAAAGGTCTGGGATATGGCCAAATATGTGGTTGCCTTCGAACAGTGGGTGAAGGACGAGCAGCTCGGCTTTGTAGCCTCCCATTATGACGGCTTTGCCCAGGGCGTGGCAGGGAAGCTCGACTCCATGCTGATCCCCGCCTTCTCCATGCTCATCAAGCAGGGGACCGCCTGCGCCGTAGAAGGCGATATCAAGGTCGCCATGGCAATGTCCATCCTCAAGACCATCTCCGGCATGGGCCAGCTCAGTGAGATGTATTCTATCGACTTTGACGAGGGCATCTGCATCATCGGGCACTCGGGCTCCGGCGACGCGGACATCTCGAAGGCCAAAAAGCCCACCATGAAGATCGTGCCCGTTTTCCACGGCAAGACCGGCGGTGGGTATCTGACCCAGTTCTATCCCGCGGACGGTCCTGTGACCTACCTCGGCATCACCCAGGATCGCGACGGACACTTCAAGTTTGTCGCGGCCGAGGGCATCAACGAGCCGGGCCCCATCTTCACCTTCGGCGACACCAACATGCGCACCCGCTTCACCTGCGGCGCGCAGGATTTCTGCAACAAGTGGAGCGAGGCCGGCCCCACGCACCACATGGCAGCCGCCTCCGGCCGCCACATCGACACCATTCTGAAGGTCGCCAAGATCTTCAACGTCCCCGTGGACGTGATCACACGCTAATGCTGTCATTGCGAACCAGTGACCGAGTCACTGGTGTGGCAATCCGTATTCATAAAGGAAAAGGAGATTTGAAATGAAGAACATCCTCGAAGCCCCCTTCATGGTCGAAATGATCCGTACCACCACCAATATGTATGCCCACGGCTGGGACGAGCGCAACGGCGGCAATATCAGCCTCCTGCTCGATGAGGTGGAGGTCGGGGAGTATCTCAACACCGACAGGGTCCTGCGCACCATCCCCACCGGTTTTTCCGCGCCCGAGCTGGAAGGGAAGTACTTCCTCGTCACCGGCACCGGCAAGTATTTCAAGAACGTCCAGTACGCGCCTGACGTGAATCTCGGCCTTGTCCGCCTGACCGACGGCGGAGAGAGCGCCGAGCTTCTCTGGGGCTATACAGACGGCGGCAAGTTCACCTCCGAGTTCCCCGCCCACATGATGAGCCATGTGGCAAGGCTCAAGGTCGATCCCCAGAACCGCGTCGTCATGCACTGCCACCCTGCAAACCTGCTGGCCATGACCTATGTCCATACCCTGGACGAGCGTGCGTTTACCCGCACCCTCTGGCAGATGTGCACCGAGTGCATCGTGGTTTTCCCGGACGGCGTGAACGTCCTGCCCTGGATGCTCTGCGGCACCAACGAGATTGGCGAAGCCACCGCCGAGAAGATGCTGACCGTGCGTCTGGTGGTCTGGAGCCTGCACGGCATTTACGGCGCGGGCAAGGATCTGGACGAGACCTTCGGCCTCATTGAGACCGCCGAGAAGGCAGCCGAGATCTACATGAAGATCGCCCATCTCCCGCGTCTGAACACCATCACCGATGACATGATGCATGAGCTCGAAAAGCGCTTCGGCGTCAAAGGCCGCGAGGGCTACCTGGACTGATAACAGACAATAAGAAAAGAAAACCTGCGGAACTGTCGTGAAGGCAGATCCGCAGGACTTTTTTCGCTGCTTATTCGATGGACATATTCGTGTTCATCACCCGGCGCACCTCGTCGGAGGCGTTGATGAAGGCCTGGGCGATCTTCGGGTCAAAGTGGGAGCCGGAGCCCTCCTGTATGATGGACATGGCCTTTTCAAACGGGAAGCCCTCCTTGTAGCTGCGCTTGGAGACAAGGGCGTCGAACACATCGGCCACCGCCATGATCCGGGCGGACAGGGGGATTTCCTCGCCCTTCAGACCGCAGGGATAGCCCGTGCCGTTCCACTTCTCGTGGTGGTAATGGGCAAGGTTCATCGCTTCCTTGAGGTAGCCGGAGTTTTCCTCGGAGACCGTGTTGATGGCGTGCTTGATGACCTCGGCACCGGCGGTCGTGTGGGTCTTCATGATCTCAAACTCATCATCCGTGAGCCTGCCGGGTTTGTTGAGGATCGTGTCGGAAACCTGGATCTTGCCGATATCGTGAAGCGGCGCGGAGTTGACCACGTCGTTCATAAAGGCGTCCGTCAACTGTTCGGTATAGACGCCCTCTTTTCTCAGCTCGCGCATGATGATATCCGTATAGGCCGCCGTCTTTCGCACGTGGTCGCCGGTACATTTGTCGCGGCTTTCCACCATATCGGCCAGCACCAGGATCAGGCCGTTTTGCAGCTTGTTGATGATCTCGCTCTGCCGCTCGACGTTTTCGATGGTGTTCACCATGTCCTCGGTGGTCCGGGTCACGGAGTGGTACAGGCTTTCGATCTCGTCGCCGGTGTGGATGTCCAGGTGATGGATGCGGCTGACGGTCTCTGTGCGTTCGCTTTCGTTGGTGTATACGGAGTTTTCGGTGGCGCTGTCCAGGGCGTTGATCGGCAGGATGATGTTATATTCCGCAAACCAGATCGTAGCCGTCAGCAGCAGCAGGAAGAAGCTGAAGAACAGGGAGACCACGCGCGCCAGAAATTCGTAGCCGTTTTGCAGGATGTGGTTCATGCTGACATCCACGCCCACATAGCATTGGCAAACGCCCTGACTGTCGTATATCGGCTTATACACCGTCAGAAGCCAGCCAAACTGACCGGTGGCGATGATCGGGTCCACCTCTTTCCCTTCCTGAAGATCCGGCAGCACATCCTTGAAGTCCGTATCAAAATCGACCATATCGCCCGGCTTGCCGCCCGGGGTATCGGGGGTGTCAGCATCAAAGACCACCTGGCAGCCATCTTCCAGGATCTTGTAGGCGTAGACATACTGGATGCTGTCGGTGCTGTTTGCAAGATCGTTGAAGCGCTTGTTGACACGAGCGTAGCCCTCGGCCGCCTCACCGAGGCGTATGTAATCCTCCACACGGTCTGCGTCGATGGCGTCCGACGCGACATTCGCCACACCCTGGGCAAGCTCCATCTGCTCGGCCACGGCGGAGGTACGGAAATGGACGAAACTGATGATCGTGACGATCGTGCCGGTGATCACCATGCCCGCGGTCACCAGCACGACGATCTTCGAGCGCAGGGACATGGAGCGGGATTTTTTGTGGCTTGCGGCCATGAGCTTTTCCCGGGAGATGGGCCGCTGCTGCCAGCCTGCCATGTAGAAAGCTTTTTTGAGGGGATCGGGCATGATATGCAGGACGACCGCAACGATCCCAACGGTGATGCTCTTGTCCACAAGGTCGACCAGGATGTCCGCCGAGAACTGAGCCAGGAATTGATTCTGCACACCGCTGTCGAAAAAGCGCTGCGCAAGCGGTGACGAAAGCCCGGTGCCAAATTCAAAGCCACAAAGCGCCCAGGTCAGGACAGAGCCCAGGCCGCCGCCGATAAAGGCGAACACCGCAATGATCACGAGCAGCCGCCAGGGCTTGCGGAAGCTGTAGTAATCTTTTTCGGCAAACCAGGCCGAGGCAATGGCGATCAGCACGGTCAGGCAGCCGTAATAGGCGGTTGTATAGTCGCCGATGCCGTTGACGAGGTTTGTAAAGAAGCCGACGATGATGCCCGGCAGATAGCCCCCGAGAGCCGCCGCCAGCGCGCTGCCGATATTGTCCAGATACAGCGGCAGCTTCAGTTCCTTTGCAAGCTGAGCAAGCAGGACGTTGATCGCCAGGCCCGCTATGCAAAGAAGGACAACGTATTTTCGGCTCTGTTTCTGCTGCTCCCGGGTGGAGCTGATTTCCTGATTCATACCATTCCCTCCGTGTATGCCGTCGGCAGCTCTGTGCAAAGCTCCACGATGAACGGATCTACTGTCTTATTTACAGCATTATAACAGGAAAAAACCTCGATGGGAAGTGGGGGAGCGAAATAATCTGAAAAAAGTGCAATCCGCGTCTGCGCCGAGAAAAAGCCATAACCGCCGGGTTAAGGACGGTTATGGCTTCGTGTTCTCCGGAAGGGCTCTTCAAAACAGGCGCCGCTGCGTTATTTCCACTTCCACTCGGTGACCTCTGGCAGATCGACGCCGTATTCGGCGATATACTGCCGGTGCTCCACCAGCTTGTCCTGCATCTGCTGGACAAGGTAAGCGCCGCGGTTGCCGAGCTGCGGCAGATTGTATACCGCCGACATGACCAGGTTGAAGCGGTCGATGCGGTTTAAGACACGCATGTCGAAGGGCGTGGTGATGGTGCCCTCCTCGATGTAGCCGCGCACATGGATGTTCTTGTTGAAGCGCTTGTAGGTCAGCTCGTGGATGAGGCTCGGATAGCCGTGGTAGGCGAAGATAATGGGCTTGTCCCGGGTGAAGAGCATATCGTACTCCTGCTGGCTCAGGCCGTGGGGGTGCTGGGTATCGGCCTGCAGGCGCATGAGGTCCACCACGTTGATGACGCGGATCTTGAGCTCCGGGAAGGCGTCGCGCAGGATGGTCACGGCGGCAAGGGTCTCGAGCGTCGGCGTGTCGCCGCAGCAGGCCATGACGATGTCCGGCTCCTGTCCCTCGTCGGTGGAGGCCCACTGCCAGATGCCGATGCCCTGGGTGCAATGCTTGACAGCCTGCTCCATGGTCAGCCACTGGGGCCGCGGGTGCTTGGAGGCCACAATGCAGTTGATATAGTTGCGCGAGCGTATGCAGTGGTCAAAGCAGCTTAAGAGGCAGTTTGCGTCCGGGGGCAGGTAGAGGCGCACCACATCCGCCTTCTTGTTGACCATGTGGTCCAGGAAGCCCGGATCCTGGTGGGTAAAGCCGTTGTGGTCCTGCTGCCAGACGTGGGAGGTCAGCACATAGTTGAGCGAGGCGATCTTCTGCCGCCAGGGCAGCTGATTGCAGACCTTGAGCCACTTGGCGTGCTGGGAGAACATGGAGTCGACGATGCGGATAAAGGCCTCGTAGGAGTTGAAGAAGCCGTGGCGGCCGGTGAGCAGATAGCCCTCGAGCATGCCCTGGCACACATGCTCGGAGAGCATGGAGTCCATGACGCGGCCGTACTCGTCGAGATGGTCGTCGGTGTCCCATGTTTCGCCGTGCCAAACGCGGTCCGCCGCCTCGAAGACGGCGTTGAGGCGGTTGGAGTTGTTTTCATCGGGGGAGAAGGAGCGGAAGTTGCGCTCTTTCTCATTGAGCTTGAAGATGTCGCGGACAAATTTGCCGAGTTCGGACATGTCCTGGGCCTCCACAGCGCCGGGAGAGGGGACATTCACTGCGTAGTCGCGGAAGTCCGGCATTTTCAGATCGCGCAGCAGCAGTCCGCCGTTTGCGTGGGGGTTTGCGCCCATGCGGCGTTTGCCCTTGGGCGGCAGCTCGCGCAGCTCCTCGATGGGCGCGCCGTTTGCGTCGAACAGCTCCTCGGGCTTATAGCTTTTGAGCCACTGCTCCAGCAGGCGGATATGCGCCTCGGAGTCGGGCGCGACCGGCACCTGATGGGCACGCCAATAGCCCTCCACCTTCGCACCGTCTACAAAGGCCGGGGCGGTCCAGCCCTTGGGCGTGCGCAGCACGATCATGGGCCAGCGGGGGCGCTCACAGTTCCCGCCTTCGCGGGCGGCCTTCTGGTATTGCAGGATCTTCTCCACGCAGTCGTCCAGGGTATCGGCCATCAGGCGGTGCATCTGCATGGGGTCGCTGCCCTCGACAAAATGCGGCTCCCAGCCGCAGCCGATGAAGAAGCTCTCCAGCTCCTCATGGGAGATGCGGGACAGCACGGTGGGGTTTGCGATCTTGTAGCCGTTTAAGTGCAGGATGGGCAGGACCGCGCCGTCGGTTTTGGCGGAGAGGAATTTGTTGAGCTGCCAGGAGGTGGCAAGCGGGCCGGTCTCGGCCTCGCCGTCACCCACCGCAACAGCGGCGATGAGCTCGGGGTTGTCCGTCACGGCGCCGAAGGCGTGGGCCAGGGAGTAGCCGAGCTCGCCGCCCTCGTTGATGGAGCCGGGGGTCTCGGGGGCCACGTGGCTCGGGATGCCGCCGGGGAAGGAGAAGCGCTTGAAGAGGCGGTGCATGCCCTCGCGGTCCTGGCTGATATCCGGGTAGACCTCCTGGTAGCTGCCGTCGAGCCAGTCCTGGGCGACCATGGCGTTGCCGCCGTGACCGGGGCCGGAGAGGTAGATCATATCCAGATCAAATTCCTTGATGACGCGGTTGAGGTGCGTGTAGATGAAGTTCTGGCCGGGGCAGGTCCCCCAGTGGCCGACGATCTTCTTCTTGACATGCTCGGCGGTGAGGGGCTTTTCAAGCAGGGGATTGTCCAGCAGGTAGAGCTGGCAGGCGGTGAGGTAATTGGCGGCGCGCCAGTATTTGTCCATCACCTGAAGCTCGGCCTCGGTCGCGGGGGTTTTTGTAAGCTTTGACAAGTTGAAACCTCCTATCCTGATCGGTTTTTCGTAAAGGATAACTGTTTTGATTATACCTTATATTCTGTTAATAATCCAGTGCAGTATTCATGCGTTCACTCGTTGTACGGATTTACGACGGGCGAGATGACGGGCTGGCCGTCCCTGCCGAGCAACGGGGTCATGCCGCCGGCATACCCGTTCTGGTGGAAAACATAGTTCACGCCCGTCACCTTGTCCACCCAGATTTCGGTGACGGTCATGGTGCCCTGGGAATAGATCTTTTCAAATCTGCTGTTCTTGGCCATGTTCATATACTCCTTGCTTTTTAATCGTGATACAAAAATATCGGCTTTATTTTTTCGCTTTGCGGAACATGAAGGCGCGGGCGGCCTGAATGGCAACGTTGTACGGGAAGGGCCGCAGGGCGCGGTCTGCCTCCCGGAGCTTGTCGCGGATGGGGATGGACTGGGGGCAGTGCTGCTCGCATTTGCCGCAGCGTATGCACTGGGAGGCAAAGGCCGGTTCCCGTGTCAGGCCCACCGTCTGGATGAACTGGGTGCGCCCGGCGAGCTTTGACTCGGCGTACATGGTGTTGTAGCTGCGGAAGGTGCCGGGGATATCCACCCCCTTGGGACACGGCATGCAGTAGCGGCAGCCCGTGCAGCCAACCTTTTCCTTCTCCCGTATGGCCCGTTTGACCTTCTCGAGGGTCTCCAGGTCCGCCTCCGTCAGGGACCCGGCCTGCGCCTGACTTGCCGTGCGGCAGTTGGCCTCCACCATTTCCAGCGAGTTCATGCCCGACAGGACCACCGTCACCTCCGGCTGGTTATACAGCCAGCGCAGGCCCCACTCGGCGGGGCTCCAGTCGCGGCCGCTTTCCTGCATGGCCTTCTTCGCGCCTTCCGGCAGCAGATTGACAAGTTTGCCGCCCCGCAGCGGCTCCATGATCATGACGGGCACGCCCTTCGCCGCGGCGGCGTGCAAACCGTCCCGGCCCGCCTGGGCCACCTCGTCGAGGTAATTATACTGGATCTGGCAGAAATCCCAGTCGTAGTCATTGAGAATTTTCAGAAAATTTTCCGTGTTGCCGTGATAGGAAAAGCCGATGTTTCGGATAGCCCCGGACTCCTTCTTTTCCCGGATCCAGTCCAGGATTCCGACGGTCTTGAGCTTTTCCCACATGGCTACATCGGTCAGATGGTGCATCAGGTAGTAGTCCACGTAATCGGTGCGCAGACGGCTGAGCTCCTCATTGAAGAAGCGGTCGAGCGCGGCGCGGTTCCCGATCAGGTACTGCGGGAGCTTCGTGGCGATATGGACCTTGTCGCGGATGCGGTTGCGCTCGAAGATCTCGCCCACGGCAGCCTCGCTGCCGGGATAGATGTAGGCTGTGTCAAAATAGTTTACACCGGCGCGGTAGGCGGCCATGAGCTCCGTCTCGGTTTTGGCGATGTCGATGCCCGCGCCCTTCTTGGAAAAGCGCATGCAGCCGTAGCCCAGGATGCTCAGGTCGTTGCCGCTTCGGTCCTTTCTGTACTGCATGAATAACCCCCCTTTTTTATGACAGCATGATGATAAGCTTAATAATATTCTACCAAATCGGCAGGCAATAATCAATACGAGGTCACTGCAGTGTCAGTCCAATTCCATAGCGTTCAGGGCTTCCTCCGCCTCTGCCATGATGGCATCAACATCGGCGCCGACGATATCGAGTCCGTCGGCTTCGATCTTCCGCACATCCGGAATGGCGTAGTAGCTCTGCACCAGGGCTTTCACATAGCCGAAGCCGTAATCGTCCGGCACATAATTGCCGCCCGCCGTGGTCACATAAAACAGTCTCTTCGCCCGGCACAGACTGACCGGCACCCCCTCCTCCGAATATTTGAAGGTGAGGCCCACGACGGTGATCTGCTCCAGATACTGCTTGAGCATGGCCGGGAAGGAGAGGTCCCAGTACGGAGCCGCGATCACGATGGTGTCCGCTTCGGAAAACTGCCGTGCAAGGTCAAACAGAGGATCCTGAAAATCCCCCTGCGCGATCAGCCGGTCACGCCTGTCATTAAAGGCTTCGTTGAAGACCGGAAAAGAGATCTCCTCCAGACGGACTTCTTCAATCGGCCTGCCCAGCCTTGCCAGCAGCTTTTCCGCCAGGAGCTTTGTCCGGGAGTTTTTTCGCACACAGGCATTCACATAGAGTATCGGTTTGTTCATCGCGTACCTCCGTCATTCTGATTGGCAGATAGTTTTCAGCCGTTGTTTTTCTTGCCGCTGCATCTTAAACAGCTCCTCCGCCGCAAGGCGCGTCTTTGCGACCACGTCGCCCGCTGTTTTGGGGAAGCAGTAGTAGAGCGCGTTCATGTCCCCGATGCTGATCATGTCGCCCAGCTCGTACCAGAAATAGTCCGCGTTCAGACTGTAGGAGAAGACAGGGGATTGGCGGTACTCCAGCTTCCCGCCGCAGCCGGTGAGATGAAAACCCTCAGACGTATGAATAAGCATTCCCTCACCCACGGTATAGAGACACTTGGTGTCCACCAACATGCGGATCACCACCGGCAGCTCAAGCCGGTAACGGCCCTCCTCAAGCTCTTTGCGCACACAGTCGCGCTCCCATGCATACCAGTCCGGGATGTGGGAAAAAACCGGCTCTCCATCCTCTGCCCGAAGCCTCCCGTACTCGTCCAGCTCCCAGACCTTGCCGCAGTGACGGCAGCGAAAGTGCGTTCCCTTGCCCTCGGTCTCACCCTCGGTCAGGCAGACGGGACACTTGTACAGCACACGGTTCAAACCGTCGGCCCGGAAATCCTCGTCCACGCGGATGTGCCGCTCCTGCTGCTCTTTGAAGTTATCGAAGGTGAAGAGCTCTTTCAGGATCGCATTGAGTTCCTCGACGCTTTTGGCCTGGATCTCCTCAGGCGAGAGGACGTAGGTGACCGACGCGCTGACCTTTACCTTGCGAAGCTGCAGCATATTGTAGAGCGGATCACGGAGAAAAGCGCCGGAGCTTTTGATCATCACGACCGGCACTCTGAGCATTTTCAGCAGCTTTCCGAGCGAGGCGGGCAGGGTCGTGGCTGTACCGTCAAAGCTGTAGCCGGCTTCCGGATAGAGCAGGACGGAATCATGGAGCTTGTCGGCCGCGTAGCGCATATCGCGGACAAGCGTTGTGTCCAGAATGAATTTTTTCGTGGGGATGCAGCCGAGACCGCGCATCAGGCCCCGCTTGCCAACAAAGCCGTCCGAGGTGCAGACAATATTGAACGGGCGCGGATAGAGGACAGTCGCGGCGATTTTCAGATCAATGAAGCTGGAGTGGTTCATGAGGATCAGGGCGGGTTCGTCCGGCCCGAGCCGTTCCATCCCTTCGCTTGTATATGTAAATTCAACGGCACGAAGCTCGGGGCCGCTCATGGTCTTGAGCAGCGTCCGCCAAAACATTGACGGCCTCTTAGGCGGCAGATGGGGCTCGCGGGGAATGGCAAGCACCTCATCGTAGGGCAGGTCACTGTTTTTGATTTTCATAGAGAAGCCTCCCTCATGATCTGAGATGAGTATACCATACAAGGGTGGTCGAGGTAAAGAAGAACAAAAGCAAATACGCCACAAAGCGCGGGAGAAGGAAAGAAATATTTGACAGCGGGGGCGCGGCCGCATATACTGATAACAATAATTGTTTTACGGGGTATGAGAGCATGAACATCCAGATCTTCGGCAAGTCCAAATGCTTTGACACCAAAAAGGCTGAGCGCTGGTTCAAGGAGCGCCGGATCAAATACCAGTATATCGACATTCTGAAATACGGCATGAGCCGGGGCGAGCTTAGCAGCGTGAAAAACGCGGTCGGCCTGGACAGCATGGTCGACACCGCCGATCAGGACTACCCGCTGTTTCAGTACCTGGCCACCACGGA
>Ga0247609_10003888_pt1 | contig 15035 bp, 30 predicted proteins | sample 172DNAGHGlowgp2_FD_193487 | JGI IMG/M metagenome (GOLD analysis project Ga0247609, IMG submission 193487) | Sheep rumen microbial communities from Palmerston North, Manawatu-Wanganui, New Zealand - 1728 DNA GHGlow gp2 | ecosystem: Host-associated > Mammals > Digestive system > Stomach > Rumen ...
CTTTGTGAACATTTCAACTTTTACTTCCGAGACGACGTTTATTGAGTCATAGCTAACGCATGCAATCCATTCGCTTTCATCTGCCTCCGGCAGACACCAGTATGTATCACCAACATTATTTGTGAATTTCTTAAGCAGCAATGAGTCAAGATATTCTTTAGCTTGTTGTACAAATACTTCATTTTCCATATCAGACCTCAAAATTCTTAGCACAATCCTTTATCTGTACTGCTTTCCATTTCTTCAGTTTAGAATAAAATTTTCGTTGTGCTCTTTCACAGTCTTTCATTATAGTGTCTATCTTGTTCTTAAATGACATGTAATCATGTACAGAAAAAGCAAATCGTGTTAAGATGACAGCACCCAATCTAGGATGTTCTTCCACTTTTACTTTAGTGATGATGCTGACAGTGTCTTTAGAATCGCTAGTAATGCATGCAATCCATTCGCTTTCGTCTGCCTCCGGCATACGCCAGTATGTAACACCAACAGAATTATTTGTGAATTTCTTCAGCGGCAATGAGTCAAGATATTCCGCAGCCTGCTGTACAAATTCTTCATTTTCCACGTCAGACCTCATAGGCTTTAGCACTGTCACGGATGTGTTCTGCTTTCCATTCATTCCGCATGAAATGATACTTACGCTGTGCTTCTTCAGCCAGCACCATCGCATAGTCTACTGTATTCTTAAAGTTATTAAAAATTCGGAAAGGCAAAGAATGATAAGTAGCAATTTCCGGACCAAATCTAGGATGTTCTTCCACTCTTACTTCTGTAACGACACGGCAAGCAAGATCATCAATGCGGGCAATCCAGTCACTTGAGTCTGTCTCAGGCAAGAACCAAAATGTGGTGCTGCCTTCACGTTTTTTCTCTAAAGGCAACTTGTCGAGATAGTCTCGCATGAGTTTCTTAGTTTCTTTAGTCAACATATTCAAGTGCCGCCGTTTTTATTTTGTCTTCTTTCAATTTCCGCAGCAGTTCAATTCTGTCTTTCTGTGCGACTGCATATTCTTTCATTGCAGAGTCAACATTTTCCTTAAATCTGCTAAAATTGACAAACGCTTCTGAACCCTTAGTAACGATATAGACTTCATCTCCAGCACGCATTACTTCCACACGACGTGCAGAAAGCATATCCTTCTTACTGCTTGTAAGGCAGGCAATCCACTCTTTAGGAGTTGATTCTGGCGGAAACCAGTAAGTGCTGTAATATGTGCATTCTTCTTTTAACGGAAACTGTCTAATGTACTCAACGCATTTTTTAATTTCTGGCTTCATACTTAACCTCACGAATAAAATATAACAAATTCTACACAACTTTTGTATAGACTTTTGACGATTATTCGCAAAATTTTTCTGCGGCTTTTCTTATCTGCGTTTCTTTATACTTGTTCATTCGTTTTTCATACTCTTTTTGAGCCAGATAATAATTTTCCGTCATGCGGTCCAGCGTGTCTTTAAATCTCTGAAATTCATAGCATGTATTTACGTTTCGTGTCTTAATTCTGGGATAAGATCCTTCAACGTACATCTCATGTGCTATAAGCGCAGAAGTGTCTATTATGCAGGCTACAAATTCAAAGTAGTCAGATTCACGAGGATGAAAATAAATCTTGCCATGATCTATCGTTTCTTTAAAAGGTGATTTCCTAGCATACTTTATGAAATATTCTTTTCTAGTATCCATCATACTTATGCCTCATACTTTGCAGCAGCCGCTTTCATTTCTTTCTCTTTTTGCTTCTTTCTATAGTTAGCCTGAACACGCAAAGCCGCATCATACTGTTTAAATGCTTTTTCCAACAGTTCTTTAAATTCAGCAAAGTTTACAGCTATGTCAGGGTCAAATGTACCGATTTCAAAAGGCGGATAGCTCTTGCATTGAACATACTTAACTACTTTAAAGATGTGTTCTTTATTATTAAAGTAAGCAAACCATTCATACTTAGTCATTCCTTCTTTTGTCCATGAACAGACATCTTCTCCAGCTAAATAGAAAGTATCATGCTTGGTACAGACAAGATCAGTATGCTTAAGATACTCTTTACATTTTTCCTGTTCTGAATAGTTCATAATGCATATCCTTCAGCACATTCAGTGATTTCTTTTGCTTTCTTTTCTTTTATGAGATTCTGTACATGCTTCATCGCATCTTGATAAAGTGTGTCTGCATGCTTTATTCCATCGGCAAGTTGCCAAGCTCCTCTGATTGCTGAACACATGAAAGCATGAACTTTATAAGGCGCTTTTTCTTCCCACTTAACTTTCGTAACGATGTACATATTAAGGCCATCTTTTGACCACTGTTCTCGAACAAACCACTGTCCTTCGGTGTATCCGTCTGCATACCAGTCAAAAGTCGTGTTGCCATCGCCGTTTTTCACTCTTCTTAAGTTCTTAGAATAAAGGAATTTCCTGCATACACGGTATTCATCAATTGAGACAAAATTCATGCTTCAAATCCTTCAGCTGCTTTCTTAATCTGTCCTTTTTTCCATTCTTGAAGACGCAATGCTTGCTGTCTCCGAGCTTTGGCATATATCTTAATTGCATTAAGAAGATGTCCTTTAAATGCTATGAATGTATCTACGCGGATCGGAGAAATGAAATGAATCGCAAAAGGATAACCGCCTTCCACAAAACTATTCGTAATGACTCTGATCTTATAGCAGTCTGAACCAGCAATGCGCAAGTCAGCCTCATACTTCACTAACCATTCATACCATGTAAGTTCAGAAGGAAACCAACGCTTAACTGTATCTTTCCAAGGATTTCCAGTATCTCCATTTTTAAGAGATAGACCAGAAACTTCATTGTTCAGATACTCAATGCACTTATCAACTTCTTCTAAAATCATGCTTCATATTCTCCTGCTGCTTTCATGATTGCGCTCGTTTTACGTTCTTTAAGGTAGTCCGCTCGGCATTTTCTTACCTCTTCAATTTCTTTTAAGATCTTATCAACTGCAATCTTCAAATCTTGCATTTTACAAACTACCTGTCCGCCGGACGTGTACATTCTATTGTCATTTCCTGTTCTGTAAAAACTACAGTGTGTAAGAACGATAAAAGCCGATTGAGTCTCACTCATTCGTGCAAAATATTCATATTCTTCCATATCATCAAGATACCAACTATAAGTGGCGTCATCAAGCTGAGACTGTGGAGGATTGTATTTGCAGACAACATTAGGGAGAGAGTTTAAATATCTCATCCCTTTCTTTTGAAATTTTCCCAAAGACATTATGCACTCCATTCTTCAGCAGCAGACTCAATTCGTTTGATTTTTCTTTTTTTAATAAGTTCAGTACGAGCCTTTCTTGCACTGTCAAGCAATTCAAGTGCGTACTTTACCATGACCTCAAGTTGATATGGAGTCTCTGCATTCTTAGCAGCGTATGTCAAAATGGAAAATGGAGGCCTTCTTTCAACCTCAACTGCGGCAATTACCTTAAATCTTTTATAAAGATATTCATATCTTACAATCCACTGAATAGAGTCAAGATCTTCACTATAGAATCGAGAATCATTAAAGCCGCCGAAATCTGTGGTATAATTTAGACCAAGCGACTTCAGATACTTAAAGCACCCTTTTACTTCTTCTCTCGTCATGTTTCAAAGTTCTCCGCAGCTCGTTCAATTTCTTTAATCCTTGCTTCCTTCTTCATGTCGGCTTGTCGTTTCTGGCCATCATTAATTAACGAAAGCGCTTTCTGCGTCATCTGCTCTAATTCTTTAACATTCTTTGCGTAAATTGCATTATATGTGTTAAAGTCATAAGGATAAGTCGGTGAATTATGGACGACAGTAATGACACAGAAGCATTTCTTATCGGCATCATATCTTACAATCCAACGAGAGTAATCAAGATCCGGTGGAGAAAAACGAATATCTCCGTCTGCATGGCTTATAAACTGACTTAAACCAATTGAACGGAGATAATCAAATCCTTGCCCTATTTCTAAACCAGTCATGTTAAATCAATTTCCTGTTTCTTGTCAAATTCAGCAGAAGCGGCTTTTGCTTCATCGAGAAGACTCATTGTCCTTATACTCCAGATAAGATGCGATGATAATTGGTGAAGAGAAAATCAAAACGATAAGCAAGATCGGCAAGTAAATCACCCATGCAAAGCTGAATGCAGACATTGCGAAGAAGTATCCTGCTGCCAACTTACCATGAATGTCAAAGTTAGCCCAGATTAATCCAAGGAGTAAAGCAGCTCCCAAAAAGAGCAGCACATTAAATCCAAGGCATGTATTGTAACCAATAACGATAGCAGCAATCCCGCCGACTATAATATGTGCTCCAGCTGTGGCACAGTCAAAGTCTTCTTGATCTCGATTACTCATTGCTTTCTTGTTTCTGGAAATTGCATTCCACAAGTCTTTTACATTATCATTTGACAACATCCATTTAAACATATTTACTCCTTTTCATAGTAGCCTAAAAATTCAAGTTCCGCAATTTCAGCAGACCAGTTCTCGCTGTCAATATCAATTTCTCCATACTTAGCGGCCTCACGCCAGCAAGAGTCAAGGATCTCTGATATTCTTTTTTGCTTCTTGAGTTTCTGTTCAAGTTCCTTTATCTTTTCATCTTTCATGTCGCAGAAATCTGCGTAAAATTCAGCATGCTGCTTCCAAAAATCCGCTGCTGTTCCCGGGTTAGGCAAAGCAATGTTCTTCTTGCAGGCCTCTTTTGCTTCCTTAAATTTCTTCAAGCCTTCATAAAGTTTCTCATGATAAGACATTTACTCCTCCACGATCTTAATGAAACGTCTTGAACCAATCTTAACGATGTCTCCGTCAAGAAGACACCATCTCACCTGAGGATCGGTGATAACTGCAGCCTTGTCATTGAAAGACGTGACTAGCTTATTATCAACTGTCTTGTAGTTGTCGCCTTCAATCTGGAACTTCGGACCGTGTCCTTCATAACAGAAGATGCTCAAGCCACGATTCTTCATCATACTTCTTGCTTCAGACTTTGATGTGAAAATCTTATTCTTCACGAGGCAATCAGCAAGAAACGGAAGAGTAACCGTGACTTCTTTTGCCATCGCTGCGTCTTTAACCCAGTCAGGTATTTGAGATTCGTCCATCCCGTCTTTAATTTCAAATGCTGTTACATTCATTATTTGTCATCCTTCATGCATTCTGTGAAATCTGTCCAAGCATGGCTGAAAGCACGCCCAAATGTTTCGGTTCCTTCAATGGAGTCGTGCAACGCAAACATGACGCTTAATCCAAATCCAATTGGATAAATGATAAGAGATTCAAAAAATCGTTTCATTTTTATTCTCCTTTAAAGATTGTTTGATTTCTTGTATTCTTCAAAGATCTTCATTCTTTTTTCATCTAAAGGACAGGTACCGTCTTTATGGCACTTTCCACAGCCGGTACAAGGTCCGACTTCATTCATTTTTCTTGTCATTTCTTCAAATGTCATTTTCATACTCCGCTGCTGCAAGTTCAATTTCTGCCTTCTTCAATTCTTTTTTCTTTGCTGCGACTTCTTTGACTTTCCTTTCATAGGAGTCAAGCCAGTTCTTAACGAGAAATTCAACATCTTCAATAGAAGCGGCTCTATTAGAATTTCTGGTGACGTAAACTTCTCTATTATAATCGTAAACCACTTCTATTGCGACATAAATTATGTAAGTTTCGCTGTCCCAAGATACAAACTTAAGCGTCCAATTCGCAGGTTTAAATCCAGGAAAGACTAACCTATAGTCAGAGCCGAGAGTTCCAACGTGATACTTGTCCTTCTGCTGTTCAAACTGTTGCAGAATAGGAAGCTTAAGAATTTCATCAATTTCTGCTTTAGAAAATAATTTCATTTTGCTTACCTTACGAATAAAATATAACAAAATCTACACAACTTTTGTATAGATTTTTGTCATTTACATCTGAAAACTTTCTGCTGCGCCTTTGATGATTAGTTCTTTCAGCTGCTTCTGCACTTTCGCGCATTTCTCTCGCAGGTTCTTAAAAAACTCTTGTGTAAAAGTCTTGTCCCATGACTGAATGCCGGTCTTCAGTTCCGTTTCTTCCTCATCATCCATCAACCTGGTAGGCATGTCCACATCAAAAAGTTTTTCTTTAAAGACGATATTACAAAAAGGGGTCTTATAGTTAGAAAGATCTTTTTCATTCGCCAAGTCATAGTCATAAACGCCATCTTTTTCATAGATGAGAATATATTCAAAGAAAACATAAAGACCCATGTTAGTCCGGAGAAAAAGAATTGACTCGCTATTCTGTCCGCCAAGAGTAACACTGATATGACTGTGATCTACTTTATATGCGCCTGCGTCTATCGCTCTTTCCTTAATGTCATCATAAAGAAAATCAATCCAGGCGTCTTTCATCTCTTCACGATTCATATTTCTCTGCCGCCTCTTTAATTGCTTTTACTTTTCTTTCATTCATCAATTCATATTCATGCTTAACTGCAAATTCATAGCAAGGAATAGATTTTTCCAAAATAGTCTTTAATTCCTTTTCCCAGTTTTCATTAAAGCCGTTTTCATCAATAACTGTGACTTCAGTGCTTTGAATAGTCTTGTCTTTAAAAAGCAGTCTTATTAAGTCAACAGCTGGTTCAAATCCAATAAGTTCACCGTCTTTATTATAGTTAGGACAAGTTCCAACTATTACCCAGCTACCAGTCCAAGAAATGACTGGAAATCGTGGAAATGATCTGCCCTTATAGAAGATCATTTCTTGAACAGGATTTTGCACAAATCCTTGACTTATTGTCTGAAGTTTCTGAAAGAATTCATCCATTATCGCATTTATTTTCTGATGAATTCTGCGAGTTTCTTCTTTAGGCAGAATCTTGTTCGGAACATAATTAGCAAAAGACATCTGCCGCCCGCCTTATTTTCCAAATCTTAATTTTACGTTTCATTTCTGCTTCTTTCTTCAATGCATCAACCATAGAATCATAAATGAGCTTGCATTCAAATTCAAGATCTTCTTCCCAGTTAGGTTTAAGTGAATGCGTTTCTGGATAAAGCCAGTAGAATCCTCTACGAGTTTCATCATAGTTGGAATACAGATAATTAAAATCGTCAATAGCACCATCCTTTCCAAAACTTGGCCTCAGTCTAAGTGACATTCCAGTGTAAGTCCAACTAACAACAAATTCATTTCTGCCAGTAGATGTATGAAATCTTATGTACCCTAAGTCATCATCGTAACCAAATCTTTGGTCTAGCTGGTGTAAGTCTTCAAAAAGTTTGTGAAGTCTTTTATTAGCGCTTTTATAAACTTTCTCTATTTGGTCATTTTTAAGATAACTCATAAAACTTTGCCGCCTTCTTTATGTTCTGTTCTTTAACATGTTTCATCGTCTTTGCTTCTTCTTTCAATGCAAGCATTAAGTCAGAATAAATTCCGTTGCAGTAATAATCAAGTTGGTGTTTCCAGTCAACTAGAAGTTCGTTATCATTTACCCATTCAAACCACTGCACGTTCTTTGAATTTTTTCTTTCATCAAATGTAATAATGCTTCCATCGCCCAATGAAAACATAGGAAGCGTAGTCGCATGGGCCCACTTACCCGTAAATGAAATAACTGAACATGAACCAACAGGCGTTCCATCTACGATGTTCGTAAACCTAATGTAGCCAGATCTTGGAAGAAATGTAAAGCGGCTATCTACCTCGTACAACTGTTTAGCAAGTACTTCAAATCTGTCAGTAACAGCTTTACGAATTTCTGTCATCTGGTTCATCGTAATTATTCTTGATGGCTCACTCATACTTTGCTGCTGCCTCTCTAATTTCTCTTTGCTTTGCTAACTTTATGTTTTCTTTCTCTTGACGAATTGCTTCACAGCATACATTGTAGACATGCTGGCAGGAGTGATTTATCATATCTTGCCAGTCTTCTCTTATTTCTTTTGCAGTAGCCCACTCAACGTCATGAAAGTAGCGTTCTGCATTAAAATCATGGATCTTTCCGGTTTTTCTATCATACTCAACCTCTGCATTGATGCGAGCCCACTTGGAAGACCAAGAAATGATAATAGGATGAAAGAGAGAATTTTTCTCGCCGTCTTTGAACTTCAGATAGCAAGATGTACGCAAGAAATAGAATCTGTCATCAATCTTTTTCAAAGCTAAGTAAAGACGATGATACTGCTCAGTCGCATATTCTTGCATCTCATATTCTTTCTCAATTGAGTAACCCGGCTTCAAATCTTCTAACAATCCATCACTCATACTTAGCTGCCGCCTCCCTAATTTTATGTTCTTTAAACATTTTGTCTATGTTCAATTTGTCTTTTACAAGTTCATCAATAAACATAGGCAGCTTGTCTTCAATGAAGAGAATCCGTTCAGCCTGTGACATTTCTGGTAATTTCTGCCAGTCATCAAACTTTTCTGGAATAATGAAATAGATTTCATAATCACTGCTTATAATAATTCTAGAATCTGTACAGTAGTCAAGTTGATAATTGTTGAAGTTCATTATCTTTGCTTTTGGCATATAGCAAGCGACAGGCCAAATGGAAAGTCCAGTACTTGTCCAAGTCATCATTGTTGAACTGCTGCTTCGGCTATAAAGATGACCAGCGTATGGGAACCGTGTGGGAATCTTGCATTCATAGCCAAAGTACTCAGGATACTTTTCCGCAATTCGTTCAGCAAGGAAACATAACTTTCTATTAATCTTCGCAACACGTTCTATGCTTGCTGGCAATAAACGAGAATTATAGCTTAGATTCATACTTCATATCCCGCTGCACAAGATTTAATGATGTTTGCTTTCAATGCGTTCTTCAATTCTTGAAGTTCTTTATGATGCTGAGCGGCAAGTTTTTCAAGATCTGCCTCAGTATAGATGACACCGTTCTTCATGATCTTCTTAAATTCTTTTTGTGAAATTAACTTACCGACTCTGTATGAATACTCACCGAAACGTTCAAAAAGGGCGGGCATAGCATAAGTCGTGAAATCAATTTCCATCAGAATCTTGTTATCTTCTGCTCTAGAAAAGATCATGTAAAAATCTTTGTGACGGACTTTCTGTCCAACATGCTTCTTAGAAGCAATCTGCATTGGAACATCAAGCTGCACCGGAATAATGAACTTAATGATTGTTCTTATCCAGCAGAGTTTAGTTCCATCTTCAGGATCACAAATATTCTTGCCATCATCAGTCATTGGATAATACGCTTCATGCAAAATTCTCTTGCGGTAGAAGAATCCAGACTTTCTGATTTCTTTTTCTAAACGTAAATTGTCTTTCATTTTATACTTCAAACTGTTCGGCAGCTTTGCCAATCTCGGTGAATTTCTTTCTTTTCTTGTACTGCTGATACCACTGAATCGTTTCGTCAATCACTTTCTTGTAGTTAGCTGCGACAAATGCAAACCACTTATCAAAGTCTTCATCATTTACATTTATGCGGATCAGTTTGGAAGGCGGCTGGCTACGAGCTGATGCGTTGAACTGTTCTCTAGGAGATGTAAGTGCTCTCCAGTTAAGAAAATACTTACTAAACTCAAATGTAAGTTCATCAACGAAAGGCCCAGATGTGTCACTGTCCATAAAGGTTGGTGTTGTCCAATCATGCTCTTCTGGAACATACTCAAGAGTTCGTCTTCGTTGAAACTTCGGGACGATGTTCTTGAAAAGTCCGGTTCCTTCAGCGTAAGTTTCAACTTCTTCTTTAAGTTTCTTTAGTTGGTCACATCTTGCTTTGAAAACATAAAATGCATGTTCATTCATATCAAACCTCGAAGTTCTTTGCTGCTGCGACAATCTGATCTTTCTTTTTATCTTTACGTCCAGCTTCGTAAATGTTGATGACAGTTGTAAAGACAGTCTCTGCTGCTGCGAGAAGATCTTCACATTCTTTATCAAAGTTTTCTTCTTTAATGTCAATTACTGTTGGTCCGTTGTAGTCAAGAGAAACGTAGTCATCAATAAATTTTTGATTTCCAAGCTCAGTAAAAGGGACATCTTGAAAAGGATAGAATGTGGTCACAGATCCATAAAAGTCAAGAAGATTTTTCTTGTTCAGTCCAAGAAATCCAACAGTAAGTTGGCTGCCATGTCCCGCAAGCGGAGAGTCAACACGCATCTCAGTTCTCATGCGAGCAATCGGTCGCCAATTATAACCTTCCGCCGGAGCAAAGCAGATAGCAAGATCAATAGAATTGATTGTGTACTTTCCTAGGCTAAAGGCAATTTTAGCAAGCTGGGCATAAGTCGCTTCAAGTTTCTTTGCTCTACGAAGCAGTTCTTCGTCCGAATAGTTAGAAACTTCTTTCTTATGCGGATCATAGACATACTTACGGCCACGGCGAAAGAAGGCAGCGACTTGCTGTATTGTTTTGGCAATCATTTATGCCTCAAATAAACCTGTTTAGATGACTTCTGCGCCTCTTTTAGAAGCGCAGTGATAAAATATATTGGTCAGTTTAAATGACGATTAGCAGCGTGAAATAAAGGAACGTTCTTTCACATCAAGTACTCGTTCAATCTGCATGAAAAGGAATCCTGTGAAATAGCATGCAAACTTTGTCAGTTCTTCAACGATGTGTTTTGCATTTGCTTCATTTATAGGAATGTCTTTCCAAATGATTTCACCAGTTTCATATCCTTGCCAAGAACCCTGTTCATTATGCTTAAGTTTTTCTAAGTAAGCGTTATTCTTGATGAATTTTTCAATCACGTCTCTTACTTTCGCAGGAAGTCCATTTTCATGGTGAAAACAGATTCTGACGCAGCCGTTAACCTGGCGGACTTCCCAATGCATCTGAGTAGGTCCAAATACACCGTTAAACCAAGGCGGCAACGGTATTGCATACTGCAAAGTGTCAATCACTGCATTATCGGAGCCGCGGAAAATATGCATGAGCTGAAGAGGCGGAACACGACCAGTGCTAAGTTCCGGATAAAGAGCGTTGATAGTTTCCAAAGTAAGTTGTTTCATTTTTGTTTCCTTCTGTTTGAATTTTACGATTAAAATTTAATAACTTTTAGGCCACTTGTAAACCCACTACGGTTCAAAAACTTTAAGAAAAATCTGTAAAGACGAAAAAAGAGGCGGGCAAAACACCCACCTCTCATTTTTCCCAACCCAAGAGAAGAATTACTAATCAAAAGTAATTTCAACAGGCTGTACTTCCGGTACCTTCGGGACAATGATGGTCAAAAGACCATTTTCACAAGACAAGCCTTTCTTAATTGCTTCTGCACTTGCGTCAAGTTGATGTCCGAGATTTACAGAAAGCTTGAGACTTGTCATTCCCTTGATGCGCTGCATTTCGCCATTCTTTCTAGCCTCTGCGAGCTCTTTCTGTTCGTCAGTAAGTTCGCCGGAGGTAACTTCAATGTTAAGAACGTTTCCGTCCTTTGCAGCAACAACGGAAAGCTTGACGTTTTCCTTTGTCTTTCCAGGAATAGCGACTTCAATGTGCTTTGCGCCGTTCTTATCGTAGAAGATATTTGCAGGAATGTTTTCAAAAAGCTCTTTGTTAAAAATCTTTTCGTTCTGCTTTACAGCAGCAGCGATGTCCTTAGCAAGCTTAGCTCCTGGAAGACCTTCATTGGAATTTGCTATTCCAAAGACTACATCTGCCATAGCGTCTGCGATAGTTGAAAATCCTACTTGTTCACTCATAATTTCTCAATCCTTTAGAACCAAAATTGTATTCTAACTGCTTCTAAGAACTTTCTTTTTCTGCACTTGCATAAAAAAGAAAAGCGAGATGGCGAAGCAACTACCATCTCGCTCAAGATTATTTATCAAATGACGATCTTCTTGTAACGGTCAGAAAGAAGTACTTCCTTCAAAGCGTCAAGAGCCATCTTTTGGTCGGACATAACCACACCAAGAATGTTTGGGCTGAAGCCAGATACCAACTTCACACCAAGAGCATTCTGTTGGACAGGAACTGCGTTGGTTCTGGAGTTGATGTTCCAGAAGACAAGGCCAGGAAGCTGGTAGCCCTTAGCATTCCAGCGCTTCTCAATAGTCTCGAACAAAGTCTTGTTCATTGAACCCTGACATCCGCCGTAACGGTTAGCAGTTGCGTTCGAGCAAGCACAACCGTCAAATTCCATGTCAGAGATGACAAGAATTTCTGGAATGTCTTCCTGCTTTGCATGATTCTTAACTGCGACATCAAGAACCAAGTCAAAGACTGCTTCAATGTTAGTGTTTGAGCACTCATCATAAGCTTCTACAGTCTTCAACTTAGAAGCAAGGTCTGGAAGACCAGTCAAGTCAACCAACTTAGGCTTAGTAGAGAAAGTGATAAACTTATCCTTGTAAGCCTCAGAAGTATGCTCAGAGAAGTACACAGACAAAGCAGTCGCAATGTCAAGTGCAGTTGTACCTGCCTTAGAATCAACTCTATACTCCATAGAGCCAGAACCATCTCGCACAACGATCATTGGCTTCTGAGAAGCATCTCTTGCTGGAAGGTTCTTCCATGCGCCTTCCAAGTTGCTATCATACTGATACTGAGCATCCTTACGATACTTAGTGACAATTTCATGAGGGAAGATAGCGCTTGCATTCACCTTGACTTCGCCCTTTACAAGCTTAGTCAAGAATTCACGACGACGTGCTTCGTCATTCTTCAAGAATGCAGCGTTATAGTTCAAGTTTGCCTTAGAAGGAACCTTCTGATAGTCAATCTTATCCCATTCCTTCGCACACATCTTCACTTCAGTGACATCAATCACCTTACGAAGAGCGGACAAAGTCTTACGGTACTCGCCTGGCTTATAGTCCAATGCTCTGCACAATCTCTGTGCAAGAGCACGAGTCTTTGGAGACGAAGTGTTCACGGAAGGCAGCCACTTACCAAGAAGAGAAACTCCCTTTCCAGCTGCCATGTTGGCAATGTCTGAAGCAAGTTGAGCGCTTACGAACTCAAGCATGATCTTTTCTGCAGGAGTATCAAAAAGTTCCATAAGAATGTCAAAGCGGGAATATTCCGCAATGTACTTGACAAGTTCTGGATGCGCTGGCAAGACATTCTTTACCAAGATCTTGAAAAGACGGCGTTCACCAAGTCCTTCACGGACATCGCCTGCATAGAACATCCACTTTACAGCCAGCTCCGGATTTTCTGTGTACGCCTTCAAGAAGTCACCCAAGATTTCCTTCTCTTCCTTACGGCGGTAAGAAGCGACCTTAAAGTTCATATCCACAAGGGCAGAACCTGAAGTCTCAAAGGCCACAGCGCCATTCTCGGTTAAAGTCTTACGGTTGTCAAGAACTTCCTTGAGCTTATCATAAAATCCCATTTTATACTCCTTCAAGATTCATTTGTTTTCTTTGCTGTTTGAATCTTTTGTTATTTGTTTTTGATAGTCAAAATTTAAAAAAGAAATGGGAGTTTGGCAACCCCCATTTTTACTTTTCTTTCTGCGGATTAAGAAAGCTAGTTTTCTGTTTCTTCTTCCTTAACGTTTTCGCCAGTAATGTAGTTTGGAAGGCCAGGTTCAAATGCCGGAATGTTAACGATTTCTGTCTTGAACTTGTTCTTCATGTACATATCAACGATCTGATTGTAGTTGGTGTTTCGCTTACCATCGCGAATAAGTTCATTAACTTCTCGGTAAGTAAATCCGAGTTTCTCTTCATCGCTCAACGGCTGAAGTCCGTCAACTGGAGTCTTCTCAACAAATTCTGCAGGAAGACCGAGTTCCTTTCCAAGGTTGATGATTTCTTCAGTAGTAAGCTTGGCGATAGGAGCGAACGATCCGCCGTTATCGCCGAAGAAAGTTGCATATCCTACTGCATCTTCCGAGGCGTTGCAGGTATTAGCGACCATAGCGCCGATTGTCTGACCGTATGCAAAAAGCAAAGCAAGACGAAGACGGGCAGGAAGATTTGTCTTTGCATCATAGGAGTTGTTAAATCCCGGGATAGCAGCAGCAAATTCGTTATAAGCGCCCTTGATGTCAATTTCATCAAATGGAATGTCAAGGTAGTTCACAACACGATATGCGTCCTGAATGTCCTTCTGCGGACCACACGGCATAAGAAGGCCGAAAACATTTTCTCTTCCAAGTGCCTTAACCAAAAGAGTAGCGACTACTGTGCTGTCCTTTCCGCCGGAAATACCGACGATAGCCTTCTTAATGCCCTTGTCCTTAATCCATTGGACGCAGTCGTTAGCGAGTTGAGTGTAATTGATTTCCATTTAGTTAATCTCCTATTGTTTGAGTTGGAATTTCTGTTTTTAATTTTTTCACTGTTTCTTCAAAATTCTTCAAAGCGAAATGAATGTTCTTTAATGCGCCTTCTTGATAAAGATAGTTCACACCTTTCTTAAAGTTCTTTTTCCAGTCTTCCCATTTTGCCTGGGTAATCAGATGCCCATAACTGAATGACTTAGTACAGTTCGGCGAAACTGCAAGAAAGCCAGTTAGCTTGCCTCTTGTATAAAAATTCACGCTGAACATATTCTTAATATTGGATTTTTCAGCGACTGGAACTTCAATATCTTTTGGAACATACTGTTCGCCGATCTTCGCATACTGAATCTTGATGATTACATCTGAAACGACTTGCGATGTCTGAGGAAATGCGTAAGCCTCCTCACTGGCTTCAAGAACTTCAGTGCCTGGCTTTTCTTCAATTCTGACAAGGCCAAGTTCTTTTATAAGTTTAAACAAGTCAACTGTAACTTCCTCAAACGAAAGTTTCTTATAGTAACGTAAGAAAATCATTTTCCTATCCTTGATATTGTTGTGCGTCTACATACATGTTCACGAGTTTATGCATGTTATTCATTCTTAAAGTGAAACGTTGAAGTTGCTCAAGCTGTTTGGTCAGCTTTTTAATACGTCTTTTCCAAAGATGCTTATTGTAAGAAATTCGTCTGTCTGGATAGTAAGCACATAACGGATACTCTATGGAACCTGATGTCTCGTACTTGTTGTCAGCAGGCAAAAAGGTAACCTTCTTCGCAAGTTTAATCTCTCTTAAAGAACGAAGACCGTTTTTCAACTTATGATTAACATAGATTAAGCCTCCGGCATAGAATG
>Ga0247609_10003889_pt1 | contig 15031 bp, 10 predicted proteins | sample 172DNAGHGlowgp2_FD_193487 | JGI IMG/M metagenome (GOLD analysis project Ga0247609, IMG submission 193487) | Sheep rumen microbial communities from Palmerston North, Manawatu-Wanganui, New Zealand - 1728 DNA GHGlow gp2 | ecosystem: Host-associated > Mammals > Digestive system > Stomach > Rumen ...
GCGTGGTCACCGAAAATGTTCAGTGCGTGAGCAGCGAGAGCTCTTGCGGAAACATGGAATACGCAAGGGAGAAGCTCGCCTGCGATCTTGTACATGTTAGGAATCATCAAAAGGAGACCCTGTGATGCGGTGTAAGTAGTGGTTAAAGCACCTGTAGCGAGTGAGCCGTGAACAGCACCTGAAGCGCCTCCCTCAGACTCCATCTCGACGATGTTAACCGTCTGTCCGAAAATATTCTTTCTGCCCTGCTGAGCCCATTGATCGGTGTGGTCAGCCATAGGCGAGGACGGTGTAATAGGGTAAATTGCAGCGTTCTCAGTAAATGCATACGAAGTATACGCAGCAGCCTCGTTACCGTCCATGGTTTTCTTTGTCAGTTCTGCCATAAACTTGATCTCCTTTGGAAAATTCTTTGCGAGTTCCCTCTCCGAAGAGAGAGTTCTCTAATAATGACTGAATAATTATAAACCCATTTAGTCCAGAATGGGGACATAAAAGAGAAAATTTATATATTTATTTTTTATTAAAAGAGCTCCCTTCAGATTTGAAGAGAGCTCTTGTTGGTTTTGATTTATCTCGAGGGTATTAACCGCCCGTGTTCTCATTGTTTTCCGGCGGAGTTGTAGGCTGTGCCGGAGGATCTGTCGGCTTCGGCGGTGGATCAGTCGGCTTAGGTGCCGTTGTAGGTGTGTTCTGTGCCGGAGGATCAGTCGGCTTCGGTGCTGTTGTCGTCGTCTGAGCCTGCTTCGTAGGTGTCGGATTTCCTGACTTTGTAGGCTCAGCAGCCTTTGTAGGTACCGGTGTAGGTGTGGCATTCTTCAATTGGCCTGTCTTGGGGTCAACTGAATTGTATGTACCGTCAGCATTCTTCGTACCTACGGAAATTCTCTTGCCGTAAGAACCATATGTAGTTGTACCGATGGTCTCGCGCTTGATCTCCTTGCCGTCCTTATCCTTCCAGATCTTGAAAGTCTTTACAGTCTTGCCCTGGTGAGCTTCTCTGACAGTCTTTGTCTTGCCGGCTGCCATAGTCTTATCTTCAACATATTCTGTCTTGCCGTAGCCGCTTGTGGAAACAACTTCACTTCTGAGAACGATCGTCTGCTCATCAGGGAATCTCTTTCCGTAGATCTGGGCATGGACTTCTCTCTTACTGGAGTCGAACCACATGAGGATGATGATCTGGTAATCGGTATTATTCTTGAACTTGAAGTCCAATGAACCGTAGTCAACAGTAGCATCGAGACCCTCAAGAACGTAATCTGAAGGCCATGCGTGAGGATGACGGTCTGTGACCTTAAGGTCGGACTTCAGAACTGCATCGTAAAGAGTACTGCTTACCTGGCAGACACCGCCGCCAAGACCCTGCTCATACTGGCCGCCCATGATAACCGTTGCTTCCTTGAAGCCGTTCTCTCTGGTTCTCCTTCCAACGACTGTGTTGAATGAGAATTCCTGACCGGGCTTCAGGATGGTACCGTTGATCTTCTTGCATGCCTGATTGAGGTTATTGTTACGGTTAGCATTGTTAGATGCCTTTGTTGTGTGCTCGCCAACAAGACCGAAGTTTGCCTTGAGCTTCTCTGTTGTGATCTCAGGCTCCTTCTTAACGGAAGGGACTACGACAGAACCTGTGTATTCCGCGTTGTCAAAGAGCTCCTTGACCTTCTCGACAGCAGCATCGATATCTATCGTCATTCCTGTTTCTTCAGGAGTGATAGTGAATTCCTTGGTTGAAGGATTGAACTCACCGATCTCAGCATCTTTTACAGTGGAATACTGATCGATGAGAGGATCCAAGATATTGTGTACCTTCTCGGAAACACCGTCGATCGCTACTTTATAAGATGTCTCATACTTTGCGGGAGTATTCTTGAGTGACTGCTTGTAGTTGTAGCACTCAATGAGCTTGGTGTAGTCTTCCGGATCGGAAACCTTATTGATGCCGATCGTAGAGTCGATGACCTCTCTTGTGTTGTATTCGAACTTTGCATCGGAGAAATCAAGAGGATACTCCTTGCCGTCGAGCTTGAGAGTGTACTTTACGCTGATAGGATTTCCCTCATCCGTGAGTTCCTTGGAAACTGCTTCGTAAGCCTGGTCAGCTGTCATTCCGCTTACATCGACATCATTGATGAATGTGCCGGGGTAGAAAATGTTAACATCCTGGCTAAGCTCGGCATATACCTCATCAGCCATGAGGTTAGCTACTGTGCCGTCAGAATTAGTAACTTCTACGTGCGGTTTGAAGTAACCTGTAGAATAAAGATATCCGTAATATCCGCCTGCACCAAGGAGAAGAACGACTACGATGATGGCGATAACTACGCCAACATGGCTCTTTCTCTTAGCCTTAACACGTCTGGGAGCTGCCTTGGATGCAGATTTGGATGCTGTCCTGGAGCTTCCGTTCTTAGCTGCAGTTCTTGATGCCGCGCTTCTTTGAGCACTTCCGGTATGAGCAGGAGCTCTGGAAGCTTCCACTCTGACGGGTGCGGGTCTATTTGATTCGCCGCTTCTGACGGGTGCAAGAGCATTGCTCCTGACCTCTGCGGATCTAACGCTTGGTGCCTGTCCGGCTTTTCTTTTCATACTTTTTACTAACCCCACTTTATTTGGACATAGTTGTCCTTATGATCCAAGCACAATAATATACATAGATATACAAACTTTCAACCGCAGTAAACACGCAGATTGAAAGAAAAATAAGGTATATTTGTCTTTTATTCTTGTAAAATCGTTTATAATCCTTTGGGAGCATAACCGAAATATGATAAAAAAGTATAAAGCATTATTAGCCGCGGACATGGATTATACTCTTCTTGCCCCCGGCAAGGACATACCGGAAGGCAATAAAGAGGCCATAAGAGCCCTGAAGGAATCGTCTGTCGCATTCACTATAGCTACGGGCCGTTCCTCTTTCCTCGTCGGTAAATTTGCAGAGGATCTGGGAATCGATGTTCCCATCATGACGAGCAACGGCGGCTCGCTTTTTGACGCCGCATCCAGAAAACAGTTCGATTCCATGGATTTTGAGGACTCCAAGATAAGGGAGCTTCTGAGATTTCTTATGAGCAGATCTGCGGATGCCACCCTCTATTCTGACGAGGGTATCTTCTTTACGCCTTTTTCGACCAGAAGGGCGTTCGTTAATTCATATAATCAGGGGCTTGAGTCTTCAAAGCAGTCCCCAATGATCGATATCGATATGGATTTTCTCGAGAAAGAGAAGCTCCCGAACTTTAACAAGATCCTTCTTATAAGCGCGGACAGCAGTCTTATCGACACGCTCGCCTCCGACAGCGGGCTGGAGGTCATATCGTCTGCGCCTAATCTTTTCGACGTCATGAAAAAGGGGGCCACCAAAGGCAACGCCCTGTTAAGCCTGGCAGATTATCTTGGGATTCCGAGAGAGAATACTTTCGCGATCGGCGACAGCGACAACGATATCTCCATGATCGAATCCGCAAAATACGGTATCGCCATGGGCAATGCGTCCGAAGGAGTTAAGGCTGCCGCTTCTTATATCACCGCAAATTATGACAGCCTCGGCTTTGCCAAGGCTGTCTATGAATACGTTATTCCGTTGGTTGAGTCGTTCAGTTAAGCTTTGACTTAACGTAATCTTCGACCTGTCCCTTGATCGTCTCAAAGGACTTTTCCGCATTTGCCTTATCAGAATCGTAAACGCCCATGTAGATCTTGAGCTTGGGCTCTGTGCCTGAAGGTCTTGCGCATGCCCAGTCGATTCCCTTGTTGCCGCCGAGCTCATAAAGGAGAACATTGGACTTGGGAAGAGTAATATCTGACACCTTTACGCCGTCTTCTGTGAAGTCATAGCGCTTGGACTCCTTGTAGTCGCGGACAGCTGTAACTGTTGCGCCGCCAAGGAGGTTCTTTGCCTCAGCAAGGTTCTTGCAGCCTGAAAGCTCTTCCCTGAGCTCTACCATGCACTTGCCGATCTTCTCGATACCCTCTTTGCCCTCAAGAGTGCAGCTGATCGTCTGCTCAATGCCATAGCCGTACTTCTCGTAGAGGTGATCAAGTCTGTCTGCAAGTGTCTCGCCCTTCTCGAAAGAAGCTGCAGCCATGTTGCAGATCAGCATTGCGGCAACGACAGCGTCCTTATCACGGACGTCAACACCGGCAAGATAGCCGTAGCTCTCTTCAAAGCCGAACTGGAAGTGCTTGTCGCCGAATTCGTCGTCGAGCTTGATCCTCTCGCCGATGAACTTGAAGCCTGTGAGTGTCTCCTGAAGCTCAACGCCATAGTAGTCGCAGATGCTCTTAACGAGCTTGGAGGATACGATGGTCGTAACTGCGAAAGACTTCTCGGGCAGTGTGCCGAGCTTCTTCTTGGAATCGAGGATATAGTCTAAGAGCATGAGGCCCATCTGGTTTCCGGAGAAGCACTTGTACTTAACTTCGCCATTCTCGATGACCCTTGCAGCCGCACCGATACGGTCGGAGTCAGGGTCTGTGCCGAATACCAGGGAAGCATCTGTCTTCTTGGCAAGCTCGATCGCCATTGAGAGAGCCTCAGGGTTCTCAGGGTTAGGCAGGCTTACTGTCGGAAATGAACCGTCAGGGAGCTCCTGCTCCTTAACGATGTGGATGTTCTTGAATCCGACTGCCTCAAGGATCCTTCTGACGGGCTTGTTGCCGGAACCGTGCAGAGGTGTGTAAACGATGCTCATGTCAGCCTGTCTGTCGATTGCCTGCTGGTCTACAACGAGCTTGGTAAGCATATTTGTGAATGCCTCGTCGATCTCAGGTCCGAAGGAAGTTACAAGGCCCTTTGCCTTAGCTTCCTCAAAGTCCATGAGCTTAACGCTTCTGATATCGGAAATAGCTTCAATATTTGAGAGAACTGCATCGGCTGCTTCAGGCGGTACCTGTCCGCCGTCCTCACCGTAAACCTTATATCCGTTATACTTGGACGGATTGTGGGAAGCTGTGATCATGACGCCTGCAAAAGCCTTGAAATATCTTACCGAGTAAGAAAGGACCGGAACAGGTCTTAACTCGTCAGAGAGCCTTGACGGGATTCCGTTTGCAGCCAGTACCTGAGCTGTGATCTGAGCAAACTCGGGTGAGAAATGTCTGGAATCGTAAGAGATTACAACGCCTCTCTTAATTGCCTCTTCGCCCTCTGAGAGGATGTATTTTGCAAGACCTTCTGATGCCTTTGCAACCGTGTAGACATTCATTCTGTTTGTTCCAGCACCGAGAACGCCTCTTAAACCTGCTGTACCGAATTCAAGATCCCTGTAAAATCTGTCTTCAATCTCTTTAGCATCATCCTTTATCGCGATGAGCTCATTTCTTGTGCCCTCATCGAAAAAAGGATCTGTTGACCATAACTCATAAGCTTTCATGTAATCCATAAATAATACCTCCGCACTGATTGACTCACTGATTCATTTTAAGATACTAGCTTTGTTCTTGTTTTTCTTTCATTTTCGAGAGTTTTTTATCTATAACAACAAAAGCGGCAAGAAGAACGATGCCCGCACATGTCACTGCTGCGCCGGCCTTAAGTCCGGGAGCCGTAAATACGAGTTCTGCGGTGTGGCTGCCTGACGGCGCATCAAATGTGATGAATGCCTCCTGATAGAGCTTATAATCTGCGGGTGCACCGTCGATATAAAGCTGCCAGCCGTCCTCTGCAGGGATCGTGGTAATGACTGTCTCATCAGCCTCTAAGCCTGAGATATCAAACTTGGCATAGCCGTCGGAAACAACTGAAGGCGTTACCTTTGACGTATCGACCTTAGCAAACTGCGATGTGAATGCCTCATTGTCAAAGGATGCAAATCTGATGTTCAGATAAGACCAGCTGTCGACATTGCAGAGGAAGGACACCTTTACAGTCTCGCCTTCGGCAAAGCTGCCGATCCTGAAGATCTGCGAGTAGAAAGCGTTGGATGAGAATTCAGAGATCTCAATGCCGTTTACGAATACTTCGCTGGAATCAAGTATCCTTCCGGATACAAGAGAACAGTAGATCTCTCTGGTGTCGGGAGCCTTGAATTCGTATTCGACGGCGATCGGAATGTTCTGATTTTCCCTGTAGAGCTTTGTGATGTTGTCCTTAAGTTCGTTATCAACAGCCTTCTCAAGACCCAGAGGATCTGAACCCTTGCTTGCCGTATCACTTGTGCTTGAGACGGATGAATTCTTCTTGATGTAGTCTTCCCTTGTCAGATAATTGCTGAGGTTGAAGAATACACCGTTAGTGATCTTCGGTGCGCCTGTAACGCTCTCGTCCATCTCAACAAAGAAATCCTCGCTGAAAGCATCAGGGAACAATGAACGGTACCAGTCGTTCTGGAGCGAATAGTAGTTCTTTTGGGAAGCATCCTTTTCGAGCCTGTAGTAATCGAAATCCATCGCTGCCTTATTCGCAGCAAATGCCAGAGGAAGGACGTTGTCATTTCCATAGAACTTGAGGCCTGAATCGTATGAATCCTGGCCGTCGTAACGGTACAGTGTATTGTCTCTCTTGGCAGATACCGATCCGATCGAGAAGAATGAATCTACTGAAGGACATGCAAATGAATGTCCTACTGCGAAATAGTTATAATTCGTCTGCAGGCCGAGCTGCTTTGCAAAGCGGTGCATCTTCTTGTTGGAATTCGAGTTGAAGAATGACAGGCCGTTGTAATTGCCGTAGAATGCCTCACCTTCAGTGACATAATATTTCGTGGTGTATTCGGGAGCATTCTCTGTCTCAGCTCTGAAAGCCTTTGTCTTGGCACCATTAGCCTTGGCATAATTTCCGAATTCCTGCTCTGCCTTTATGGATTCGGAATACTCTTTTGCAGGGCCTCCGAAAAGTGTCATCGACTCTATGCCGTTAGAGAGCATCGGTCCTGCAAAGATAAGTTCGAAAACAACAATAAGCGACAGCAGAGGTGATATAAGCGTATGCATATTCCTCAGCTGCTCCGGCCATTTCTTTACACCATAGCCCATCATGAGAAGAGCATATGCCGCTGTAAGGAGAACATTGTAGATAACCGCCTTGGATTCACCCTTAAGGGCGCCGAAAGAAAAGTCGATCGCAACAAGCACATAGATTACGAGCGCCGCCTTGATTATGTCTTTTTTCGAGACTTCCTTAAGCCTGAAAAGCACCCTCATGGATATGATCAGGAACAGTGGCAGGAAAACAAACGCGTGTCTGTGCCAGAACCAGTTGGGATCGTCAAATACCTGCCATGCCTTATCAAGAGGATAAACAAGAGTCGATAATACAGCACCCAAAACGCAGACGCCGTGGATCGTTCTCTCTCTTCCCTTGAATACGGGGCTGATGAAATAGATAAGAAGCAGGATCGTAACAGGCAGGCACATGAAAAGGAACGGATAATTCGAGATCAGTATATCCGAGAACTTTCCGGGCTCGCCTAAGACCATCATGTGAATAAACGTAAGAGGGGAATATGTCAGGATCTGTCCGCCTCTGTCAGATACAGTCTGGTCAGCGTTCCTTATCGTATCAAGTCCTACGGGAACAAGCATTACAGCTGTCATAAGAGCGGTAAAGCCTGCCGCAAGACAGAATCTTACGCAGATGCCGACGGCCTTTTTGAGCTGGACCTTCTCTGCAAAAAGCCTGATACAGAGATAGAAGAAACATGCCAGGCCTGTCATATATGCGATGTAGTAATTCGATATGAAAAGGATCAGTAGCGAGAGGACAAGTCCCAAATACTTCTGTTTCTTTATGAATCTCTCAGTGAAGAAAAGGATCAAAGGAAGGAGCATGTAGCCGTCGAGCCACATGATCTGGAAGATGAATACCTGTGAATAAAGCGAGAAAGCATACATAACGCCCAGAAGGACCGGCCATAAGCTCTTCCTGTCTTCGGTGCGCGTTCCAAGGAACAGGCACATGAATCCGGATGCAAAGCTGAGCTTTAAAGTAACTATCGTGAGCACCGCTGCATCGATCTGCGCTTCATCGAAAAGCAGATAGATGAGATTAAACGGGCTCGCAAGATAATATCCGAATGTGCCGATGAAATTCTTGCCGAGACCTAGCTTAAACGAATAGCTGATATATGAGAGCAAGTGCCCTTTGGGTACTGTGCCGATCTCTGTGATCTTGCTCCTCATGAGAGCCAGGAAAGGCGCATACTGTGCCTTCAGGTCACTCTGAAGGAAAGAATACTCCCCGAGCGGATGCTTATTGCAAAGAAGGATCGTGATCACATAAAGTGCCAGTGCTGCAAAAAACGCATATAAGGGACGGAGATCCGGCTTACCGCGGCTTTTTGAAGAGATTTTAAGTGATGGTTCAGTGGTCTTGGTTTTTGAGGACTTGCCATCAAGACTCGATAGCTCTTTCATTAGTGTTCCGCCCTTTCTTCGGCTAAAATTATTGTAACTGACAATACTTTTTGATTATAATACAAACAAGATATTTATTCTATTTGCAGCAATTGTGCGAACGAAGTGAGACACAGCTGCAAAATAGAATAAATATCTTAACAGATGACCTAACCGGAGGCGCCAGATCGTGCTTATCAGTCTTATCATTCCCTGTTATAACGAAGAAGCTTCCCTTCCGATCCTTTATGAGGCGCTCTGCGACGTCAGAAAGACTGACGATTCGGACAGAAATTACGAATTCATTTTCGTAAACGACGGAAGCCGCGATAAGACAGCAAGCCTCATCAAAGATCTCGCCGCAAACGACAAGGGTGTTAAGTATATCTTCTTCTCAAGGAACTTCGGCAAGGAAGCCGCTATGTATGCCGGCATGGAAAAGGCAAAGGGCGATTATATCGCCATCATGGATGCCGACATGCAGGATCCCCCGTCTCTCATTCCGGAGATGATCAAGGACTTGGATTCCGGCGAATACGACATCGTAGCAGCAAGACGCGTTACCCGTAAGGGCGAACCCAAGATCAGAAGCTGGTTTGCAAGAAGGTTCTACAAGCTCATCAACCGCATGTGCGACGTTGAGATCGCAGACGGCGCGAGAGACTTCAGACTCATGAAGCGCGAAGTCGTTGATTCGATATTAAGTCTTACCGAACGCCAGAGATTCTCAAAGGGTATTTTCGCCTGGGTAGGCTTCAGAACTAAATGGGTAGAACACGAGAATGTCGAGCGCGTTGCCGGCGAGACCAAGTGGAGCTTCTGGAAGCTTTTCAGATATGCAATAGACGGCATCGTGGCATTTACGACAGCGCCCTTAAGGCTCGCTACATATATGGGTTTCTTCTTTGCGTTCGCAGGCTTTGTTTATATGCTCTACTACTTCATTAGAGCAATAATCGAGCAGATCTGGGATCGCGTCGCAGGTTACCCTTCACTCCTGTGCTTCATCCTTTTTATCGGCGGACTGATCCTTATGGCTTTGGGACTTATCGGTGAATACATCGGACGAATCTACATAGAGGCCAAGGCAAGGCCGATCTACATTACTTCCGAGGAATCCAAAGATTAAAACCTGCGGCGGTGTCTTTAAACGGCACCGCTTTTTGCTGCCGGAACTACTGTTCAAGGTCCGTTATCTTGACAGAGCACCAAGGCAGTTTCACTTTTTGTATCACCAAAATTGGAAAATCAGTGACAAAAACTTGAAATCAGAGCTCAGTTCAACTTTTTGTACAACGAAAATCAGAAAACCGGTGACAAAAAGTTAAACAGCGGAAAACCGGCTTGTTTTGAAGTGTTTTTGACCAATTATTAATGAACAGACAATATATTTAAAGAACAATTCCACGGGCTTTGACCGGGACAGCCCTTTATTTTGCAAAATATCTGTAGAAGAAACTTCCCTCGTAGCCTTCCGCGAAAAACTGTTCCTCAATTACTTCCGCATATTCGGCCTGTCTGATGTTCCCTAATGAGCCGATATTTTCCTCGTTGCCCTTATCGCCCTGGATCATTGAACCGAAGATAACGAAAAGATTTAAAAGTGTCGGGAATGTCATGAGGATAACCGTGAGCATTATCGCTGCAGACTTAAGCCACCCCTTCTTTGTTGTGGGCGTATTCTTCTGATCCATTACTTCGGGCACGACGCCGCACAGGAGGATACAGAATAAAAACAGCGCGGGCATAGAGCCTCTCATCGTGAAGTCATTCATTTCGGAGACTCTGTAAAAAGGCAGGATGAGAAGTGTCGCAAGGGCTGCCAGGAATACAGGGTTGTTCTTTTCGCGCTTGTAAAGGATCAGGGCAAAAGGAATAACCTCGATCAGGATAAAAACGATATAAGCCAGGATGAACCATCCGGGATTGGAGAAATATTCCCACGCAAAGCCCTTATAGCTGACTGCGCCGGAATTGGTCATGTAATAGCTTCCGAATATCGTAAGGATAAGCACTGCCGAAGCGAGGTTTGCAGGGCTGAACGCGTTAAACAGGGTCTTCGAGAGCTTTGATGCCCTCAGGTTTTTACCGAACAGGAATGCCGCTGCCATCGGCAGGATGCCGAACACGGCCCACGGCGAATAGCAGAAAAGGATCCCTGAGGTGAGTCCCATCGATCTTGTGTTGTTGGACAAAAGAAGGATGGCAACCACAAGGAAGCACGGGATCATCTGGTTGAATACGCTCGCTAGCTCCCTGAAATTGCTTACGTAAGACATCGATGTAACGAAGCCTTCAAACCAGCGCCAGTCACTGTAATGGGTCAGCTCATATACAAGGTTCGGGATGATGTCGAGGCCCGAAAAGAAAACGAAAATGAACGGAACCCATGCGGTAACTTTCCTTATCACAGCGCTCGTTGAAAGAAGACAGAGGAAGATGCCGATTGAATTCCATATGAACAGGACAAAGTTGCCCACGTCAAATCCAAATGCTTTTCCTGCAAGTGCTGCGGGCATCCAGTAGATGAAATAGTAGGAGAAGGCCCTCTGCCCTGAAGCCATTCCGAAGATCTTTATAACTTCGGGATTTGTCTGGGTATTGTAGTTGTAGATGACCGGCCAGTCGTAGTTTATCAGGTCCCTTAAGATCGCGCGCCTGTATTCGTGGTCCTGGAGAGTGTAGATATATTCTCCAACGCCGGACACGAATGAGATTGCCAGAGCCGTTACTGCAAATCCGATGAGATAGGCTAAGGGGATCTTAAGGTCTTTATCAGATCCTGCAAGCTTGTTTCCGTCAGGACCGTTCATGCAGTCTGAGACGCAGTAGAGCACTATTCCTGCAAAGATAAGTGTCAGTGGAATGCTTACCACAAGCTTCAGATATCCCAGGAAAAACATAAACAGCGGGATCGTAAGGAAAAGGACGATCGAAGCATAAAGCCAGGGGTAAGGTATCGTGATACTCTTTGCTTCTTTGGAAGACCTGTCTTTTGATCCGGTCTTCTTAGTCTTTGAAGTATCCCCTAACTGCTTTACTTCTCTCATTATCCTTTCCTTTAACCCTCCGCCGTCTACGTTTTAAGTTAAAGTCTTATTTCAGATCTGGACAGTCATGAACTCGATCTGCTGGGGTTCAAGCGGCTTGTCCATGTAGTCAGTTCTGACAGAAGCGATCTTATCGACTACTTCGATGCCTTCGATAAGTTTGCCGAAAGCTGCATACTGACCATCTAATGACGGGTAGTCCTCATGCATGATGAAGAACTGTGAACCAGCAGAATCAGGATCCATAGCGCGTGCCATGGAAAGAACGCCTCTGGTGTGCTTTAAGTCGTTCCTGAATCCGTTAGCGCTGAACTCACCCTTGATGCAGTAGCCTGGGCCGCCAACACCTGTTCCCTGAGGGTCACCGCCCTGGATCATGAATCCCGGGATGACTCTGTGGAAGATGAGGCCGTTATAAAAGCCCTTGGATGCGAGGTCGATAAAGTTCTGGACGGTGATGGGCGCGATCTCAGGATAGAGCTCTGCCTTCATTACGCCGCCGTCTTTCATCTGGATTGTGACAATAGGATTAGCCATGTTTTTTACTCCTTATCTTCTTCTGTAAGATCTCAAGATGTCGTCCTTGATCTTCCAAAGCTTAGGTGACAGGTCGACATAGTAGTTGTGAGGATTTTCGAATCTCTTAACGGAATCCCAGAGTGAGTCGAGTTCTGTCGTGCAGTATGCTCTGATCTCGCCGATAGTAGGCTTGTTGTAAACGAGCTTGCCTTCCTTGAAGATCTGGACCATGATCTCTCTGGTCCTGTAATTCTCCAATACCTTGGACTTCCATGTGTTGTCAGGATCGAAGATCTCATAAGGCTCGCCTGAAGGGATCTCCTCGTCTGCGACCATGACCACGTCAGCAAGAGCCTTGCCCGTAGCGTTGTCGTAGAATCTTACGATCTTCTTGCTGCAGGGATTTGTGACCTTGCCGATGGAATCGGAGATCTTCATCTTCGGAATGATCGTGCCGTCATCTGCTTCAACAGCAGCGATCTTGTATACGCCGCCGAAAACAGGCTCAGCCTTGGAAGTGATAAGTCTCTCACCGACACCGAACGAATCGATGCAGGCACCCTGGCTTATAAGGTCTCTGATGAGATATTCGTCAAGAGCGTTGGAAACAGTGATCTTACAGTCTGTAAGACCTGCCTCGTTGAGCATCTTACGTGCACTCTGTGTCATGTATGTGAGGTCTCCGGAGTCGATCCTTATGCCCTTGAGTCTCTTGCCCATGGGTTCAAGGACTTCCTTGGCGCACTTGATCGCATTCGGAATGCCTGAACGGAGAACATCGTATGTATCAACGAGCAGAAGTGCTCCGTCAGGATATGCGAGTGAATATGCCTTGAATGCTTCGAACTCGTTGTCGAAAAGCATTACCCAGGAGTGAGCCATTGTTCCGGAAAGCGGAATGTCGAACTGCTGTCCGCAGATAGTGCAGGATGTGCCTGCAGCTCCTGCGATATAAGCTGCTCTGGCGCCGAGTACGGAAGCGTCGAAGCCCTGCGCACGGCGTGCACCGAACTCCATGACAGGTCTGCCTTCAGCTGCTCTTACGATCCTTGCTGTCTTTGTGGCAATAAGTGTCTGGTGGTTGATCGTGCAAAGGAGTGCGGTCTCAAGGAGCTGTGCCTGAATGATAGGACCTCTTACCTTAACGAGGGGCTCTTTGGGGAATACAACAGTTCCTTCCGGGATAGCCCAGACGTCACATGTGAATTCGAAGCCTCTTAAGTAACTGATGAACTCGTCGTTGAAGTGATAGTTATCCTTGAGGAAAGCTAAGTCATCTTCTGAGAACTTGAGGCTTGAGAGGTAATCAATTACCTGCTCCAGACCTGCCATAACAGCATATCCGCCGTTCTCGGGGATATTTCTGAAGAACATATCGAAATAAACGATCTTGTCCCTGTTGCCGCTGTTCAGATAACCGTTAGCCATAGTGAGCTCATAGAAGTCTGTGAGCATACTCATGTTGGTTCTGTCATTCCACATACCGTAATCCATACGATTTACCTCCGAAAGACGTTTAAGTCTTAATTATGATTTTGCAATCTCTTTGATTGTAGTTGTAAGACCTGCAATGCCCTGAAGATCTGAAGGGATGATGATCTTTGTAGATGCGCCCTGGCCTACCTTTTCGAGAGCTTCAAGGCCCTTGATAGCGATAAGTCCGTCGTCAGCGCCGACATCCTTGACCATCTGAAGACCCTTAGCTGTAGCTTCCTGAACTGCGAGGATAGCCTGAGCCTGACCTTCTGCTTCTCTGATAGCTGCCTGCTTCTTAGCTTCAGCTCTCAGGATAGCTGCTTCCTTCTCACCCTCTGCGACTCTGATAGCAGATTCCTTTTCACCTTCTGCGATGAGGATCTTTTCTCTCTTCTCACGCTCAGCCTTCATCTGCTTCTCCATCGCTGCCTGGATCTCTTTAGGCGGGATGATGTTCTTAAGCTCAACACGGTTTACCTTGATTCCCCAAGGGTCTGTAGCTTCATCAAGGATCTCTCTCATTCTTGTGTTGATGATGTCTCTTGATGTGAGTGTCTGGTCGAGTTCCAGGTCACCGATGATGTTACGGAGAGTTGTTGCCGAGAGGTTCTCGATAGCAACGATAGGACGCTCGATGCCGTATGTGTAGAGCTTAGGATCTACGATCTGATAGAAAAGAACTGTGTCGATCTGCATTGTAACGTTATCCTTTGTGATAACGGCCTGAGGTGCGAAGTCAGCAACCTTTTCCTTCAATGAGATCTTCTTTGCAACACGGTCGATGAAAGGGACTTTCATGTGGAAGCCTGTCTCCCATGTTGTTCTGTATGTGCCCAGACGCTCGATGATGAACGTTGTTGCCTGCGGAACGATCTTGATGTTAGGTATGATGAGTACCAGGATAACGATGATTCCGATAGCTACTCCGACGAGTGTTCCTGCTGATGATGCGATGAATGGTAACATTTTGTGATTCCTCCCCTTTTATTGTGCGGGCCCGATTACGAGCTTAACGCCTTCAATTGCCAATACTGTGATCTTCGTGCCTTCTGCATAGTCCTCTTCGCCCTTTGCGCTCCAGATCTGGCCGTCGACTTTGACCTGGCCCTTTCCGTCTATGGCATTGAGCGGTACGATAACTACGCCTTCCCTTCCGATCAATCTGTCTGCGTTTGTCTTCTGAACATTCTTCTTGCGAAGTGATTCAAGCTTAGGCCTGACCCAGATCATACAGAGAATGAAGCATACTATTGAAACCAGAGCCATAACTATGATCTGCGCTGCGACCGATGCGCCGCAAAGGTCCATGATCATTGCTACTACGGCGCCAACTGCAAACCAGAGTGTCGCAAGACCTGTGGTCGCGATCTCGATAATGAGCATGACGACCGCGAAAATGAGCCATATTATCCACCAACTGATCATTTCTTTAATCCTCCCTATTTAAATTAATGCGGGTATTCCGGCCCGCATTTAAATAATTATATCACCTTAGGGATTTTTTATTAATAAGAATCGTACCAGTTAAGAGGACAGCTTCAGATGAATACTTCCTCGAGCGTTAAGCCCTTGGCGGGAAGTGTTTTGCCTGCCATGGAGCGCTCGCCGCCTTCGATAATCGAAGCGACCTCTGAAGGGTCTGTCTTGCC
>Ga0247609_10003890_pt1 | contig 15029 bp, 14 predicted proteins | sample 172DNAGHGlowgp2_FD_193487 | JGI IMG/M metagenome (GOLD analysis project Ga0247609, IMG submission 193487) | Sheep rumen microbial communities from Palmerston North, Manawatu-Wanganui, New Zealand - 1728 DNA GHGlow gp2 | ecosystem: Host-associated > Mammals > Digestive system > Stomach > Rumen ...
AGAACGCTAAAATGCTCGTCGCCCACCAAGCGGGCCAGGAGGGTTGTGCCATCAGGTTGTTTTAAAAAGAATGGTTCATAATCGGCGGGTTCTGCCATGCAGAATACGGCCCAAATCATTACGAATAGTATTATCTGGAAGATTTTCACATTCGCCTCCGTTCATCTCTTAAAAGAATTTATAATATTTTTTTACGGAAATGCGTTTTTCTTTTTATAATCATTGGGAAAATGAAAAACTTGACGTATCCATTTTTTATTACATTTCCCCCGAGAAACAACCAACTAATGACTAATAACTAGTGACCAGATTATGAAATTTAAACGTATTCTTCTCAAGCTTAGTGGCGAAGCCCTTGCAGGCGAAAAGGGCCACGGTATCGATAATGTTATCCTCTCCGATATGGCAAGCGAAATTGCATCTATCATCAAGCAGGGCGTGCAGGTCGCGCTCGTGATTGGTGGTGGCAATCTCGTCCGTGGCATTTCTGCTTCTGCTGGCGGTATGAACCGCGCCCAGGGCGATGCCATGGGCATGCTCGGCACCGTGATGAACGGCCTTGCCATGCAGGACGCTCTTGACAAGCAGGGTGTCGACTCGGTGGTGATGTCCGCCATCCGTATGGAACCGGTTTGTGAATTCTTCGACCGTCGCAAGGCTTTGAAGCTTTTGTCCGCTGGCTCTGTGGTGATTTTCTCTGCCGGTACGGGCAACCCGTTCTTTACGACGGACAGCTGTGCCGCTCTCCGCGCCATCGAAAGCGAATGCGATGTCATCATGAAGGCCACCAAGGTCGATGGCATCTACACCGCAGACCCGGTCAAGGATCCGACTGCTACCCGTTTCGACGATATCAGCTACAAGGAAGTCATTTCCCGCGGCCTCAAGGTCATGGATACCGCAGCCGTCGCCCTCTGCATGGAAAACAACATGCCCATCTTCGTGTTCAAGATGGAAAAGGGCAACCTCACGCGTGCAGCGATTGAAGGCGACCTCGGTACGCTTGTCCACTGCTAATCCGCTAGACGTTGAATTTCGTCAGAAATTTCTTTCGTCTATCGTCTATTGTCTTTGACCTAATCTATATTTATAACAGAATAATGGTGCTTTTCGCAAGCCCCTGAAACCTATAACCTAAAACCTATAACCTGCTTATGTCTGAATATTCTGATAAAATGGACAAGGCCATCGAGGCCACCGAACGTGAATTCTCCAAGATCCGCGCTGGTCAGGCTAGCCCCGCTATCCTCAACGGTGTGCGCATCGACTACTACGGCACTCCGACCCCGATTTCCCAGGTCGCAAAAATTTCTGTGCCCGAACCGCGTATGTTGCTCGTGACGCCGTGGGAAAAGCAGCTCGTCGATACGATTGACAAGGCTATTCTCGCAGCAAACATCGGCCTTACTCCGATGAAGGACGGCAACTGCATCCGCGTGACGCTCCCGATTCTTACGACGGAACGCCGCCAGGAACTCGCAAAGATCGCCCGCAAGCACGCCGAAGAAGGCCGCGTGGCCATCCGCAACATCCGCCGCGATGCCAATGACGCCATCAAGAAGAACAAGGATTTGCCGGAAGACGAAGTCAAGAAGCAGCAGGACGAAATCCAGAAAGCTACTGACAAGGCTATTGCAAAAATCGATGCTCTGCTTGCCGAAAAGGAAGCGGACATCCTCAAGGTGTAGTTCGGGGTTTGCGTGGCAAATCAGCTTAGGCATGTCGCTATCATCATGGATGGCAACGGGCGTTGGGCTCGTCGCCGTGGTCTTGAACGTTTCCTCGGACACCGCAAAGGTACGGAATCGACTATCGAATCCGTAGAGGTGGGCGTGAACCTCAAACTGGAACACATGACTTTATATGTGTTCAGCTCTGAAAACTGGGGCCGCCCGTCCAAGGAAGTGGATTACTTGATGAATCTCCTCATCGAGATGGTCTATAAGGAAATTCCGGACCTCATGGAAAAGAACGTGAAGCTGGTTGTCATTGGCGACATCAGCCGTTTGCCCGAAAAACCGCGTGCCAATTTGCAGATGGCGATTGACAAGACGGCAGGCAATACGGGCATGCAGCTGAACCTCGCTATTTCTTACGGAGGCCGTCAAGAAATCGTCGAAGCAACTAAGAGCATTGCTGCTGAGGTTGCTGCGGGTAAGCTTTCCCTCGACGAAATCAATGACGAGGTCTTTGCGAAACATCTTTACCTGAAAGGCGCTCCAGATCCGGATCTGATTATCCGTACGGGTGGCGAATTCAGGCTTTCCAACTATCTTCTTTGGCAAGCCGCTTATAGCGAGTTCTACGTGACGGACACGCTTTGGCCCGATTTCACCAAGGAAGAGTTCATGAAGGCGGTGGAGTTCTTCAATACTCGCGAACGCCGCTTTGGGAAGGTTCTTCATGAGTAATTTGGCTCAGCGCTTGATAACGGCTTTCATCGCCATTCCTGTCGTTTTTGTTTTGTTGTGGTTCAACGATTTTAGTCGTATTGGACTGATGTGCTTTTTGGCGGGCGTGGGCGCCTGGGAATGGGCCGGGATGGCTTGTAAAATGTACAAAGGGCCCGATACCCGTTACCTTTCGTTTGCCTCTTCGTTGGCGTTGACGCTTGCGTGGGCGCTTTCCAAGGGCGGTTATTTTGGTCTCCCTGCGGTGCCTTACGTTGTTGGCATGACATTCGTTGCCGTGTTCGCAATTTACATTGGCGTCGCTTATGCGAAGGTCGAAATCGACCATCTGTTCCCGTGGCTTGTGATGCAGCTTGGCGCTCCGCTTTACCTTGGACTTTGGGGCGGCATGAACGTGCTCATGATGGGCAACGGCCAAGGCTTTGAACACTGCTATCCGTTCATCCTCGTGATGACGGCGGTGTGGCTTTGCGATACGGTCGCTTATTTCTTTGGAAAGTTTGCTGCTGGCAAGGGACCTTTTGGGCGTCATCCGTTTGCTCCGAGCATTAGCCCCAAGAAAACTTGGGAAGGTAGCGTTGCGGGTTCCATCGCGACGATTGCCTGGGTGGCGTACTGGGTCAAGTGCAGCGCTTCACTTGCTTCTTTTGAAGTCGAATTGACTTGGACGTCCGCGATTGTCATTGGCTTGCTCATTACGGTGGCTGGCCAAGTGGGAGACCTTTTGATGTCTGCGCTCAAACGTTGGAGCGGCACGAAAGATTCCGGTAATTTGTTCGTGGGCCATGGTGGCGTGCTCGACCGCTGCGATTCCTTCCTCTTGGCGGCTCCGGCTCTTTATCTGTTCATGGATTTCCTAAAAAACATCACATAACCGAAAGGGGGATATATGAAAATCAAATATATCGTAAGTGCGTTTGCTTTGATGATGACCATGGGTCTTGTGGCCTGTGGCGAAGAGGATTCTGAAAACCCGATTACACCGCCGAAAGAAGATAATAACGGCCCCGGTGATGTTGAAGCCGGTTGCAACTTCCAGAAGGCTGATAATGTTTGGAAGTACAAGTATTCTTCGTGGGGTTACATTGATGTCTATACGTGGGTGAACGAGACTACGGTCAAGTACGAGGCATACGCAAAAGCTTATCACATGGAAGATAACGACACAACCTATACTGACGTAAATAGAGACGAATTCTATCAGCAAGTTATGGATGATTGTCTAAGATTCCAGGAAATGGATAAGTAGGGAATATTCATTTTTTCTTTTGCCCGCCATGTTCTTCCATGTAAATGGCGAGATAGTCGATAACGCCAGAATCTGCGCCTTTCACGGGAATGTAACGTAGGTTATTTTGGCTATCGGCGATGACGGCAAGCCCTGCAATATAGTTTATCCAATGGTAGTCCTCATAGTATTTGAGGGCTACTTTTTTTTCGGAAGCGAAAACGGCGAGCGGCATTACCAAAATGTCGTGCGAGACCATGATGCTTACGCGTTTCCACTTGGACCAATTTTTGAGGATGACGCTTTGCATAAATTCTTCGGCGCGTGGTATGAGTTCATATAGGACGTCTGGATAGCCGCCTTCGTAAGCCCAGTGGGCCATGAGTTCGACAGAACTGCCTTTCATGTTCAGCGCTGTCGCGTACTGTGCGAGCGAATCCGCTGAAATTTTCAGGAACCAGTTTCCGGTGATGTCGTAGTTGGTGATGAGTTTCGGGAGGCTTGGCTCTCCGCGACCTTTTGATATGTTGTTTGCGGTTTCGTTCGTGCGCACGAATCCCGAAGTGATGTACGAGAATTCTTCGTCGCTTTTGAGTGTAGCGCCAAGGTCCTGCGCCATCTTGACGCCGTTTGCGGTGAGTTCCGTTTCGATGGCGACATTGTCTTCGCGTTCGGAATGGCGGATGATAAACACGGCTTTTTCATCTGCGGCAAGGCTGCGATAGACGTCGGCAACGGTGGCAAAACCGTTTTTGTCGAGCGAAATTCCGGCAGTCGGCGTGGAGGATGATATCGGCACAACTGTTGCTGATGATGTTTGTGTTAATGAAATGGCCGATGATAATGGCTTTGAAGAGGAAGATAAAAATGCGGCGGAACTTGTTTGTAAATTGGATGATGATGAACGCCGGTGGCTACTTCGCGAAGAACTGGACGCTTGCAAGTCTGGGACTTGCACGGAACTTGACGACCCTGCCGAAACAGCGGATTCCGCAGAGCTCGACATCGCAGAATCGGATTGGTGCGCTGTGGTTGCTGTGCTGGAACAGGATGGTTGGACTGAGCTGTTTTCGCTGGAACTGGATTGAAATCCGGAAATCGTGTCGTGCGGCGAAACGAGTGTGCTTGAGGAGTCTCCGCACGACACGATAAATGCTAGGCATGCCGAAACAGCGAACGAAATTGCTGTATGACGCATTTTACGAGCCCCACTGGTAATCGCCAGCTTCATAGACCGGATTTTCTCCGTTGAAACCGCGTGGGCGTTTAATCTTGTCGTCGAATACGGTTTTGTTGAATATGCGGAAGTCGCCGCGTTCGTAGCTCTGGAACGAAATATGGCAGAAAATGGGGCCTGCGGGCATGTATTCGCTATAGCTCATGGTGCGTTCGCCAGCCGTGTAAAGATAGTTGAAGTACTTGCCGTTTAAAACGATGTGGAGCCCGATGTTTCCGACGGTGAACCAGCGTCCTTTAGCGAGGATGTTCTCGTGGTGGGTGTCATCGTAGTCCATCACGACAAATTCTGCATCGCCGCTCTTGTCGAGGTGGAAACGGTACTTATGGTTTCCGCCACAGCAACGCCCGTCAAAGAACCAAGTGTAGCCGCTTGCTGCAGCAATTCGAGGATCGCGGACGCTTGTGTCGGGGTGAGCGAGTTGCTCATCGGTGACGATTCGTTCGGGTTCCACGGCAGCAATAAGTTGTGCTAATGTTTTGGGGTTACTCACGGTCGGGAGACTTACCTTATTTTTAGCATCGCTTGCGGCGCGTCTGTACAGACGGTAAGGGATTCCGTCGTCACTAATCATCGTGAGTTCGTCTTCGCTGAACACGTAATAGGCGTAGGTCTTTGTGCCACTCTTGGTGACGACGTTGAAACTGCGGTTGTTTAAGGTGTACCATTGACCCGAAACGTTCGGGAATCCAGACACGGCGGCGGTTCCGTCTTCGCCGATGACGACGGTGTAGTCGTCGCTAATCCAAGCTTCGTCTGCGGCGGTGATTAAACGGCAATCGCGATTCTTGTCGCCTTCGCAAACTGCGGCTGAGGGGTTCGCTGCTTCGCAGGGGCTGACCATTCCCGGCGGGAGTTCCGTGGACATGCCGAGTCGGAATCCCATGTCTGCGGCACCATCGCGGCTGCGGATGGCGCGACGGCTCACGCGTGCGAATTCCGCAGGTTCGCCGTAACTTCCGCCTCTTCGCGTCTTGTTGCCGCTTCCTGTAAGTTGTACCGGGTTCACCTTGTCGCCGGATGTATAGCCCACGAGCCAGTCATAGACCCATTCCCAGGAGTTTCCGCTCATGTCGTAAAGTCCGAGTTTGTTCGACTTCTTGGTCGCGACATCGTGGGCTTTGCCACCGCTGTTCTCGGAATACCACGCCACGTCATCGACGTTGTTGCTTCCCGAAAATTTGAATTTATCCGCGACACCGTCTTTGCCGCCGCGGGCTGCGAATTCCCATTCAGCATCAGTCAGCAAACGGTATTGGCGCCCTGTTTTTTGCCCTAATTTGCAGGCGAAGTTGTTGGCGTCAAACCAGCTTACGCCAATTTTGGGCGCCTTGTCCGATTCCCAGGCATTCTTTTTTCCGCCCATGACGGCATTCCACTGCGCAATGGTGACTTCCGTATTGGCGGCATGATATTCGCTGACGGTTACATTGTGTGATGGCGTCTCGTAAATTTTGTCCTGTTCGGCGCAGTTGTCGCATCCACGCGTATAAGAACCTCCTGCCACATACACCATGTTGAATACGGCGCCGTTGACGGTGTCGGCGAAATTTGCAGGCGACGTATAGACAAAAGAAGTTGCGCTAGAGCTGGATGATCCCTGTGCTGCAGATGATTTGCCCTGTTCCGTCGTCGAAGACGAACTTCGGTGCGATTGCCTGCTGGATGACCCCGGCGGAGTTTCCGCGGAAGTTGCATGCGAATCTGTGGAAGTTGTCGCCGAAGCGACAGACGAAGTTCCTGGAGACGTAGCTGATGTCGCCCCGTTTCCCGACGACAAGTTTGCACCGCTGTTTCCAGCGGAACTACCATTTGACGGATTGTCATTCGAAGCAGAACTTGCTCCAGAAGCTCCCGAAGATTCGGTAACCGATGAAAGATTGATTTCTGACCCGGAAATATCATTGCTAGATGAATCCGAGCAACTCCAAAGCATCCCCACCGCGCAACAACACGCAGCGAATACACCCGAGGAAAGTATGCGCATGAGCACCTCCTTCGAGCTACAAACCTAACCCATTTAAAATATATATCTAAAAATTTTAAAAAGGAATGTGAAATCATGTAATCGTTTCTTTACCATATTATTCCATCATATATATGGAATCGGCAAACTTTAACCCGTAAATAAAACTCTTGGTTTTATGTCGCGGTTTCATGGCGAAGTTCGTCATTATTCTATCTTTGCGGAAAAAGCAAGTAAATTTTTCGAGGTTTTGAAATGAAAAACGTAGTTCTTTTAGGCGCCACCGGTTCTATCGGTACATCCAGCGTCGATGTCATACAGCAACATTCAGATATCTTTAATTTGTATGCTGTTGCTGCAAATAGTAGCGTCCAAAAAGTTGCTGAAATTGTGCGCAAGTACAACGTCGAACGCGTTTGCATGTTCAACGAAGCGGCTGCGAAGGAACTCGAAGGCGTGCTCGGCAAGAAGGTCCTTGCCGGCATGGACGGTCTCTGCGAACTCGCTGCCGACCCGAAAGCGGACATCATCATCAACGCTCTGATGGGCGCTGTGGGCTGCCTCCCGACGATTACCGCTATCGAACATGGCAAGCATGTGGCTCTAGCCAATAAAGAGACGATGGTCATGGCAGGCCCGGTCATTTGGGACAAACTTGCAGAAAATCCGAAGTCTTTCATCACGCCCATTGACTCCGAACATAGTGCCATTTTCCAGTGCCTCGAAGGTGGCAAGCGCGAATCCGAAGTGGAATTCCTCGAAATTACGGCTTCGGGCGGCCCGTTCCGCGAATGGCCTATCGAAAAGTTTGAAAACATCACTGTCGCTGATGCCTTGAATCATCCGGTGTGGAGCATGGGCAAAAAGATTACGATTGACTCTGCTTCCATGATGAACAAGGGCCTCGAAGTGCTCGAAGCTCACTTCTTGTTCCACATTCCGTATGACCAGATTAAGGTCGTTGTTCACCCACAGTCCATGGTGCATTCGCTCGTGCAGTTCCGCGATGGTTCCTTGATGGCACAGCTTGGCGCTCCTGATATGCGCATCCCGATTCAGGTGGCGCTCACATGGCCCGATCGCCTCAAGCTCGAAACTAAGCGCCTCGACTTGCCGACGCTTGCAAAACTTACGTTCTTCGAACCGGACTTCAATAAGTTCCGTTGCCTCGCTCTCGCATTCGAAGCGGGTCGCCGTGGCGGTATCGTCCCGTCGATGATGAATGCTGCAAACGAAGTTCTCGTGGATCGTTTCCTCAAGGGTAATCTCAAGTTCACCGACATCCCGAAATACGTCGAAATGGTGATGGACAAGGCTCCGAACGTGACCGGTCACCTCTCGCTTGAACAAGTGCTCGAAGCTGATAAGGAAGCCCGCCTTATGACGGAAGGCTTCTTGAAGTAGGCCGTAGAAAGTCCTGTTGCTTGTTTTGTCATCCCATCGCTATGGGATGACATTTTTTTATAACCAATAACTAATGACCAATGACTAATAACTATTGACTAATGACCACATAAAAACATCCTTTTCCCGTAGAAAAGATATATTTTAGAAATAACTTCAAAAATTCAACGGTAATTTAAACCGTTATCAAATATGGAAGATTCAATTACATTATCAGGGAGCGATAACCTCAAAACCGCCGATGCTAAGGCTTGGCTGCGGTTCTTGCAGGTTTTTACGTTGACGTTAGGCTCAGGATTGATGCTGGCGGGCATCATTTTCTTTTTTGCCTACAACTGGGAGCTGATGCACCGTTTCGTAAAATTGGGCATCGCCGTGGCGTTAATTCTTGCGGTTTTTGCGGTGACGATGACCGTGAAAATGAGCGACTTCACTCGCAAAATTGCTGTATCTGTCCTGTGTGGGCTTGTGGGCGTGTTTTGGGCTATATTCGGACAGGTTTATCAGACCACGGCCGACTCTTACGTATTTTTCCTCACATGGGCATGCTGCATCTTAGTATGGGTGTATGTCACTGATTTCTATCCGCTTTGGGCGATTTTTATTGCACTTGTGTCGATGGGCGTAATTCCGCTATTTCCAGATAACAGTTGTTTTCTGACTCTGCTGATGCTCTACGGCGCGGTGTGGACAGCGTTCTTTATTTTTGCTCCAAAATATCTGCTGAATTTGTCTGCTCCGCCGTCTTGGTTTATTAGCAATATGTTTGTGATTGAATTTGGTATGGCGGTGTTTGTTGTGTGCCTTGTGATTTTTCGTGAAACGGATATGCTTAATGGCGGAATAACTGCGCTTAATCTTCTGATGGCTTTGGTCGTAACAGTTGCTACAATATGGTATTCGCTGAGGCAAAAAAATATATGGCTATATTCAATGTTGTTCGTAGGTGCGCTGATTGTGCTGGAATGCGTGTTTATCAAATGTCTCACACATGAATTTGGTGGACTATTGCTTCACTTGATACTGAGTACAGCAACCACAATAGGAGCCGCTTTTGCTATTGCAGTACAATACCAAAAGTGGAAAAAAGAAAAATCTGAAACGTCAACAAATCAATCGGTAATTGACAATGGAAAATAACAGCCATAAATCTAAACATTTGCCTTGGCCCTTGTTGATTGTGATGGGTTTGGGTGGAGTAATCATTGCCGCACTGTTGGTTGGCATGGTGGCGATTAATGTGCGTGACAACAAGATTGTGTACGTTGTGTTTTCGGTAATTGCGATTATTTTAGCAATTGCGGTTTCGCGAAGCGATGAGTCAGAGGACAAAGAAGTAAAATCGCTGTTGGCATCATATCCGCTGTTTATCATCGGCTTTACATTCGGGTATATCGCGGGAATCGATTTCTTGACGCAGACTCTGGTGCTGCAATTTGTGGTAGCCCTTTTATCATTTGCGCTGAGCAAGATTCATTTATGCCGGCAGATGCTGCTCTGTTATGCTTCGGTAGTACTGCCGCTCATTTTCTTCTCGTATTTTGACCATTTATTCTCTGGTCGTGCCATGAAAGATGGCAATATCGAAATGTCCTGTTTTGCGATTATCGTTGCCTATATGGGTATATTTGCCGCGACCATCAAAGATAATTGGTTTGCCTCGACCGCGATTGGAGATTATTTGAAAACCATCAGGTTTGCGACCGCCGCTGTATCAGTAGCGCTTTTATGGTTTATTCACAGAGACAATACTGCTTTTGCAATATTTTTTGCAATAATCAGTTTCGTTATTGCCTGTATCTTGCTGCGTAAATATGTTACGGGCAAAAGGCTGATCGAGGGGTATGTGCTTGCACTGCTATGTTGTGCATCTACGGCTGCGTATCCCGCGATGGCTCTGCCGATTACGGGAATGCTTTTATCGTTTTGGCTTCTCGACTATGTGTGCTTGGTTATCTTTTCTGTAGCGTTTATATGTGGAATATCGTTCTTCTATTACGATTTACAGATGTTGCTGATAAACAAGTCGTATCTGCTGATGGCTTCGGGAGCGTTATTCCTGCTGGCGTTTTACTACATTAAGCGAGTGACCAAATGAGCAAAAAGTATAAAATTGTATTGGCCGCCAACCTGATATTGGTACTTGCGTTCTTTGCCTTTTCGGTGATACAAAAAGAAACGCTGATTGGCAAAGGCACTGAGGTTTTGCTGCGCCTTGCGCCCGTCGATCCGCGTTCACTTATGCAGGGCGACTATATGGCGTTAGATTTTGAAGTTACGCGTAAAATTAGCTATGATTCTAAATCCGGCTATGTCGTAGTTAAAGTGGGCGACGATAGGGTGGCGGAGTTTGTACGCGTTCAAGACGGTAAGAATGTAAATGACAGAGAGCTTATAATCCGTTATAAGAGACATCAGGGAAGGTTGACTATCGGAGCGGACAACTACTTTTTCCAGGAAGGTTCTGCAAAAAAGTTCGAAAATGCCAAATATGGCTTGCTAAAAGTAGATTCCGATGGCAACAGCATACTCATTGGATTATGCAATGAAGATGGGCGATTGATTGAGTAGGGAGTTGTTGAAAAGTGACTCCGGTTGTAAAATACAACAATAAAAAATAGTTTACATTAAAGCTTTGAATTTGTTTTGAGTTTAAATTGATATAAAACGTTCCTAATTTCAGAAACGTTTTTGATTGGAGTGTGTATGAAAAAAATAATGGTAGCGGTTGGAGTAGCCGCTGTTCTTTCGTTCGCCCAATGGGGCGGCGGTTTCGGGGGCCCACAAGGAAGCGGCGGTGTACCTGATGCCGACAAAACGGCCGACGTGAACTACGTAGGTGACGGAAAAACCTATCATACGTTGGACATCTACATTCCTAAGCAGGCTAAGGATTCATATCCGGTGGTCATCCATACTTACGGCAGCGCCTGGAGCAGCAATAACATGAAAGGCTCTGCAGATTTGAGCACCATCTGCGCGGCTTATGTCAAGGCGGGCTATGCTGTGGTGACTCCGAACCACCGTGCTGCAAATGATGCCAAGTATCCGGCGCAGCTGCACGACATCAAGGCCGTGGTTCGCTTTGTCCGCGGCAATGCGGCCAAGTACAAGTTTGACACGAATTTCGTGGCCGTGTCCGGGTTCTCTTCGGGCGGTCATCTTTCGAGCCTTACGGCGACGACTTGCGGTTTGAAAGAGGGCAAGTCCGGCTCGGTGACGGTTGACCTTGTCGGCGACCTCGGTGAATTTACGTCTTTCAGCAGCTGCGTTGACGGTGCTGTGCTCTGGTCTCCTCCGACCGATATTTACACAATGAATCCCATCAGCATGGGTGGCTCCGGAACAATGGAAGGTGCCTTTATCGGTGTAGAACGCGAAGGCAACAAGGACAAATGGATGGTCGCCAGTTCGCCGTACTATGCGAGCGATGACGATCCGCCGGTAATCATTTTCCACGGAACGTCCGATCAGGTCGTGAACATCGAACAGAGCCAGGAACTTTACGATTCCCTCAAGAACCACAACGTGGTGACGGAATTTGTCAAGGTGTCGGGTGGCTCTCATGGCGGCGACAAGATGAACTCGACGGAGAATTTGAACAAGGCGGTCGCCTTCTTGGACAAGGCTCGCGAGGCGAAGGCTGCGGCCAAGCCTGCGGATTCGGTAGTGGTGGCAGATACCTCGAAGAATGATTCTGCGGTCGTAGATACGTCGAAAAAAGACACTACTGTAAAGGATACCACCGCGAAAGATACGAGCGCGGGTTTTGTTCTAAAATTCGAAAAATCGTATAATTTGGAAATTCGTGGCAATCATTTGTCTGTACAAGGTGCGCCAGGAATTTTCCGCTACACGATTGTTTCTGTCAATGGTTCTCGTAAACTTAATGGAATTTTCCGCAAGGAACTTGACCTGTCGGCCTTGCCGGTCGGCATGTACGGAATCAAGGTGAAATCGTCTTCGGGTGTGACGAATATCATTCGATTCGTTCGAAAATAGCGTATTGGGTACAGTTGTAACCAGATTGTCCAATAAAAAATGGGCAATCTTTTTTTTTTAGGGTAGATTATGTTTGGTGATTTTCACAAGGAGTGTCTTTTATGTCTAAGTTCGGCTTGAAACAGCATATTTCAATCGCTGTTGCGGCGTTCTCGCTAGCTTCGTCTGCATTTGCGGCGACGGCCTATATCAACCAGGTCGGCTACCGCACGACGGATCCGAAGGAATTTACATTGTTTGAGGGTTCGGGCGATGTCGAGATTGTCGATGCAACCGGAAAGAGCGTTCTCACGGTGACGCCGAAGGCCGCATCCGAATGGAAACCGAGTGGACAGACCGTTCAGCTTGTCGATTTTTCAGGATTGACTGTTCCCGGTACTTACAGCATCAAGCAAGGCGGTCAGGTTCTGCGAAACGACCTGAAAATTGCGGACAAGCCGTTTGAAGATGTCGCCAAGGCCGCTTTGAAGTGGTACTACTATCAGCGTGCCTCGATGGCTTTGGAAGAACAGTATGCGGGCCAGTGGGCACGAGCGGCTGGACACACGAACGAGACTGTGGAATTTCACAAATCCGCGGGAACGGGAACGATGCAGTCAAGCAAGGGCTGGTATGATGCGGGTGACTTTGGTCGCTACATCGTGAATTCCGGCATTACCACTTACACGCTCATTTCGCTCTACGAACATTTCCCGGATTACTTCAAGACGCTCAAGTGGAACATCCCTGCCGAAGGAAATTTGCCGGATTTGCTCGCTGAAATCAAGTGGAACTTGGACTGGATGCTCACCATGCAGGCAGAAGATGGCATGGTTTATCATAAGTTGACAACGCTCCAGTTCCCAGGTGACATAATGCCTGCGGATGATAAAGCTAAGCTTTATGTTGTCGGAAAAGGCTCTGCGGCTACACTGGACTTTGCCGGTGTAATGGCTGCCGCCTATCGTGTGTATAAGCCATTTGATGAAGCGTATGCGAACAAGTGTCTTGAAGCAGCCAAGAAGGCTTACGCTTGGGGTGCTGCAAATCCTAATATGATTTTCAACAACCCGAGAGATGTGGGTTCGGGCACGTATAGTGACGGTAAATTGGATGACGAAATGATGTTCGCCCGTATGGAACTCTTCATTTCTACGGGAGATGAGTCCTACAAGCCGACTCTTAATGCAAACGAAACGAGTATTATTCCTGCATGGCCGGAAATGTATGGCTTGGCTGTGTATGGTGCCGCAAGCCATCCGACAGAAACGGGTGCGGAGGCCGCAACCGCAAAGACTATGCTTACGGATATTGCCAGTGAGTATGCGTATATCGCCACAAAAGGTTTTGGCGTCGTGATGTCTAGCGAAGACTTTGTTTGGGGCTCGAACGCTGTCGCGGGCAATCAGGGAGTGTTCCTTCTTCATGCTTATTACGTGACGGGAGAACAGAAATATTATGAGGCCGCCAAGAAGGTCTTGGATTATTTGCTCGGCAAGAACCCGCTTGATATGTCCTTTGTGACTGGATTTGGTACAAAGTCTCCGATGCTGCCGCACCATCGCCCAAGTACGGCTGATGGCGTTGAACCGCCTGTCCCGGGAATGCTCGTAGGTGGCCCTCAGCCGGGTGGCGAAGATATCGGAAAAGATACCTGGATGTGCAAGGACTACAGAACGGGTAAGACAAATGCAACTTCTTATATCGATGACCGCTGCAGCTATGCGACGAACGAAGTGGCTATCAACTGGAACGCTCCGCTTGCATACCTCGCTGGCGCACTTGAAGCCTTGAATGCCGGTTACGCTCCGTCATTTGCTGCCGACGGTGTGGCGAAAGGTGGTACCTCGGCGCTCAGGCCGTTCTCTTCTAGAACGCCTGTAAGCACAAACAAGGCCGTCCGCCTCCGCTTTGCAGACCAGAAAGTGTTCATCGAAAAGAACGGTAAACGCTTTGACTTGAAAGGTCACCGCATCAAATAGAACTAATAATCACACCTACCTAAAAAAATCCATATTCATAGAATGCAAACGGCGCCCTACCCGGGACGCCGTTTTCCGTAGTGTTGATTCATCTTGAGTGAACCGTAGCCGTGTTGCTCCGGCCATTGTGACGGGGTCGGTTCCTTTGCTAAAACACTTGCTACAGTTTTCTGCGAAATAACGCAACAACGGGTGGGATAATCATCAAAACGGCTCTATATTATATGCGCTAGGTAATAGCCATTTTTAGTGCGAGGATGTTTGTGAAAAATTATGCTTTAAAGCCTGTGGTGCTAGCCACGCTCGTTGTCTCCCAAGCGTTTGCGGCGACCGCCTACATCAATCAAATCGGATACCGTCCGGGAGATTTCAAGGAACTTGCTCTTGTCGATGCGAACGGCAATGTGGATTTTGTGAATTCCGCTGGCCAAGTTGTGCTCTCCGTCACACCGAAGGCTGCCTCTTTTTGGGATGCTAGCGGCCAGAATGTCCAGCTCGTCGATTTCTCGAAACTCTCCGAAACGGGCAAGTACAGTATCAAGGTAGGCGGCAATGTTCTCCGTTCCGATCTCGTGGTGAAATCCCAAACGTACGAAGAAATTTTCAAGGCGGCCATCAAGTGGTTCTACTATCAGCGCGCGTCTATGGCGTTGGAACAGCAGTATGCAGGCAAGTGGAGCCGTGCTGCGGGCCATACGAATGCGACTGTTGAACTTCACAATTCTACAGGTGCTTCGGGAACAATCAATTCAAGCAAGGGCTGGTACGATGCGGGCGACTATGGCCGCTATATCGTAAACTCGGGCATCACGACATACAC
>Ga0247609_10003891_pt1 | contig 15017 bp, 12 predicted proteins | sample 172DNAGHGlowgp2_FD_193487 | JGI IMG/M metagenome (GOLD analysis project Ga0247609, IMG submission 193487) | Sheep rumen microbial communities from Palmerston North, Manawatu-Wanganui, New Zealand - 1728 DNA GHGlow gp2 | ecosystem: Host-associated > Mammals > Digestive system > Stomach > Rumen ...
GCTCACGCTCGACCATCAGAGAACAAGTTCTCATGGTGCTCGCTTAATCGCAGCCTTGACTTTCTGTCGAGACTGCTCACGCTCGACCATCAGAGAACAAGTTCTCATGGTGCTCGCTTAATCGCAGCCTTGACTTTCTGTCGAGACTGCTCACGCTCGACCATCAGAGAACAAGTTCTCATGGTGCTCGCTTAATCGCAGTCTCGACGAAGTCAACAAAAGCAACAAAAGCAACAAACGAAAACGAGACACACATTCTTTTCTCCATAAATTTGGTATTTCGCTCGCTTATTCGTATATTTGACTTCGTCGTTCCGCAAATAACCTTGCGTCTTTGTGCTAAAGCATCAAAGAAGTTCTTGCGCTCCAGTAGGTGCTCAGGCGGCAAAGCCGGAGTCCTTCCGCTCGGAAATAAAAAAGAAAAACAAGCTTTTCCTTTGTATTTTGCTCACTTATTTGTAACTTTGCGGCGCAAATGTTTTAAAATACGGATGGATTACATGAAGAAACTCTATATTTTCCTTCTTTTGGCGCTTGTTTCTGCCATTACGTGGGCTGAGGATGACAATACGTTTTATTTCAACGACGCTATCCTTATGCCTGGTACGACGACGAATATCAGTCTGTACATGAGGAACACCTCGACAAACCTGACTTGCCTCGAAGCAGAAGTGCAACTGCCGGAGGGCCTCTCTGCCGTCCTGAACGAGAGCGGCGACCCTGTGGTGACACTCTATCGCAACCGCTCAACCGTACACGAGGTGCTTACCAATGTTCTCGATAACGGCAATATCAAGCTTCTTGTCAGTTCAATTGATGGAGCCGTGCTAAAGGGTAACGACGGGCTGCTCCTGACCCTCTCTGTGCGGGCAGATGAAGATGCTCCTACAGGCGAATGCACGATAGAGACAGTTGGTGAGTCGCTCCTCGTCAGCACAGAGGCAGAGGCTTTCTACAGTGTCGGCGTGGTGGGAAATGTCTTCATAACAGACGACCCAACTGACATCTCTGAGTACTCAGAGAGCTCAGAGAACTCAGATGCAATTTATAATCTTGCCGGTCAGCGCTTGAGTAAGAAGCAGAAGGGCATTAACATCGTGAACGGCAAAAAGGAACTCGTCCGTTGATCTCTTATACATTATTATATATAAAGGGCTCCTGAACATCTCAGAAGCCCTTTATTGTTTTGTCTATCTCCCTTTTTCGAGAGAGACTGTTTACTTCACACGACCGAGATAGCTGCCGTCGCGGCTGTCAACCTCCACTGTCTCGCCTTCCTCGATGAAGAGAGGCACACGAATCTCAGCACCAGTCTCAACACGAGCGGGCTTGAGGGTGTTGGTAGCAGTATCGCCCTTCAGGCCAGGCTCTGTCCAAACAATCTTCAAATGTACCTTGACGGGAACGTCGGCATAGAGCACGGTTTCAGTACTAGCGTCAACCACAACTTCCACGTTCTCGCTCTCCTTGAGGAACTTCACGCCGTTCACCTGGTCGGGAGCAATAGAAATCTGCTCGTAAGTCTCGTTGTTCATGAATACCAAGTCGTCGCCGTCCTTATAAAGGAACTGGCAGGGGCGACGCTCTACGCGTACGTCCTCGAGGCGTTCGCCGATGTTGAAGCGCTTCTCGATAACGCCGCCGTTAACAACGTCCTTCAAGGTCACGTTCATGATGGTGTTGCCCTTACCGGGTTTGCGGTGAAGAAAGTCGATGCAGAAATAGAGCTTGCCGTCCATGCGGATGCAGGTGCCCTTCTTGATGTCCTGTGAATTAATCATAAAATGGTTATTTAGTGTTATTGACTATTATTTTGTGCTGCAAAGGTAAGAAGAAAAGTTGAAAAAGTGAAAGGTTGAAAAGAAAAAAGTTGCCCAATCCTTGCGTAAATGAAAAAAAAGGCTTAATTTTGCACCCCGAATCGTAATACGCACATAATAATAAAGCAATAAATAGATATGAAAAGAACATTTCAACCCCACAACCGTCGCCGCAACAATAAGCACGGTTTCCGTCAGAGAATGACAACTGCTAATGGTCGCCGTGTATTGGCTTCTCGTCGCGCTAAAGGTCGCAAGAAGCTCACCGTTTCAGACGAAAGGCACGGTAAGTAAACAAAAGTTTCATCAAATAGGAAAAGAAGTAAGGGCAACTTTACTTCTTTTTCTTTTTTTATTGCTATTTTTGACCTTAGGTCGAAGGTTCTCCCGCTCGATAATAAAAGAAAAACTTGGTTTTTCTTTGTATTCTGCTTGCTTATTCGTACCTTTGTCGCGTAAATATATAAAAAGACAAAGATTATGGCTTGGGAAGATTTCAAGAAGAAGCTTTTCGGTCCCTACGTTTATTGGAACCTGATAGCGATGGTGCTCGTTGGCATTGCTCTCTGTATAGGTCTCTGGGTGTGGATGATTTGGTACACCAAGCACGGCGAAAGTGTTGAGGTGCCTGAAGTGAAAGGCATGATGATTAGCGATGCCGAATATGCTCTAGAGGAACTGAATCTTGTGACGGTCGTTGTGGATTCTGCCTATGTTCGTAAGCAACCAGCCGGCATTGTGCTTGAACAGAAGCCAGCTCCGGGTAGTAAGGTGAAGTCGGGTAGGGAAATCTACTTGACCATCAACCAGAAGCAGACACCGATGAACACGATTCCAGACATCGCGGGTAATTGTTCTCGCAGAGAGGCAGAGGCACGTCTACGAGCTCTAGGCTTCAAGATCGGACCGATGGAGTTCGTGCCTGGCGATCCCGATTGGGTGATTGCTCTCAAAGTGAATGGCAGAGAAGTTTATGCAGGCGAACGCGTGCCCAGCGATATACCTATCGTACTTGTCATTGGTAATAGTGACCTAAACAGTGACGAAGATGAGTTCGAACTCTTTGGTGACTCGCTTGGCGGCGATGTAGAAGCTGAGGATGGCTACGAAGAGGAAATCTTCTAAGAAGGATGACCGAACTGGAGGAAGACATATTGCTTGATGACGAGCTCTTAGAGGAACAACCAGAAGAGCACGAGCATTGGCGCATTGAGGTCGATAAGGGCCAGAATCCTGTCCGTGTCGACAAGTTCCTCATGGACCATATGCCCGGCACAAGTCGCAACCGCATACAGAAGGCAGCCGAGGCAGGAAGCATCCGTGCGAACGACAAGCCCATCAAGAGCAACTACAAGGTTAAGGCGGGCGACATCATTACGCTCGTCCTCGACCATCCCAAGCGCGATTGGGAAATCGTTCCAGAGGATTTGCCGCTCGATGTAGTCTATGAAGACGAAGTCCTGCTCGTCATCAACAAGCCGGCAGGTCTCGTGGTGCATCCTGGTTGTGGCAACTATAGCGGGACGCTCGTCAATGCGCTTGCTTGGCACTTGCGCGATGACAAGGGCTTTGACCCGAACGACCCGACTGTCGGCCTCGTGCATCGAATCGACAAAGACACAAGCGGCTTGCTTGTCATAGCAAAGACAGCGGAGGCAAAGACAGACCTGTGCAAGCAGTTCTTCTATCATACAACCCGACGCGAGTATAACGCCCTTGTGTGGGGACCTTTTGCAGACGACGTGGGCACGATAACGGGCAACATAGGCAGGCACGCAAAGGACCGCTTGCAGATGGATGTCTATCCGATGGACGGCGAGATAGGGAAGCCCGCCATCACGCACTACAAGGTCTTGGAGCGCTTCGGGCCAGTAACGCTTGTGGAGTGTCACCTCGAGACCGGCAGGACGCATCAAATCAGGGCACACATGCGGCACATCGGCCATCCGCTCTTTGCCGACGAACGTTACGGCGGTTGCCAAATCCTGCGGGGCGAGCAGACGGCTTCCTACAAAGCATTCATCCACAACTGCTTTGCCTTGTGCCCACGACAAGCGCTTCATGCAAAGACTTTGGGCTTCAAGCATCCCACGACGGACGAGGAGATGTTCTTCTCCTCCGAGCTGCCCGAGGACTTCGAAGCTTTGCTGAACAAATGGAGAGCATATAGTAAAAACAAATAAAAGACATAAAACATAACACGATGAAAACAATAGCAATAGTTTGTGGCGGTGATAGTTCGGAACATGATGTCAGTATGCGTAGCGCAGAAGGCATAGCTTCGTTCATCGATCCCGCACGTTATAATATATATAAGGTAGAGATTCATGCAGGCAAATGGGAGGCTTTGCTTCCTGATGGCAGTCGAAGCAAAGTCAACAGAGACGACTTTAGCTTCGAGGTGGAAGGCAAGACCATTCATCCCGACTTTGCCTACATCACCATTCACGGAGCACCAGGCGAGAACGGCGAACTGCAAGGTTACTTCGACCTCATAAAGATGCCTTACTCGACCTGCAATGTCCTCGTCGAGGCAATAACTTACGACAAGTTCGTCCTCAATAATTACATGCGTGCATTTGGTGTTTCGGTTGCCGACAGTCTCCTCGTCAAGATAGGTCACGACAAAGAGGTGAGCGACGAAGACATCGTGTCCCGCATCGGCTTGCCTTGTTTCGTGAAGCCCAGTCGAGGCGGTTCTTCCTTTGGTACGACTAAGGTGAAGACCATCGAGCAGTTGCGCCCTGCCATCGACCTCGCATTGAAGGAAGGCGAAGACGTGATGGTAGAGGCTTTCATGGGAGGCACCGAGCTCACATGTGGCTGCTATAAGACAAAGAAGAAGAGCGTGGTGTTCCCCATCACGGAAGTCGTTTCGAAGAATGAGTTCTTTGATTATGCTGCTAAGTACAACAATGAAAGTGATGAGATAACGCCTGCTCGAATCAGCGACAGGCTTGCCGAACGCGTCAGCAAACTCACCTCGATGATATACGACCTGCTGGGCTGTCACGGCATTATCCGCATTGACTACATCATCACGGCAGGCGATAAGATCAATCTCCTTGAGATAAACACCACGCCAGGCATGACTGCCACGAGCTTCATTCCGCAGCAAGTTCGTGCTGCAGGCTTGGACATCCGTGATGTAATGACGGACATCATAGAAGATACACTCGAAAATGCATAATGAATTTGACGATATCCGCCCCTTTGCAGAGGGTGAGGTGAAGCAAGCCGTCGAGAGTCTCCTTGCCGACAGGCAGTTCTCGCGGATGCTGAAGGGCTTTGTGCCTTGGATGCCAAGCTGGATGCGAAACGGCTTGATACGCTTGGCCTTCATTGGCGTGAACAGTCCTCTGCAGTTTCAATTGCGGTTCATCAAGCCCATCCTGAAGCGCATCCTCCGCAAGTGCAGCAGTGGCTACACCTTTGCTTACACAGGCATTGAGCCAGGGCCGGAGCGTTACACGTTCATCAGCAACCATCGCGACATCGTGCTCGACAGCGCTATCCTCGACTTGATGTTGCACGAGCACAAATTCCCGACGACTTGCGAGATTGCGATTGGCGATAATCTTCTCATCTATCCGTGGATTAAGACGCTCGTCAAGCTCAATAAAGCCTTTACGGTCAAAAGGGGACTGAGCCCGAGAGAACTCTTCGAAAGCAGTCAGAAGATGAGCCGCTACATGCACTATGCCATTCAGGAGAAGCACGAGAACATTTGGATAGCGCAGCGCGAGGGCAGAGCCAAGGACAGTAGCGACCAGACACAAGAGTCCTTGCTGAAGATGTTCGCGATGGCGGGCGAAGGCTCTGTCATAGAGCGACTCAAGGAGCTCAACCTCGTGCCGCTCAGTATCAGCTACGAGTACGATCCCTGTGACTACCTCAAGGCGCAGGAGTTCCAGATGAAGCGGGACAATCCGTCGTTCAAGAAGTCGAAGCAGGACGACCTCGACAACATGAAGACTGGCATCTTCGGACAGAAGGGACGCATCCACTACGAAGCCCTTCCTTGCATCAACACCTGGCTGGACGAACTCTCTGAAGTGCCCAAGACAGAGGTCTTCGCAGAGATCGCTCGCCGCATCGACCAGCAGATACATGCGGGCTATCAGCTTTTCCCGGGCAATTACGTTGCCCTCGATTTGCTCAACAACACTTCGAACCACACAGATAAGTACACCGAAGCGGACAAGAAGGCCTTCGAAACCTACTTGCAGAGCCGCATCGACTTGGTGCAGGTCGAGAACAAAGACGAGGCTTTCCTGCGGGAACGCATCCTCACGATGTACGCCAACCCAGTCATTAACAAACAGAAAGCACAGGTCATCTAAAGCGGACACAGATGTAACGGACAATACGGATAAAGTAATAAGTCCATTCAATCCGAGCAATCTGAGTTTAAATAAAAAGCTAATCTGTAATGAAACAAAATTTATGAAATACAGGTATCTCTTAATTCTAACAGTCTGTCTAGTCTCTTCCTGCAAGGACGGCGATGACGCATCGGACTTCTATCCGAACGTTGTGACTGAGTTCGCGATGCTTCGTACTGATGATGCTGGCACGATGGTCGAGCTCACGACCGACGACGAACGCGTCTATACACTCAAGAATCCACAGCCAGGTTACGACAAGAAGGTCTGGTACCGAGCCGTTTGCGGTTTCGTTCCCGACGGACGAACCGCGACGCTCCACCATGCGACGGGTGCCTACTTGCTTCGCGACTCTACCGAACTTGCTTGCGAGCCTGATGCGATCAAGGTCACAAGCGTTTGGCAATCAGGTCGTTTCATTAACATGCAACTCTCGCCGCTCACGCAGGGCGGCACGCAATACTGGGGCTTCCGGGTCGATGAGGTCAAAGGAAGAACCACTCACGTCACGCTCCATCACCGACAGAACAACGATCCGCTGTCGTACACACAGACCGTCTATGCCAGTCTTCACGTGGATAGCCTCAAGACGGTACCTGTAGGCGACTCCATCGCTTTGCACATCAAGACCTTCCAAGGTGACCGAGTCTGGGCCTTCAAAAAGCCTTAAAACCCCAGTTTTGCAAGTGCTTGATAATCAGATGGCGTGGTGAGACGCAAAACGCCGCGTGCGGCGATGGCAATCCCCGCACGCGGAAATTGCAATCCCCGCGTGCGGCGTTTGAAATCTTCGCGTGCCAAGTTGACAAACTAGGCTAACCTAATTGACAAACTAAGCGAGGTTAGTTCGCTGACCAAATATAATAAAAATGAAAGGATTCGCTGTTATACTGAGTGTGATACTGTTTTCTGTCATCGTGTTTGGCATGAAGCTCAAGTTTTACTCCTTCCTTTTCGGAGAAGGCGGACTGCTGGGGCCGGAAGATCATTCCCTCAGTCATGAGGTAAAGAACCTTGCCAAACTTCGTGACCAAGGCCTCATAGATGCTGCGAAGTACGAGGAGATGAAGGAAGAGTTGCTCTTGAGGTACAACGAGTTAAGCCATAACGCAGACAATGAAATACAGAAGCTCGAGCGGTTACAGAAGCGCGGCATAATTACTCCAGAAGAGCTTGAGGACATTAAGAAACAGCTCACCAAGCAGAATCAACGGCCAACCATGAACTTTTGAATATGGATTATGACAAGATAAAAGGCTCTGTTGCCGTACTCATATCGGGCGGTGTGGATAGCGCCGTAGTTGTGCACCAGTTGTGCGAGGCTGGGTTGAAGCCCGACCTACATTATATAAAGATAGGTATGGACGGGGAGGACTCGTCGTGTACGGCAGAGGAGGACATCGAGCTGTCGCAGGCAACGGCGCACAAGTATGGGTTGAAACTCGAAGTGACTGACCTCCAAAAAGAGTACTGGGAACAGGTGGTGGGCTATACTGTCGAGCGAATAAAGATGGGACTCACGCCCAATCCGGATGTGATGTGCAACCGACTCATCAAGTTCGGCGCATTCGAAGAGAAGGTTGGACGGCATTACGATTACATCGCGACGGGACATTATGCCACGAACGTTGAGCGCGACGGCAAGATGTGGCTCGGAACAGCAAAAGACCCAGTGAAAGACCAGACGGACTTCCTCGCGCAACTCAGCTACGAACAACTCAGCCACACACTCTTCCCGATAGGACATCTCATGAAAGAAGAAGTGCGGCAGATCGCTCTCGACGCAAAACTTCCGAGTGCCAGACGCAAGGACAGCCAAGGCATCTGCTTCCTTGGCAAGATCAACTACAATGATTTTATCCGCCGTTTTATGGGTGAGCAGGAGGGCAAAGTCATCGATATCGAGACGGGTAAGGTCGTCGGCAAGCACAAAGGTTTCTGGTTCCACACCATCGGTCAGAGGAAAGGCTTGGGCATGAGTGGCGGGCCGTGGTTCGTCGTGAAGAAGAATGTCAAGAAGAACATCATCTTCGTGGCGCACGGCTGGGACACGCAATTGCAGTACGGACACGACTTCCGTCTCGCCGACTTCCACTTCATCACGGAGCCTCTGCCTGTTCAAAAGGGCGAAGACCCCATGCCCATTCAGTTCAAGGTGCGGCATGTGGACCACTTCATGCCAGGCTTCATCACCCACGATGACGAAGGCTATCACATCCATTCCGATGTTCCCATTCAAGGCATCGCACCCGGTCAGTTCGGCTGTATCTATGATGCCGAGGCCACAGTCTGTTATGGCAGCGGCGAGATAAGCATTTACAAGGAGAAATAAGACGATTATGAAATACAACTTCGACGAGATTATCCCTCGCAAAGGGACAGACGCGATTAAGATTGACCGCGTGAAAGCTGAGTGTGGAACCGATGACCTCATCCCGATGTGGGTGGCCGATATGGACTTCCGAACGCCGCCTTTTGTCTTCAACGCTATAAGAAAACGCCTCGAGCAAGGCATCTTGGGCTACACTTGCCAGAACCCGCCTTACTACGAGAGCATCATTCGATGGAACAAGGAGCAGCACGCCATGGACGTTACGCGCGAGATGATTTGCTACATCCCCGGCGTCGTGTCGGGCATCTTCCTTGCTGTGCAGGCCTTCACGGAGAAGGGCGACCGCATCCTCATACAGGAACCCGTCTATCATCCTTTCTGCTTTGTGCCTGAAGCATGTCAGCGCGTGGTCGTGCAAAGCTCGCTTCGTCGCACGGAAACCTCTTTCGCGATGGACTTCGAGGCACTTCGTCGCGATATCAAGGGCTGCAAGATGATGATTCTCTGCAACCCTCACAACCCTGCCGGAATCTGCTGGAAGAAGGAAGACTTGCAGCAAGTTGCTCGCATCTGTGCGGAGGAAGGTGTTGTGGTAATCAGCGACGAGATACATTGCGATATGGTCTTCCGCGGACACAAGCACATTCCCTTTGCCAGCGTAAGCGAGGACGCCCGCCGCATCAGCGTTACCCTTCAAGCGCCCACAAAGACCTTCAACATGCCGGGCATCGTGGCGAGTCAGGCAATTGTCTATGACGAGAAGCTTCGCCAGCAGTACTTCAACTACATCTGGGGCACGGACCAGGACCTCGGCAATGTCTTTGCATGCGACTGCGTGATGGCCTGTTACAGTGACGAGGGCAGGGAGTGGAAGCAGCAGATGCTCGACTATGTGCAGGGCAACATTGACCTCGTCGTCGAACGTTTCGCGAAGGAATGTCCCAAGATTCGTCCCATCATACCCGAAGCCAGCTTCCTCGTCTTTCTGGATTGCACGGCTCTGGGCTTCAAGACACAAGGCGAGTTGGAGCACTTCTTTGCCTTCGACGCCAAAGTAGGCATGAACTCCGGCGCGATGTTCGGCAAGGGCGGCGTCGGTTTCATGCGTCTGAACGTCGGTAGCCCTCGCTCTGTAGTTAACGAAGCTTTAGATAGAATGATTAATGCTATAAGAGCCAAATAGAAATCAATAGAATATGCCATCTGAAAAACATCTGAACAAACTATTATTGACCACCTTCCTCTGCCTCGTGTATCCCGTACTGTGCTTACATGCGGAGAAGCAGCCGGATCCTGACCATAAGTTGACAGGCACAGAGATTGGGGCAGAGAAGTGGGTAGGCTTGGATTTGGGCACACCTCACGTCATCAAGCGCGTGGGATGGAAGTTGCTGAATGACGACGCAGATCCAGAAAGCGTTGTTTTGGGACTGTTTGAAGGTTCTAATCGTGAGGACTTCGTTGATGCCATTCCTTTGTATATGATTACGGAGGAAGGGACGGTGGGAGCCATGTCATATGCAAATGTACTCGTGTCGCGTGGCTTTCGATATGTCCGATGGTGTGCACCTTCTGGCAGCCAGAGCGATGTCTGCGAGTTGGAATTCTATGGCCATGTAGGCGAAGGTGACGATTCTCGCTTCTATCAACTGACCAATCTTCCGACGCTTTCCTATCACACCTATTCCGGAATAGAACCTTACGATAAGGTTCATGAACTGGAGTCTGAGATGTGTCTGATTTATGACGAGGGAACTCGCATTCAAGAGTATCCGGTTTTGGCTCGCGAACGAGGTAATGGCTCTCGTTACGAAGCATTTCTGAAGCGACCTTATCGCATTAAGTTCAACGATGGGAAGAGTCATCACATGCTCAAAGGTTCCCCGCTTCAGAGTCCTTCAAAAGCAAAGAAATGGACGCTTCTTCCCAATTGGCGTGAGAAGACTTTGATGCGTAACAACATTGCCTTCGAGATGAGCCGACGTTTGGGGTTGAGCTATACACCATGGATACAGAACGTCGATGTTATTGTGAATGGAGAATACAAAGGAAACTATCAGCTTTGCGACCAGGTTACAGTTGATCCCAATCGTGTGGACATCACCGAACTATTCCCTGACGATAATGAAGAGCCCTTCATCAGCGGCGGATATCTGTTGGAGATAACCAGCCCGGGAGAGCAGTATCACTTCAGCAGCAATCGTGGTGGCATTCCCGTTGATGTTAAGTCCCCTGATGAGAACGACATCACATCTCAACAATTCTCCTACATCCGTGATGCATTTAACGAAATGGAATCCAGATTGTGGAGTTCCGACTACATGAATCCAGACGAAGGATATCGCAGTAGACTTGATTTGGAAAGTTTCTTGCGTTATTTCCTTGTTGGCGAGTTCGCAGGCAACAATGATGCCATGTGGAGCCTATACCTTTATAAGGAGCGCGAGGATGACCTATTCCATTTCGGTCCAGTGTGGGATTTCGACCTTTCGATGGACAATGACCAACGTTCCTATCCTGCTAATGGGAAGCCCGATTGGCTTTTCAATTATGGTTCTGCCGTCACGGGCATACGCGACTTCGTGCGCCGCATCCTGTCCGACCCTTATGCTAACGAGAGGTTAAGTTCCATTTGGGCTGAGACGCGGAGGAGCAAGGCGTTCTCCGTCGACAGCCTTTGGGCGTTCGTCGATAGTCTGGGCGTTGTGCTGGATGAGTCACAAAAGTTGAACTTCACTCGCTGGGACAACCTGGGCCAGCTTCTTACCTTGCAGCAGTTCGCTCCCGGCACCTATCAGGGAGAGCTTGATATCGTCAAGAACTACCTGAGAGAACGCATCGACTGGATAGACAACATGTTGGGCTACGTGGAGGTGGAGGACATAGATCCTTCCGTCACGCTCTTTGTCATCAATACGCCTGCCGACTTTATAAGGTTCCAGCATGCCGTTAACGACCAGGGACTCACTAGCCTGAATGGGCGCTTGGCTAACGACCTCGACTTGTCAGGAATCAGTTCAAAGTTGAGGCCCATAGGCACGCAGGAGCACCCCTATGCTGGCATCTTCGAGGGAGAGAACCATGTTCTGTCCGGACTCAACATGGAGCGTGAAGAGAACAATGTCGGGCTCTTCGGCACGCTGGCAGCAGGAGCGCTCGTCCGTGGCATCACACTCGACAGCTCATGCTTGATAAGCGGTGCCAACAGCGTAGGCCTTATCGGCTCTGCGCAGGGAGATGGAACCGTTACGCTTGATGCTTTGAGCAACGAGGGCACGGTCATTGCTTCCGGCAAGTGGGCAGGAGGCATCTTTGGTGCAAGTACCGATGCGGGCACAACGGTCAACATCAGCCACAGCTACGTCTCTGGCTCTGTCAGCGGACAGGACGAGAGTGCTGCCATCTGTGGCTGGGTGAAGAGGAGTGCCAAGATAACAAGATGCTTCAGTTTAGCTTCTGTCAGTGGAGTGACAGAAGGCAAGAACTTCGCCCGATACAACCGCGGACTGATTAGTCGCTGCTTCAGCAATAGTACAACCGCTCAGAATAGCGTCACAAGGGTCAGTGAGGCAGACGTCTCTGGTGGCTACCTCTGCTATCGACTCAACGATGGCGACGAGATGTTCTTCTACCAGACACTTGGAGAGGATGAGCATCCCGTGCTGCAGCATCACTTGGAAGTGGTTCGCGAGGGAAGCTCGTACGTCAACAACCTGGACTTCGCCATCTCTACTCCGCAGGAACTCATCGACTTTGCTGAGCTCGTAAACGGAGGCCTGAACTACATCAACGGTATCGTTACAGACAACCTTGACTTTGATGGACAGACCATCAAACCCATTGGTACTGCAGACCACCCATATATAGGTTGCTTTGATGGCGGAGGGCACACGTTCAGCAACCTGACGATAAGGTCAGTCGGCAACTACATTGGCCTCTTCGGCATCGTCAGCGGCGGTGCTACCATCAAGAACTTCGTGCTCGACGAGACTTGTTCCATCATTGGAGGTTCGTATGTTGGCATTATCGGCGGTTCGAATGGAGTAGGTACAGTCACGATGGAATGCCTCGGCAATGAAGGCTCTGTGACGGCCACGGTACGGAATGCCGGTGCTATCTTTGGTTGTAACATGAGCGGAGCCGCTACGCCAATATTCATCAACTGCTATGCGACGGGACCCGTCAAGGGTGACTTAGAGAGCGGACAGATAACAGGTTATGCAGGCAGAGGAGAGGCCTACAACTGCTACGGCAGCGGCACCATCGAAGGCTATTACCGGCCGGACATGAGCGATGCCATGCTGAGAGGTAATCCGCAGGCCACCAACTGCTACTCCACCACGCCCGATGCACGTGCCATCACCGTGACGCAGGAGCAGGTGCAGAACGGCGAGCTCTGCTACCTCCTCAATCAGTATGGCGACCCGTATGCTCCTGTCTGGTATCAGACCTTGGGCGTGGACGACCATCCCGTGCTCGACGCCACGCACGCTATAGTCTTGCTTGCTGACGACGGGACGTATTATAATGAAGACGACCCCAATGGCATCGTTGAGATGGTAGGAGTAAGAAGGGAGACCGGAGAAGGGAAATGGAAGATGGGCTATGCCTATAATCTTGCAGGGCAGCGAATCCAGAATCGTAATTTGCCGAGAGGTATCAACATTCGTGGCGGCAAAAAGTTCGTGACTTCTCAGTAAGTTGTCATGGCTGCTTTGATGCATGAAATGCATTGGGGCAAAAAAAACGCCGCAGGCGGGAATTCAAACGCCGCGTGCGGCGATGGCAATTCCCGCGTGCGGCGATGCCCATCGCCGCACGCGGCGTTTTTTGACCCCCTTAACGGGGTATCGTCGCGAAAGGTTCGTCACGTATCGTTTTTCCAATTAGGTTTGGGCTGATTGCATTTCGGTCATTCGGGCCGGTCGCTGCATCGTCAGGAACAATTACAAATAAAAAAGTCGGGGTGACCCGACTCGAACGGGCGACCACCTGGTCCCAAACCAGGTGCGCTACCAACTGCGCTACACCCCGATGCTTTATCACTTTATCGCGAAAAGCGGTGCAAAGGTACGAAAAAAAGATTAAAGATTAAAGTTTAAGGATTAAAATTATTCGTTTTTCCTTCGATTTTTGATTAATTCTTCATTCTTTACTCATAATTCCTTATTTATTTGTATCTTTGTACGCGAAATTAAAGCCTCAGTAACAATAACCAATAAACCATAATCAACATAAAACAATGAAGAAGTACAATTTCAATGCCGGTCCTTCCATCCTCCCAAAGGAAGTGATGGAGGCAACTGCTGCTGCGTGCCTCGAGTTCGAGGGTAGCGGCCTCTCTCTTATGGAGACAAGTCATCGTGCCAAGAACTTCCAGCCCGTTGTCGACGAGGCAGTAGCTCTGTTCAAGGAACTGCTCAGCATTCCCGAGGGCTATGCAGTCATCTTCCTCGGTGGCGGTGCAAGCCTCGAGTTCTGCATGGTGCCCTACAACTTCCTCGAGAAGAAAGCAGCCTACCTCAACACAGGTGTTTGGGCAACCAAGGCCGAGAAGGAGGCAAAGCTGTTCGGCGAGGTGGTCGAGGTGGCTTCCAGCAAGGACAAGAACTTCACCTACATCCCCAAAGGCTTCACTATCCCGACAGATGCTGACTACTTCCACATCACTACGAACAACACCATCTACGGCACCGAGATTCTTCAGGACTTCGACAGCCCTGTGCCTATGATTGCCGACATGAGCTCCGACATCCTCTCCCGTCCCATCGACGTTAGCAAGTACGGCATGATTTACGGCGGTGCTCAGAAGAACCTCTCTATGGCAGGCGTCACCTTCTGTATCATCAAGGAAGACCTGCTGGGTAAGGTGAGCCGTCCCATCCCAACGATGCTCGACTATCGTACACACGTCAGCAAGGGCTCGATGTTCAACACACCTCCTACAGTGCCCATCTACTGCGCTCTGCAGAACCTGAAGTGGATCAAGAAGCAGGGCGGTGTAGAGGCTATGGAGAAGCTGGCCAAGCAGCGTGCTGAAATTGTCTATGGCGAGATTGACCGTAACAAACTCTTTGTCGGCACAGCCGAGGAGGACAGCCGTTCACGCATGAACATCACCTTCGTGCTGAAGCCCGAGTATCAGGAGTTGCAGGACGAGTTCATGGCCTTCGCCACAAGCAAGGGCATGGTCGGCGTGAAGGGACATCGCGACGTCGGCGGCTTCCGCGCAAGCTGCTACAACGCCATGACCATCGAAGGCTGCGAGGCTCTCGTGGCTTGCATGAAGGAATTTGAGGCAAAGCATTAGTTCATAGTTCATAATTCATAGTTCATAGTTATGAAAGTACTTGTTGCAACAGAGAAGCCATTCAGTAAGGTTGCTGTAGATGGCATTAAGGCAGTAACGGATGCTGCTGGATATGAACTCGTATTACTCGAGAAATACACAGAGAAAAGCCAGTTGCTCGATGCAGTGAA
>Ga0247609_10003894_pt1 | contig 15012 bp, 10 predicted proteins | sample 172DNAGHGlowgp2_FD_193487 | JGI IMG/M metagenome (GOLD analysis project Ga0247609, IMG submission 193487) | Sheep rumen microbial communities from Palmerston North, Manawatu-Wanganui, New Zealand - 1728 DNA GHGlow gp2 | ecosystem: Host-associated > Mammals > Digestive system > Stomach > Rumen ...
CAAAGATCCTGGTAAGACTGTAGTCAACGCCGGCATAAGTATATGTTGCGATACCGTCAATTGAATAAGCATCTCCGGCCTTAACAACCATTGTCTCAATGCCGCCTAATGTTGTCATAGTCTCAACGTTATCCTGATAACGTGTGATCGAAATATGAATGTTGCTGACCAATGAACCCTTGATGTTAAAGTTATAGTAGTTGTTTATTACATCAATGGTTTCAGTATTAATGAGCTGATCTGCAGGAGTTTCGGAGACCTTATCTACTCTTGTTGTTGAAATGCTCGGTCTTGCAGTAAATACATTCTTATCATTCAACATATTTACCATATCTACCGGGCTATAGTAGGTGAAGGTATAACCTGTGATCTCCAGCTGGGAACTTGAGATTGAATACTTCTGGATATAAGAATCACTCGGGATGCACTTTGCGATTACATCGGGAAGATCCGTAGGAGCAGGATTGATAAGATCGACAGTCTTTCTCATTTGAGAGAGCGCGAAATTATACTTTGTCATCTCATTAAGCTGCTCAGTAAGAATCTCTGCATCTCTTTCAAGAGAAGCGTAATCCGGACTTGCGAGGAGATTCTCCAAATCTCTGATCTGACCTTTGATGATAGTGTTTCTGATGAAGAAAGCTACGATAAATGCAACTACTACGAACACTACCAAAATACCAACAGCTACACCGTAGCCTAACATCCTAGCAGCCTTAGCTGCATTGGCTGTAAACTCAGCAAAAAAGTTTACATCCTTTTTTGCCAATATCTTTTTGCTGATTCCGTTTGCCTTAGCCATAAAGTGTACCCCTCCTTAATCGTGGCGGATTAAAGCGCCGCAACAATTTATAAACTGACTGATTTCAAAATCCCTGGGGCCGCTTACAGTGCTGAGAGACTTAAGGATCTCAACCTGAGTACCAAGCTGACGAGCAAGCTCTTTATCGATCTTCTTGTATCCGGCACCAGAACCATAAAGGAAGCATGTGCTGATCGCATCAATATGGTATTTGGCAATTGAGAACTGAGCTGTACGGGATACAGCATCAACAAGACTCTTGAAATATGCATTAACAGCACTCTGGAGAGCAGGAGTCTCTGCAACAGTCTCATTCCAGACATCGATATCCTCGATAGGAACACCTGCTTCTGATTCCGATGTTGTAATGTTAAGTCTTCTAGCAAGTGATGACTGCTGGCTGCCGCCCTGAAGTTTCTTAAGGGAATCAGCAACCTGTCTGATATTTCCGTGACCAAACTGAAGTCTTCTTGAAAGAACCGGGAAACCCTTATCAAGAACTGTAACTGTTGTAGTCTTGCTGCCAAGATCGATCAGAAGAATGGTTGACTGCTTGATATTAACGTTTCCGTTAACAATTCCGCTTTCAAACAGTTTTCTGACCGCATTGGGGTTAACATCAAGAGCAACAGGGTTAAGATCCATGTTCTTAAGGAATTCACGGTAGTCCTTGATAATATCGGTAGGAATAGCCGTAGCTCTTACCTGGATCTTATCAGCGTTTGTCTCTTCGTCCTTTGTAGTTCCGTAAACAAGATAATCGATAGACATGTCTCTGTTGGAACCCTGACCAAGGATCTCGTACTTAACCATATCCTTGAGTTGATCTTCTTTAACTACAGGAAGCTCCAGATCTCTTGTATGAACAAAAGCGCCTTCAGTTGTAATGATGCAGCTCTTCATTCTTATATCCAATCTTGCGATTGCGTGCTTAAGTGCCATTACGACTCCGAAAGAGTCAGTAACAGCACCATCGTTTATAGCGTCGCCTTCAAGCGGAACTACGCCCATCTTGTCAATTGTTACATTCCCTGTCTTGGAATTATAACTGCCGACAGCTAATTTAATGTTTGAGCTGGAGCAATCAATAACCAGTTCATTTGTTCCTTTACCTAATGAAAAATCCATTTTATTCTCCTTTCAATCAATACAGGGATTAGAGCAGCCACTGTGCCATGGTGAGGATAGGCATTCCGATACCGCCTACAACGAGACCTACGATGATAGCCATGATGATGATCATGATAGGCTCCAACGCAGAAACCATCTTTTGTGTTGCAGCATCTGCTTCATCTTCAAAGTAATCAGCAGCTTTTTCAAGGATTGCATCCAAAGTACCTGATTCTTCGCCGATTGAAACCATTGCGTATATCATAGGAGGAAACTCCGTGATATCTCTAATTGATCTTGAAAGTGATGTACCCTTTCTGATCTCAACACGGGCCTGAGAAAGTTTTTTCATCAAGATTGCGTTATCAAGAGATTTCTCTGTAATCTCAACTGCCTGAAGTACCGAGATACCGGATCTTAAAAGAGTTGAGACAGTTCTTGTAAATCTTGCGGAAGCGTTCATCTTGGTCATCTTACCTACGATCGGAAGCTTAAGCATAAGCTGGGACCAGGTCTCATCACCTTTATCTGAACTTCTCCAAAGCTTAAAGCCGTAAACAGCAAGACCAATAACTGCTAAATAAATATACCAATAGTGAACGATCGAATCTGATACGTTCAACAGGAACTTGGTAAGACCAGGCATTTCACCGCCGAGTTCGGCAATCGTTACACCTACCTTAGGGACAAGGAAAGTCAACAAACCGATAGCGATAGCCGCGGTAAGTATAGCAAGTATCTTAGGATATACCATTGCTGAGGAGATCTTGTTCTTGATCTTTGCTTCTTTAGCAAAGTGCTCGGCAAGTCTCTCCATTACCTCATCGAGTCGACCGGATTCCTCACCTGCCGAGATCATACTGATCATAATGTTAGGCAGGACACCCCTCTGCTCTGCGAAAGCCTCTGAAAGATTTCTACCACTCTGAACGGATTCGTAGATCTCACCGATACATTTCTTTGCCTTTTTTGATTCAAGCTGCTGGTACAACATGTCCAACGATCTGACGACAGTAATACCTGCAGATAAAAGCGAAGCAAGCTGTCTGGTGATCATAACAAGTTCCTTAGTCTTTAACTTAGGGCTTCCGATCTCCATATTCATGATGCCGGTGCCTTTATCCAAAGACAATGAAGCAATATACTTGCCGTCAGACTTTAATTTTCTGGATGCTTCACCGATCGATGATGCTTCGATGATACCTTCAGACATTTTACCGTTAGAATCGATAACCTGATATCTGAAATTAGCCATTCTGAATTTTACCCTCCTTACTCAGATTACTGTATCAATGTGCCTTAAGATCAGGCATATTCCAGATCACCAAACAACGGACTGTTCGTCTGACCTGCATTGTTAATGAAACGCTTAAGATCCTCAGGAACTCTGCACCTGGTAAGCGCTGTATCTCTGGTGATCATGTTGCGCTTAACAAGTTCTGCAAGATAGAAATCAAGAGGACACATTCCCTGCTGAAGGCTGGTAGCGATAGCACTGTCTATCTGGTAAGTCTTACCTTCACGGATGTTATTTCTGATAGCATCGTTTGAGATCATGATCTCAAATGCAGCACATCTTCCTCCGCCTACTCTCTGAACAAGTGTCTGACAGATAACTGCAACGAGCGTGGAAGCAAGCTGAACTCTGATCTGATCCTGCTGGTGCGGCGGGTAAACGTCGATGATACGATTAACTGTATCAGCTGCTGAAGATGTATGGAGTGTGGAAAGAACAAGGTGTCCTGTTTCCGCAGCTGTAATAGCAGTACTGATAGTATCGAGGTCACGCATCTCTCCTACGAGGATAATATCCGGGTCTTCACGGAGAGCAGCTCTGAGTGCGTTAGCAAATGACAAAGTATCCTCATGGATCTCTCTCTGGTTGATCATTGCCTCACCGTGCATATGAAGATACTCGATAGGTTCCTCAAGAGTAAGGATATGACACTTCTTGCTGTTATTAACATGACCTATCATAGCAGCAAGTGTGGTTGACTTACCGGAACCCGTAGGACCGGTAACAAGGATAAGTCCACGGGGTTTCATAACAAGATCCTTAAATACATTGGGCAATCCCAACTGCTCGCATGTAGGGATCTCATTTGTAATGGTTCTTGCTGCGAGAGCATACGTTCCACGCTGCTTAAATACATTACATCTGAATCGGCTGTAGTTCTCAACAATGTACGAGAAGTCGATCTCACCTCTTTCATTCAGATACTGCTGTCTTGATTTGTCGATCATTGACTTGCAAAGATACTCAGTATCTGCGGCTGTAAGCGGCTGATTGCCTAAAGGCATCAACATACCGTCAACACGGATCATCGGCGGCAATCCTACCGTAATATGGGTATCGGATGCCCCCATCTTTACCGATTCAGCCAAAATCGATTCAATCGATAAACTAAATCCTTCCACGTTAAAAAACCTCCTTATCAGTCAATCGTGTAAGCAACTCTGTTAAGCTCTGCGACCGTCGTAATACCTTCGAGTACGAGGTCTCTTGCTGAATCCTGAAGCATTTGAGTGCCTTCAGTTATAGCAAGATCGCGCATATCATCTTCGCTTGCTCTCTTCTCGAGCAAAGCCTTCATCTTACGTGTAATAATTACGATCTCATGAATTGCAATACGTCCCTTATAGCCCTTCTCGTTACAATCTATGCAACCCTTACCGCGGTAAAGCTTCTGCCCGGGATCAAGACGCAGATACGAAATATCGGATTCATCCGGGTCATAAGATTCTCTGCAGTTTGTGCATATACGGCGAACAAGACGCTGGGAAACAACGCCTACCAATGCTGAAGATACCATATATGGTTCGAGACCCATATCGATAAGACGGTTTATGGAAGAAACCGCATCATTTGTATGGATGGTACTGAAAACAAGGTGTCCGGTGATAGCGGCTCTCATAGCGATCTCTGCTGTCTCACCGTCACGGATCTCACCGACGAGGATAATATCAGGGTCCTGACGGAGAATGGATCTGAGTCCGCTCGCAAATGTCATACCTGCCTTGGCATTAACCTGAACCTGGTTCAATCCCGGGATCCTGATCTCTACAGGGTCCTCAACTGTAATGATATTTACATCATCTGTATTCTTTTCGGAAAGGAGAGTATAAAGCGTTGTCGTCTTACCTGAACCCGTAGGGCCTGAGATAAGGCAGATTCCCTGAGGAACTTTGATCATCCTGTCGATCATCTCGTTGTTCCTGTCGCTTATACCAAGATACTTTCTGTTAAGATTTGCATCGTTCTTGGCCAAGATACGGATAACGGTCTTCTCACCTGTAACACAAGGAAGAATTGATACACGCATGTCCACATCCTCGCCATTGATAACGGTTGTTATACGGCCGTCCTGAGGAATTCGCTTCTCAGCGATATTCATACCGCCCAGGATCTTGATTCTTGTAGTGATAGCATCCTTGGCGGAAACAGGGTTGCTCATTACCTCCTGCATGACACCGTCAATACGGATACGGACTCTGACCCTGTCCTCAAGCGGTTCGATATGGATATCGGATGAACCGGCTCGGATAGCATAATCTATCATAGAGTTAACAAGTTTAACTACCGGAGCACTGTTGACAGCTTCAGACATCTCGCTGTTATCATCATTACTGTCAGTCTCAAAACTCTCACCGAGTTCTGCAGCCGCCTTACGCGCACTGTCTTTACCATAATTGATCTTTATCGCATCAACGATCGAAGAATGTGTCGCAAGCATCAGGGATATCTGATATCCGGTCTGGAACTGGAGCTCATCCTCTATCGTGATATTCATCGGGTCATCAATTGCGACAACCAGATTATCATTGTCAAAACCTATAGGGAAAACAATATTCTCTTCACAGAACTTCTGAGTAAGCAACGCCGTTGCCTTGGGATCAACATCAATTCCTGCCAGATCAATAATAGGATAATTGTATTGGCTGGAAACGGCTCTAAGGATATCAAACTCGGACATCAAACCGCTCTCAACGATAACCTCACCAAGACGTTTGCCGGTTTCCTTTTGAACACTTAGTACTTCTGCAAGTTCGGTAGCATTTAGGAAGCCGCTCTCGACCAGAATATCACCTAATCTCTTCATCGAACCCTCCCGATATCGTCATAAAAGTATACGCTTAGAAATGCACACAAAACAAACAGGCACATATCGCCCAAGCATAGATGTTAGAACTATACAACAGAATCAGGAAAATAACAAGTTTAAAAGACAATCTGCACAAAAAAAATCTTTGACAATCATATGTCGGCAATGTTACACGAAATAACACCCATAACATTAATGTTATATATTTTAAAAAATAGTATAATATCTTGATAATCAAAATTAAAGACCCTGGAGGAATTATATGTCAGGCCATTCAAAGTGGAGCAATATCAGAAGAAAAAAGGAAGCTTCGGATGCAGCTAAAGGAGCTGTGTTTACCAAGTTTGCCAAGGAGATCGCAGTTGCAGTTAAAGCAGGCGGTCCTGACCCGAACAGTAATTCCAGACTGAAGGTGGTTGTAGCCAAGGCAAAGGCTGCCAATATGCCTAATGATAACATTAACCGTGCAATCAAAAAGGCTGCTGAAGCCGGAGAAGGCGACGATTATGAAGAGATCACATACGAAGGATATGGTCCTGCGGGAGTGGCTATCATGGTCAAGACTTTAACAAATAACCGTAACCGGACCGCAGCGGATCTCCGTCACATATTTGATAAAAACGGCGGAAATCTCGGTGTTGACGGCTCTGTATCCTTCCTCTTCAATGAGAAGGGAACTATTCTTATCTCAAAAGAGGATTATGAGGATGAGGATCAGGTCATGAGCGATGCTCTGGATTCCGGAGCTGCTGATTTTGACAGTGATGATGAATACTACATCATCTCGACTTCCACGGCTGATTATTATGACGTCAGAGATGCTCTTGAGGCCAAGAATTATACGATCGCCGATTCAACACTTGGACCTGTTGCCATAACCACTGCAGAAGTAACTGATCCTGATGCTGTCGCTAGCCTTGAGAAAATGCTCGACATGATGGACGAGAACGAGGATATCCAGGAAGTATTCCACAATTGGAACGGCTAAAGGATTTCAGGCTTTGGATAACCGTGAGGAATCAAAACAGGAACAGACCTTAACACAAAGCGCATCTGTAGCGCGTAAGACTTTATTGTCTGAGTTCAGGGGAACATTAAGAAGGTTTGACAGATCCGGTTCCTCTGCTCAGAATTCAAATTCTGAATATTCACCTCAGAACTTTGAGCGTAATACGGAACTGATCCTGTCCAATGAACAGCTGACCCGTGATGTATTATCCAATATAGCAGTCATTGCTTTTGTCGGACCTTCCGGTACCGGCAAGAGTACCCGTGCTATAAAAGTTGCTCGTGACAACAATATCCATTACATAATCGATGACGGACTCCTGATAAACGGAAGCCGTATAGTTGCCGGAACATCCGCAAAAAAAGCTCCTACCAAGATGGAATCAGTAAGACAGGCGATCTTCGTTGATCCGACCAGATCTTCTGTTATGCGCCGTGCCCTGATCGAATCAATGCCAAGGGCTCTTATGGTCCTTGGAACTTCTGATTCGATGCTTAATAAGATATGTGACAACCTTTGGCTTAACCGTCCTTCCATGCTCATAAGGATCGAAGATGTCTCCACTGAAGAGGAACGGCGTCTTGCTCGGAACACCAGAGTAACTGAAGGCATGCACACTATCCCTGTACCAAGCATGGAGATAAAGCATGAGTTTTCCGGTTATTTTTCTGATCCTTTCAGCAAATTAAGACAAAGGTTTGACAGAGAACGCGGTGTTACCCCCTTAGCTCCCGATTCTGAAAGGACAGTCGTAAGACCAACGTTCTCTTCCCTCGGTTCATATTCTATTTCTGACGAAGCTATTCTTGATCTTATAAAGATAGTCCTTAAAGATGTTCCGGGATTTGCCGAGGTAACTTCCTTTAAGACTGAGAAACAGACATATGGTGTCATGATAAGTCTTGATATAGCACTTTATTACGGGTACGATGCACAGGAAGTACTGGTGACAGCCCAGCAGCGTGTCGGCAGTGCCGTTGAAGAATTCACGTCTATTACTATGAACAGTGTAAATGTCAGGGCTAACAGGCTTATTCACATGCCAAAGCCAACTGATACGGAGGAATAAAAATGGAAAAGATCTATATGATCCCTGTTAATGATGCTTACGGCGAATCAGGCGGATGTCCCGTCTGCAGACTTCATGAAAAGGCTGAAAATAATTATCTTGAATATTATCTCGGACCGTCATTGATGGAGCCTGACACCCGTAAGATCACAAACAAGACCGGGTTTTGTCCTGTTCATATGGGAAAACTTAATAAAGCAGTAACCAACAGATTAGGTCTTGGTCTTGTCATGCATACTCATCTTAAGGACTTCAATGAGGACCTGAACCCCAAGCTAAAATCAGCAATTCCTGCTAAAGCCGGTCTACTTAAAGGCAGGAATCCCGATTATAAGCTGAAACTGAACAGTGTTGCAGATCTTATTGAGAAAAGGATCAAATCCTGCCCGATCTGTGACAACCTCAATGAAGCAATGGGACATTATGTTGAAGTCATTTGCTGGATGTTCTCTCATGATAAAGACTTTCAGGATAAGTTCAAACAGGCTGAATTCCACTGCCTGCCACATACTGCACTGCTTTTAAGACAGGCTTCAAAACTGTCTCAAAATGAAGCATCTGACTTTGTTGAAGCTCTATATTCAAATAACACACAGACCTTTGATTCTCTTATTTCTGATGTTGAATATTTCACATTGAAGTTTGATTACAGAAACACGGACAAACCCTGGGGTACCAGCAAAAATTCTATACAGCGCTCTATGCGTTTTCTCTCTTCAGACGGAAGTGATTTTGACGAGCAGCAATCTAAAAAATAAGGAATTAATTATCATTCTCTATTGTTTAGCCACTTTTTCAAAGGGGCTTTTGTTATCTTTATCACAGTCCTGAAATAAATATGGCAGCCTCGAACTGAGACTGCCATATTATTATTGATTAAATCTGCCGTTATACCGGACTATCGTAATAATAGATTACATCTGTTGTAACATACTTGGAAACAGCAGGTCTGATCTTGGCTCCGCCGCCATCATCATAAGGCTGAGGGCAATAAGGCATTAAGATATTACCCATAGGCTGATTGCCTGAAGCACCATTCTGGAAATTAGCAGCCTCGATTCTTCCATAAATGGGGATGATCTCTCCAGTACCTTTCTTAGTACCTTCCTGAACACCGAATGATCCAGTTCCGTAAATTCCGATATAAGCCTCAAGGATCGTTCCGAAAGTGATCTTAAACTCATTGTTATTTACGCCATAGATGAACATAGCAGGTCTTGTTTTGCCATCATAATGAACATTATATAAAATGTCATCGCCATCAGTGCCATTGTCTTTTTTATATTTCCAATTTGTTGTAGCTGTCCTCTTGTGAGCTACACCTTCACCGCCGCAATTCTTTCCGTTGATATATGATGACAAAGCAGCTGCAGAGTTAGCACGAGGGACTGAAAGGAATCCGGATGAGCAAAGAACATCAGTAGAATCCTGAGATGCCTGATCGGCAGTCGTACCACCAAGAAGCAACTTGGCTCCGTCTTCCAATACAAAGATTGCAGAATGTTTATCCGTGTCTTCTTCATCTACATTATATACTGCAAATACAGTATTAATAAGGTTGAATGTGCTGTTTCCTTCAAACCAGAAACGGTACTGTTCTGCCTTGGAACCATCGATACAATAAACAAACGGATCTTGTCCCTTAGTTCTTGTACTTACCGGAGTACCGCCACTACCCAGGATCTTATAGTAACCCGGAGCAAGGGCTTTATAACCGCCTGAACCATGTGTGGCATAATCGGAAGCAATATTTATAGTTTTATAATTTGCAGTATCAGTAGACTCATACGGATATGTAGCTGACAAAGGAATATAATATTTAGTTCCGGCAGGAATCGTCGATCCCTTTGCAAAAGTCTGCGTTCCGTCTTCACTCTTAGCTACGAACTTGATATTTGCTATATCTGAAGCAGCTGTCCTGATATCTAATTTCAGATCTTCCGCAACTTCAGTAAATGTACGGAAGGAACCTAAGTTTGTTTTGAAGGTATTCTGATAATAATTTACTTTATCAGTTACTGTATAAGTAGCAGGAGTACCGTTCGCCGGATAGTTACCTGTATTAGAAACAACACCGGTTACGTTCGTATTATTAACAGTATATGAAGAACCGTTTGTCTGCTTGGCAGCAACTGTTGCTACTGCAAGCGGTTTGCCTTCTTTATCTACAAAGTAAGCACGGTTAGCATTGGTTCCGGTTACCAGAGCCTTGATCTTACCATTATCGCTTTCAGAACTATCGGTACCGTGAGCCCATGTAGCGCCCTGGTCCTGAACTCTTCTGCCGGAGAAAATGATATTAATATCGTTGGCAATGTTAGACCATCCGCCATCCTTAAAGAGTTTGAAACTGATATCATCGTCATCAATGCTGTCCTCAGGTTCACCTATGAAATAGAGGTCACCGTGAACACCCCAGTTATTTCCGGCATGTGTTGAAAGATATGCATTGTCAAGGAAGACCATATCACCGAAGATACCGGTATTTGAACCATAACAGAATACTGTACCAGAAGGATTTCCGCCAACTACGATATCAGAGAAGAACAAGCTGTTGCTTGATTCATTCTCAAAGAAATCATCTCTGAAGAAGATGGTGTTGTCACGGGGTGAACCAAGTTTATAGTTATCATAATCGTACATTCCGACACCGCTGGAGAAACGCATCTGCGAAACGCCGACAGTTGAACTGATCTCGACCTGATTTGAGAATCCGAGATTACCCGTAGGAGAATCATTATCAGTAACAACAAGCCTGATCTGAACATTCTCAGTCTCGTCACCGATCGTTGTAGAGAAGTCAGCATGAACAATATTGTAATTGTTGGCTATAGGATAATACAGATCAAGGAATGTTGCATTATCAGTACCGGTTGCTGACATTCCCGGAATCGTGTCAGAGCCATCAATGTACATTCTGATCCAGTCACCGGGATCCTGCTGGCCAACCTTCGGGTGATTGAGGTCATCACCAAGAAGCATTCTGTCGAACTGGTCATCAGTGATCTCCTGAGTCTCAAGAGCTTCGAGGAATGCTTCGGAGGCTGCAGTAACCGTAAGTCTTGCCTGGCTGGTCATAGCGTTGCCATACAAACGGCTCTTTGTTGCCTGAGTAAGCATCATGGCTGATGAGATAAAAATGATCGCAAGAGCCAGAATGAGGACAACAATAATAAGTAATGAGCCCCGCTTACTCTTCTTCATCTTACCAAATCTTTTAATCATAAGAAGCACCTTCCTTGCGTTAGTGTCTGAAGTTACTTTGTTCTTTTAAACTTAATGCGAGAGTACCCCGCACAGTTTTCCTTATTGTTACGCATATTTTAAGTCATATAAATTCAAATTTCAACAGAAAATTCGAATTTTGCTAACTTTTTTTACATAGTTTGTTAATATTTTGTTTACAATTCAGTTCTCATTTTCCTCTTCTTCAATCATTTCAACAGGCTGACCCTTTTCGCCGAACTTGTCAAACTCCTCTTTTTTAGAAGCTACGAGCCAGTAATCGTTCTGTGTGGCAAAACGGAGAACAGCGGCTGCATAGTAATTGCCTTCCCTGTTTTTCTTGACTCTGGTCCTTGAGAACAACTCACCATGTTCACGGCATTCAAGTAAAGCATACTGTGACTTGCGGATCCTGAATACCGGTATCTTAACGGAAAGCACCGAACCGCAAAGAGGGCAGTTTGACATAAAATTCTTTGAAGTTGCAAACGCACTGATGCCATCCAGACACTCCGGACCTACAAAACTGAAATCGGACGGCACATCCGGGTCGATCGAGGAACTGGATATAGCTGATATCACCTCTGACGGTTTATTGTGCTTGAATATCTCCTCAAAGACCGCGCCTGTGTAGTGCGCATCTGCTGTGGCACTGTGAAAGATCTCGTTTTTGTCAATGTGATAAAAATCCACAGCAGCCTCAACGCTTCTCTGCGTCCCCTGAAGACCGGCAAAGAGCGAGAAAATGGGCTGAAGATCCAGGAAGAACATATCAAGCCTGGAGTCCATTTCAAAGAATTCGAGATTCATCTTGAGCATGGACGGGTCAGAACTTCCCCATCCTACAAGGATCGAATCACCACAGAACTTTCTAAATGAATCATATGCCGCTTTAAAAGGGATACCATTCAAAAGGTCGGCATTCTTTTTATGTGTGACTTTTTTTACGTGATAGTGAAGCTTGGTATAATTGACCGGCGTGATATCAGCCGAGAATGAATCCTTGTAGATCAGTTCACCGTTATCATAAATGTATTTCAGAGCCCCAATCTCTATGATCTCACCCGTAAGCCGGCTGACATCAAAAGGATACTCCTTACCGGGAATAGGTTGATTCCACTCCATGTCGAAAACAACAAATTCCGTTCCGTCTGTTATCTTCCTGCTAAGCATTTACACCGGTTCCTTCGCCGTTTACTTTCTTATTTTTATTATACAATTGGATCGCGGGAATTGCGATAAGGAAGAGTAATGCCGGGATGCTTATCAGAGCGCCGGGTATGATGCCTGATGTTCTCTGTCCTACTGTAACTTCAGTGATCTCTCCCGCACTGCGTTCAAAAGTAACTGCAAGTCTGCCGCAGAAATCAAAAGACTCACAAGCCTTGCCGTTTACCGTGATCTTAGTATCATCATAGGCATAAGGCAATACAAGAGTGCATATTCCGCCCACATCGTTATCCACTTTAAAGCCCGAACTGTTCGCGGGGCCGGATAATGATAATACTTTCCCGAGAGATGACTCGTTCAGCTTGAAAAAAGAGATCCTGCATTCGCCCTCGCTCTCTGACTCGATACCGATCTTCAGTGTGATCTCACCGGGAAAACTGTCGATCTCCGTAAGAAACGGACCGGTAAATGCCTTTCCTGTCTTCCCCTCCGAAGAAGCAATATCAACGATCGCGCCATTAGAAGATCTGCAGAAGATAAAGAGCCTTTCGCCGGGCACCATTACAAACGGGCTGAATCCGAATTCATTGTATCCGCCGTTAAGCAGGAACGAGTTCCTACCTTCCTGTCTGAGATCAGGTCTTTCAGAAGGCTGCAGGAAGATCTCTTCAAGGATCTTTCCGTCACATTCTATTTCTGATATATAGTTGAGCCCGTCTATGGCAGAGTCCCCGTATTTATAGGAACTCAGGTCAGACGGAACTAAGAGATAATGCTCGCTGTCACTTAAGAGAGGCAGATCAAGTTCCTTGTCAACGATCAGATCCTCAGAAGTATTGATGTCAGTCTTGAAGTATTCTTCGGAAGCTTTTTTCTGCATTGTATTATTGAACATTATGAAAGCCGCATTGACACCTGTCAGCGTAAACCCTGCCGCAAGGATAAAGCACTTGGCTCTGGCGGAGAAACTGTTTTTAGAAGCCGCGTAAACGATCACTGACTCCCCTATTATCGCTAAAAATGCCGCTATCAGGATCGGACTTGCGAATGAGGTTCCTGTGACGGAATTTCCTGACATAATGAGGAAGAACAGCGGGATCAGACAAGCAGCGATATAGTCTCCGCGCTTAAGCCATTTCATATTCTTGAGCCCGATCCCTCCGGCAAAGAAGATCAGCGCTTCAAGGCAGATAAGTCTGGTCGAATTAAGAACGGGAGCTGTGCCGAATACGCTTACAGTCTCGTTAACAAAAGACGAGCAGCAGGTAATGTGGATAACGGCTGCAATAACTGCTGATGCGACTTTTATCCTTACGGGGATCATCTCATTAAGGGCAAACATGATCAATGCAACAACAGTAAGTATCCCCACATAAAACAGAGGCGCAGTATTCTGATAGATGCTGCCGGAACGGAGCGGGAATGTGCCTCTTATCATTTCGAACAAAGTATAGTCTACCCTTGAATTCTTAAAGCTCTCAGGAATATTGAGATCGAATTTCATCGAGAGAAGTCCCGGAAGGACAAACACCATCGACAGGGCAAGTCCGGCTAACATTCCGCCTAGGATCTTGAGCCAGGAAGTAAAAGCCATCCTGAACCTGCTGTAAAGACATATGCACATAAGCAGTCCGATAAGGATCATGAGAGGGATACCGGTGATCAGTCCGAATCCTCCGGATACTGCCAGTCCGAACGAAGCAAGGCTAACAAGAACAAACGCTCCCCACGTTCTCTTCTTAAGGTATGAATCGAATGCCGACATCAGGACAGGGATCATGACAGACATATTCATTACAGAAGCAAACTGCGCGGTAAATATGACCTGCGACGAGAATGTATACATCACGGCAAGGAGTGCCGAGAAAAGTCTTGAAAGCCTTAAATGCTTTGAAAGGAAATAATACATCGAGGCACAGCAGAGACCGAATCTTATGTAATAGCCTGTAAGAAGAAGGGATCTTGAAGCTGTCGCCGGAACGATCAGCGCAAGAAAGAAAAACAGATCAAAATGTTCCAGAGGGAGCATCTTAAAGAGTCCGGGCGCTGCACTTCCGGACCTTATCATATCCGCTTCCTCCAAAGCAAGATCTATCCCTCTTATAATGTTCATGCTCATCTCGCCGCTGCGCATCGAGATCCCTTCCGGCAGGATCTTTCCGGGTGATGTTTTCAATCCGATATTCAGGGCTGTCACAGCTATCACTATTGCAGCGGAAAAGCAGAAAAACATCTCACCTAAAGTCCTGAGCTGCCCCTTGGTCTTAATCATCTTTCACCTCCGGGCTGTTGCTGCTGTCAGACTGTTCACTCTCCGAATCCGTAACAGGAGGAACGGTGATGTCCTCTTCTTTTTCTCCGTTATCCGTTATCTCCGATACAGGCACTTCCTCGATCACTTCAGCATCAGGACCGCCCTCAGCCTCTCCGGATGCCATTACGGCACCTGCATCGTTCTTATTCTTCCTGATCTTTGAAACGGAAGCAGGAACTGCGGCCAGCAATACAATAAAGAAGACCGATA
>Ga0247609_10003895_pt1 | contig 15006 bp, 10 predicted proteins | sample 172DNAGHGlowgp2_FD_193487 | JGI IMG/M metagenome (GOLD analysis project Ga0247609, IMG submission 193487) | Sheep rumen microbial communities from Palmerston North, Manawatu-Wanganui, New Zealand - 1728 DNA GHGlow gp2 | ecosystem: Host-associated > Mammals > Digestive system > Stomach > Rumen ...
AAACTCCATGCTGCCCCTCGACTTGCATGTGTTAAGCCTGTAGCTAGCGTTCATCCTGAGCCAGGATCAAACTCTTCACTGTAAAATCTTTGTACTTGAATAGTCTGTCGTCCGGCCAGGCTTCCCTAATCCATTCTTCCGATTGAGTTTTATCTCATCGCCCACACATATTTCTATATATGGACGGAATTGACGTTGCGCTTGTCTTGACAAATCCTAATTTGTCTGAGGTGGACCATCCACCTCGCTGCCTTGTCTTGTTTCTAACCTTGTTCCAGTCTGTCAATGAGCTACTTTTTGCTCTTCGAAATCTACTCAGTTTGTCAGTTTGACACCCTTTGTTTTCGAAAGCGAGTGCAAAGGTACTGCCTTTTCTGACAACCACCAAATTTTACAGCGACTTTTTTGCAAGAAAATGCAAAAAAGTTGCAAACAGACAGAAAAACCGAAAGAACTTACAAAACTGACACCTTATTATATTATAGGGAAGGGGAAAAAGCGAAAAACACGGGGGGACAGCGAAAGGGGGCCTTGCGGTAAACCGCAAGGAACGGTTGGCAGAGCCATTGGGGAAACAAGCGAACGCGATTGGGGAGGGAAAAGCGCGCGATTGGGGACTGACGAGAACGCGATTGGGGAATTGGAAAAAAGGCGAAGGCTCAATGAAAAACAAGCGAAGGCTCGGTGAAAAGCAAGCGAGGGCTCGGCGTGATTCAAGCGAGGGCTCGGCGATTTAGTGGGAGCGAATAAAAAATTGAGACGGAGCAAAAGGGAGCTTTTGTTGAAACTAAAGGAAGGGGGAAAAGGGGAAAAGGACTGCCCCACTCTGTCATCACGACAAAGTGAGGCACAGGGATTCATGAATCACAAAATTGTCTAACTTAATTATTTTTACTTAGGTTTTTCGAAGGAGTCTATGGAAATGGCACCGCTGAAGTGGAACTACTTCTTGGGTTGTTTGTTAAAACGATAGACCAAGGAGAGGAGGGCATAGCGGGGAATGACGTTGTTCCATCTCTCAATGCGACCTTGGGAGTTGATGGTGCGACGTACATTGGAGAGCTTGCCCAACAAGTCGAAGGCATCGAGTTTCAGGACGAGGTTGCCTTGGAGAAATCGTTTTGAAAGCCTTGCGTTCCAGACAAGTTCGTTTGTGTTCATGGTTGTGTCGGAATAACCACGGCGGCTATACATGGTGATGTCAGTGGAGATTTGCATTGCCCACGGCAATTCGGCTTGTGCTATCAGTCCATAGTCGAAATCGCAGGCGTTGATGGTGGCGAAGTCTGGGCGCTGGCTAACGGAACGAAGGAAGTGGATGTCTCCCTTGATGCTGAGATTGAAGTTGGAGGTGGGACGATAGTCCATCTTCAGGGTTTCGTTGACATAAAAGGAGCCAACCGTAGAACGCTGGGGCGATTGTTCAGAGATGGGAGCAGAGGAGGAAAGGGTGCTGACACTGATGAGGTCAACACTATTGTAGTAAGAAAGAGAGGTCGTGGTGGAAAGGTTCAGGAAACGTGCCTTGTCGAGCGGTGAACTGAAGCCGACATTGAGGTGCGCTTCCCAGTTTCCATTGACATTTTCGGGCTTTATCTTGCGCACTCCGTTCTCCTTATTATAATAATAGCCGAAGGCAATGGCTCGCTGAAGGAGGTTGACTGAGGTTCCGATATTCCACATACGTTGCCGGCTGAGAGTTTGGCGAAATGCTGCTGAGAAGGCATGACGGCGACTGCTCTGCAATTGTGCATTGCCTGCCATCACATTCAGAGGGTCGCTGTCGTCGGTCTGATTGACGAGATCTGTGAGATTGGGAGCAGAGGCGGTGCTGCTATAACGTAGTTCTGCATTCCATTTATCCCAATGCCCCAAGGGACTGCAAAAGATGGCAAGCGATGGCTCAAAGAATGCGTGGCGATGGGAAAGCAGGGTGTCAACGTCACTTTTCTGATAGCGAAGCCCATTGCGCTCGAAGCGAACTGTCGGCTTGAAATCGATTTGCAGATAGCATTTCCAATGCTGGAAGCGTTCGCCATTGTTCTTGCCGCGACGACCATTTGTCGTGGAGTTGAAAGAGAGTTGTGCAGAAAGGCTATGGTCATGGCTTGTTTGACGGGCACGGCTGCTATTGTTCGTGTCGAAGGCTATCAGCATTTCTTGAGCGGAAGGCAGCTCACCCAATGCGTGGGAGGTGTTTTCGCCCCATGCGTCTATGCGGTTAAGAAGATACAGGGAGCGATTCGTTTCTTGCCACCGATACCTATAATTATAATTAGGAACCATTCTGATGAGATTCTGGAACAGCCAGATATTGGCGGTGGAAATCGTCAACAGGTTGCTCAGTCCTCGGGCAGCGTCACGATTGTGTCGGTTTCGGAAATCAGCTGACGACTTGTAATTCAGCTTGTAGTGGTCGAAGGATTTCATGTCGTTGTCGGTGTATTGCAGGCTTCCGCTGAGGTGCAGACGGAGGCGGTCGTCGTGTGGCACACAAAAGTAAGCAGTCCACTCCGTCCCTGTGGACATCTTGTGACCATTACCGACAGCATTGGTGAGCAGACGATTGATGGCATAGCTGCGTATTGTCTCGCCAGCCATAGGACTCATAATACTGTCCGTCCAAGCATGGCCAAGCATCGCGCTGACATCCTGCGAGAATGTTGCAGCTGCCGAATAGCCGTTGGACTTGGAGGCACTCCTGTTCAGGAAAGGTTTGATGCCCAAATAACTTATGCCCAGCACGGGGAGCAGTTCCAGACTCTTGAAATGGCTGAGCTGGTGGGAAGTGGAGATGGAGGTGTTGCGATGCAAGGATTGCGAGAGAGAGCGAACGAAGGTGTTTCCCCCGTCAAGGAAATTCTCTTGCAAGGTGTTGCTACGATTGTCCTCCCTCTGGTGCGTGACACGCAGGCTGCCTTCTGTCTTCCAGTTCATGTTCTTCTGCTCCACGTTGTAGTCCAAACCGCCATCGAAGGTGGTGAGGACCCCCGTCGGTTGCTTCTCAGGACTCCAATCACCTTGTTGTCCAGGCTTGCGAGCTTCATTCGTGTTGTTGATATTGGCGAAAAGCGACAAACGGGAATTGGGAGTGAATCGGAGTGCAAAGAGCCGAGTCACGAAACGCTCTTTCGTCCCCATGCCCAATTCGGCATTGGCAATCCACCCAATGCTGTATTGGCGTTTCAGTTGCACATTCATCGTGAAGATTTTCGTGTTGTCTCCACGCATCTTCGACAGAAGTTCCTCGCGTTCGTATGCTTTCACATTCTTCACCATATAGGCAGGTAGGTTGTCGAGCATGAGTTGTCGGTCGTTGTTGAAGAAATTCTTTCCGTTGAGCAACAGTTCATCCACATGCCTGCCATTGACGGTGATTTCTCCGTTCTCTTTCAACTCAGTCCCAGGCAGTTGACGAATCAGCGCGTCGAGCATGGAGCCTTCGGCAAGATTGAAAGCATCGGCATTGTAGATGATGGTGTCGCCATCCAAATAGAACTTCACTTTCGACGCTGTGACGACCACCTCGTCGAGCACACGGTCCATCGCACGGGTGGATTTTCGGATGAGGAAAGGCTTATCGAGCATGGAGCGGAACACTTCGTGCTTGTAGAGCCGCGGAATGTGGAGCGGATTGTCTGTCGTTTCATACCCTTCTTTCTTGCAACGAACGATGTATCTGCCTGGTTGCGAGATTTTTAGTAGCAGGAACGAAACTGGCTTGTCGTTGCTGTCGCCCTGAGTGGTGGTCATGGTATCGACAATGGCAGAGTCGGGCAGATGAAGCAATTCAGCCCTGACATCATACACGGGTGCATTGGTGAGGGCATCCACCACGCTGCCCCAGATTTCGAGTTCACGCGGTGCCTTGCTTTGAGCCATGCCGTTGACAAAAGGGCACAGCAATAGCCATACAAGAAGATGGATTCTCATATTACAACAGTTTATAAAGAAAAAATAGGATTATTCTGAAGGACTCCCTATTCCGTCGTCAGCTGAATACGATTCACTCTTGTATCAGGTTGACGATGTCAGTCCATTCGCCTGGTATATACACTGTACCTTCCGTTGCACTGATGTTCAGGAGAAAGAGACGTCCATCCTCCATGAGACGGATGCTGAAAGCATGTTCCCATTTGCCCAAAGCCAAATAGGTTTCGCTGACGAAAGGAGTGAGGTTTCTGAATCGGAAATCGCTTGGGCCTATGCTGATGAAATAACGCTGTTTGCTACCGACATACGAGTCGATGACTTTCTCAGCCATGTGCAAAATGCTGTCGGCAAGATGGGCAGGAACTTCGTAACGCTTGCCGATACGGTTGCCTTCTCCATTGCTGTATTTCAAGACATTATAGTTGGGGAATGCACCGTGGTCGATGATTCCCTTTGTCTTGTATTGCACATCTACGACTTTTACCTGAGCATTTCTTTCCAACATGGACAAGAAACTCGTGACAGGAGAGGTGTCCACTGCATCAAGAGGAGTGTTAATTTTTTTCGTGGCATAGTATTGCATACTGAAGTGTGTCTTGTTCATGTCGAGCGATGCCATTCCCTTCGTTTCGGGCGAAACATAGCGGTTGTAGAACTGTATGTTGTTGCCGATGCCATCATGGATTCTACCTTGATAGATGAGAGAATACGAGAGTGTGTCCTTGCCTGACACATTCAACTGATAGCGGTCGCTTTCCGTGGCAAGAGGCAACTCTGCTTCGAAAGCCGCCTGCAACTGGTCAAGCAGCTCAGCACTCAGCACAGACTTGCGCACGTTTCTCAGAGAGAAAGAATAGGACTCTGTGCTGTCGTTCTCCATCATGAAGGCGTGATCGAAGTGTTCACATGCCAGTTCCCTGCACTCGTCTTTCAGTTTGGGCATCAGGTTCAGGATATGCTTCTGCGCATGAATGGAACAGATGATGCACGATGAATGAAGCATGAAGAGTATCAATACAAATCGTTTCATATTTTCTATTGTATTATTAATCATTAACTTAACCAAAGAGACTATTCATTGAGCATGGCTAACATGGCTTCCCGCATTTGGCGATGATGAGCCATCAGCGAAGGAGTATAGTCGGTCGTTTCCTTGTCGGCAATTGGCGAAACGGACTCTTGCTCAACGATAGTTTGAACAGGGATTGCTTCACGAGGTGATGCTTCGGCTTTTGGCTTTGGCTTGCGCAACGACTTTGCCAATCGGTGGGACTTTTGCAGCGGTTTTTCCATCGCATCACTGTTTGTTTCAGCCCTCTCATTGTGCTGTGCTTGTTGTTCAACAAGTGCTTTTGGTGCAGGATTTTCGTTTGTACTTGCAAAGATTTCTGTAGGAACGGCTTCGCGGTCTTTCTGAAGGATGAAGAAACTGATTCCGAACAAGACAACTATCATCGCTGCCACTCCTATCAGCCACGGCGAGAGCTGCCATCTTCTCTTCTCGTTTTCTTCGCGCGACAGTGAATCCGTCAGAGTAACATGATTACATTTCATTCCTCTGAACAGGACAGAATAGCACTGCCATTCGTTTGGAACGTCTCGATGAGAGCAGAAATAATCCGACAGTCGTTGTTCCTCATCTTCCGTCGTTTCAGCAGCCAAATAGCTGTTGAGCAATGCTTGTATATAATCCTTTTCTGTCATCATATCGTCTTGTTTATCAGTTGAATCAATCGTTGTCTTGCCTTCGACATAACGCCTCGGCATGAAGATTCAGAAGTGCCCAACAAGGTGGCAATCTCTGCATAGCTCATCCCCTCTTGCTCACGCATCTCCACTATTTTCCTCCAGTTGTAGGGCAGTTGTTTCATCGCATTAGCTACGATATGCCCCGTTTCCTTGTCCTCCACATAAGTCTGCGGCGTATGTTGCGATGGAATATCGGGAATGTCATCGACATTCTCATCAGCATTATCACCGTGCTGGAAGATTCGCAGCAACGGATGTCGCCGTCGATGTCGCAGGATGTTGAGTGTCAAGTTTTTAGCCATCCTGTCTGCATAGCGTTTCAACTCATCTGCATGGTCACTCAACTGAGTATGTCGTTCCCATAGTCTCAACAACACTTCACTGCCCACGTCGGCTGCAACATCTGGTTCGCCCAATATCGACAGGGACCGTGCTTCGGCAATGTGTCGAAGTTCTGCCACCAAGGATATGTATTGTTGCAGTTCCATATTATAAATACACCGAAAAGGCTAAAACGCTACGCAAAAATACAAGAAAATGAACGATGAAAACGTTGCCAGCGGATTAACTGAGAGCGTTTTTAGTTTTTTTAATACATCGTTTGCGATAGATTTGGGGAGGGAAGAGACTCTTTGCTTACGAATTGAATGAAGACTGTTTGGTTCAACTGAATTTTCTAAAATTTCACGAAACCGAAGCAAGTTGTATTAATAATATTTAATAAGGTGTGGAAAATGGTATAATAATGTTAGAAAACGTGTCTTGCTGAATAGTTCGAAAGGAAAAACGCTTGGCGATTCCATTTTTTTGCGTAACTTTGCAGCCAATCTTTGAATTAACAAAACATAAACTGAATAAAAACTATGAAATTGAAGAATCTCTTAGCCATTGCATTTGTTGCTACTGCTGCCGTTCCAGCTATGGCACAATATGAAGGCACTCAGGTGTATGATCGTATCGGTCATGGTAACGACAGCACCGAAGTTTTGAACAACTTGAGTATGTTCAGCGAATACTACAAAGCAAAGAGTTGGAAAGAAGCATACAACAGTTGGAAGTTTGTCATGGACAAGGCTCCATTGGCACAGGCAACCCTTTACACTCGTGGTGCTACCGTTCTTGAGCAGTTGGTTTACACATCTACCGACCCTGCTGAGAAGAAGAAGTATCTCGATGAGCTGCTCGGCATGTACGACACTCGTATCAAGTATATCAAGGAACTGAATTCGTTCTCTTCTGCTGCCATGCAGACCAACAAGGGTACTAACCTCTGCCGCAAGGCATACTTCTATGCAAACTATGGTCCATCGGTTTATGGCAACGCTTACTCTCTCGACAAGGCATACGACATGTTCTCGGAGGGTATCCAGCTTGTGAACGCTGACCCATCCATCACCATCGAAGGTTTTGCACTCGACAAGTATTTCGACATTTCCTATCAGAAGTATCTGAACGACAAGGTTGGTTTCCACGAGCAGTTCCTGAAGGACTACCTCCTGAGTAAGGAAGTTTGCGAAGCTATGCTCGAAAAGGCAAACCAGGCAAGCGACAGCGTTGCAGCTCAGCAAATCGTTTCTCAGTACGACCCAACTCTCGTTCGCGCAGAGCACAAGTTCGCTGAGTCGAAGGCTGCTGACCGCGACCAACTCATCGCCATCTTCACACCAAAGGTGGAGCAGAACAAGAGCAATTTGAGCTACCTCCGCTCAGTCATCGATATTCTTGCAGACAACTATTGCGACGACACCGACGTTTATTTCAAGGCTTCGAAGTATGCTTTCGACATCGAACCAAGTTACAACGCAGCTATCGGTACCGCACAGTGGATGCAGAAGCAGGGTAAGATTGGCGAGGCTACTCAGTACTACGACAAGGCTATCGAGCTTTGCGACAACGACAAGCAGAAGGGTCGTATCGCTATGCGTGTTGCTCAGGCTCTCGCTAAGAACGGTTCAAGCAGCACCGAAAGCTACCTCCAGAAGGCAGCAACATTCGACAGTTCTTTCTCTGGCCGTTGCAACCTCATCCGCGCACAGATTGCTGCCTCCAAGAAGGACTACAGCAATGCTCTCGCTTACGCATCTCGCGCAGCATCTGAAGACGCAAGTATATCGGGTACCGCAAGCCGTCTGAGAACTCGTATCCAGGAGGCACAGCGTCGTCAGAACGAGTACGACAAGGCAAATGCCGAGTACAAGGCTCAGCTCGAGAAGGCTCAGAAACTCGAAGACTTCTGGAAGGGTCATTAATCGGACCTTTGCTTCAAACGAGACATTCATCTCTTTGAGCAAAACATACAAATTATCAGTAAACAAAAAGCCCAGCATTTGAATGATGCTGGGCTTTTTGTTTTATGTTGAGTGGAGAATAAGTATTAATGTGATAGTCTATTTGTCATTATAGTGACCGTAGGCAGTAAGGACATCTATATATACCTCTGCTTCAAAAATACGGTACACCAAACGATGCTTCTTTGTAATGGCTCTCGACCATCGATTTTCAGGTTTGCCCTTGAGAGGTTCAGGATGTCCTGTTCCAGTCTTTGGATGGATCACTATTTCATTCAATAGCTTTACCACCTTTTCAAAGGCAGCAGGTTCATTGCGCTTCAGTTTTGCAATGTCTTCTTTAGCTTGTGGAGCAAAAGTGATGCGGTAGTTCATACATCAAAGCGAATTAAGCCAGGCATTCATTGCCTCTTGGTTGTCAAAAGTAATGCCCTCACCACGATCAATCTGTTGTTCCGCCTTATCAACACGGGCAAAGAATTCCTCCTTCGTCATCAGAGTTGGGTCGGCTTGCTTTTCAGCCACAAGTTTCTTGATGTACCTTGCCACACGTTTCAAGTAGTCCTCGCTTGTGGCAAGTTCTCCCAATCCGCGGTAAATCTCCGCATTCAGTTCCATTGCTGTCATACGTTTCATCTCCTATCTTTTTGATTACATGTGCAAAAATACGACTATTTCTTGAGAAATGCCACAATTCACATGGAAAAATAAGTATATTATCTGAGTTTGATTTGTGCGTCGAGATCATATTCTTATTCCCAGCAGATATTGTGACACTCCCCTCGGAAGAGGAAAAAATTGTTCGAAGCGAAAGAAGAGAAATATCTAATGAAATTGGAATCTTTAACGTAGTTGCATGGTAGTTGAGGAAACGCCTTCACCAGAGAAGGTGACACGGACTGGACCTGGAGAAGTGCGACGAATGTAGGCAACGAGGCGACCGCGATAAACGGGCTGGTGATTGTCGCGATAGTCACTCATGTCGCTGTTGTTACAGCCTTCGAGTCCTAAGAGAACGGCAGGACCAGAGATGGTGCAAGTGACATCGAGATTGGAGGACTTCACACGATTGCCATCCTTGTCAACTACTTCGACAAGAAACTGGTGAAGGGTTTTGGCATCCTCTGGCAAGAGTTCGCTTGCACGGATTGCAGAAGCCTCGCCATGCGTCTTGATTTCGTAGGAGGAAAGTACCTTGCCATTGGCATCGCATCCCTCGGCACGCAAGGTTCCCGCCTCGAAAGGAATGTCCCAATAGATGATGGCAGTGGTATCGTTCTGAGGCTTCAGTTCACCCACTACACGCCCGTTCAGAAGGAGACGAGCCTGTAGTGCATTTGTGTAGCACACCACGCGCATGTTCATTTGACTGGCATCGAACGCAGGTTGGTTCGCAGCGTTCTGCTGTCCGCCCATGAAACGGCTGAAACGAGAGAGGTCAGGCAGGTTCCAATCATCCTGAGCTTCGGCAGACACTTGGTTGCCGCCCCGTCCACGTCTGCCATTGGCATTGGTACGCTGAGGGAAGATAGGATAAGCACCGATATAGCAAACAGGTTCCTCACTCCACAAGGCTGCACGGAACCAGCCACGCGGCTTCTTGAAACTACCGAAGTCGAGCAGACCTGTGTTGAGTCCACGGGAAGGCCAGCGTCCCGATTCACCCAAGTAGTCGGTACCCGTCCAGATGAACTGACCGAAGATGTGTTCCTTGTCGCGAACAGCCTTCCACGAGTCGTATCCCACACCCGTCTCACTACCATAGATGATGCGCTGAGGATATTCCTTGTGGTCGATGTCGTAGCGGTTTTCTGTGTAGTTATAACCCACCACATCGATTGCCTCAGGATATTCCGTCTGATTGCTCATCACCACACCCGCCAAGGCACCCGTGACTGGACGCGACGTGTCGATGCCACGTATCACGGCAGCAATACGCTTGGCAATCTTTCCGATGCGTTCGGCATTTGGTGCATCCTTCTTGTAGCCACCCGACATAGGCTGGTTGATGACAGCGTTCTTGCCATCGAGTATAGGATGAGAATAAGGGTCATTCGGATAATCGACTTCATTGCCCACACTCCAGAGGAATACGCAAGGGTGGTTACGGTCGCGACGCACCATGTCAGCCACATCGCGATCAATCCATTCCTCGAAGAAATCGTAAGTGCCATCGAAAGCAGGCTTGCCGTTGTTCCAACCTTCCACCCATTTCTTCTTAGGGAATTCCCATTCGTCACTTCCCTCGTCCATCACGAGCAGTCCCTCTTGGTCACAAATGTCGTAGAGTATTGGAGCCTGTGGATTATGACTCATGCGGATGGCATTCGCACCCATTCGCTTCAGTTCCTTCACCTTTCTCACCCACACTTCGCGCGGAACGGCTGCCCCGAGCACACCTGCGTCGTGGTGCAGACACACACCCTTCACCTTCATCCATTCGCCATTAAGCGCAAAACCCTTGTTGGCATCGAATTGCAGCGTGCGCAAACCCACACGGACAGAGGTGGTGTCGATAGCTTGAGCGGCATTGCCTTCGAAAAGCGATACTTCAAGACGATACAAATATGGGCGCTTCAAGTTCCAGAGTTGTGGATTGTTGAGAGAGATTTCCAATGTACGCTTGGTCTGTCCTTTTGCCAAACGTCCCAAGTCGATACGTCCATCAGCCACCTGCTTGCCTGAAGCATCTTTCAAGACTACGGCAGTCGAATAGTTCGCTTTCGTTGCCTTTGGGACATCCACAGCCACATCCACTTCCACCGTTGCCTTAGAACCTTGCAACTGCTTCAGACGGTATGCCACGCCCCACTGCGAAAGATGCACCTGCGGAGCCTTTACCAACCACACATCACGATAGATGCCACTACCAGTGTACCAACGCGAATCGGCAATTCGGCTGTGATCGACTCGCACAGCAATCACATTTTCGCCCTTCTTATTTAAATAAGGAGTCATATCGTAGAGGAACGACACATAACCGTTCGGACGCTTGCCCAAGAGATGTCCGTTGAGATAGACCTCACTGCGGTTGTAGATGGCTTCGAAATAGATAGAAAGCGTAGTGTTTCCGTCGAATCCATCGGGAGTTTTGAAATGCTTTCTGTACCAAGCGATGCCAGCAGGCAGATAGCCCGTGCAACTGGCATATTCCTGCGAGAGCTGTCCTTCGATGCTCCAGTCGTGAGGCAAGGAGAGTTTTCGCCAAGAACTGTCGTTGAAATCGGGGTTTTTCGCATCTGCCACATCCTGAAGGAGGAAGAGCCAACCGTCATTGAAAAGGGAAGTTTCGCCAAAGGAAACTTGTGCTTGCATACTTTGCGAAGCCAGCAAAAGCAGCATGGATAGAAGGATATTTTTCATTGTTTGGGAGTATTGGAAGTTATAGGTTCATGAGAATGATAGACTAACGTATGTGATAGGTTTTGTAGCTTGAGGGCAAAGATAGAAATAAAATAAGAAAGAACTGAATTTTTCGAGGTAAAAAACACTGAGCAGAAGATAAAAAACACGATGAATCGCCGAAAAATGCAAGGAGCACAATGTGGGGAGGATGAAGAAAGCATCGTTTTTGAGGCAATCCATAAGTTTCTTGGAGAAAATTTTTCATAATCATGAAAAAATCTGTTATTTTGTCGATAACTAATTAACTCATTCCCTTTTTTGAAGAAGAACCAAGAAAAATGATGCTTTCCACCTTGAGCGAAAGCCATCTTGGAAGCTCTTCCAATTCTTCGAAATAGCATGAAAACAGCAAAAGCCTTACTCGTCACGGCGTACTTTACTTTTAGCGTGAACCTGATGGCGCAAGAACAATCGGATTCCACCGTCACATTGGAACAAACCTTTAGACGACCAAGCTCCTTCACGGGAACTGCGCAGACCATCGACGAGAGCCAGATGAACAACAAAGACCAAGTGACCAACGCCATGGATGCCATCCGAGGACGTGTGGCAGGTATGACCGTGGAGCGCAACGGACTGAACGCCATGAATGCCGTCCGACTACGTGGTACCACCTCTCTGACGGGAGCCAACGACCCACTTATCATCGTGGATGGTGTGATGGGCGGCTTGACCTTGCTCGAGTCTGTCTTTCCTACCGACATCGAGAGTTTCACCATCTTGAAGGATGCCTCCGAAACCTCGCAATTCGGTTCCCGCGGTGCAGCGGGTGTGATTTATATCACCACGCAGAAAGGTAGTGCGGGCAAACTGAGGGTGAACTACAACAGCTCGTTCAGTTTCTCGAATGTGTATAAGCGCTACAACATGATGAGTGCCGATGAATACAGGAATTTTGCCAAGAGCAGAGACATCAAGATTGTGGATTTGGGCAACAACACGAATTTCCAGAAAGTCATCGAACAGCCAGGTCTGGGCATGCAGCATCACGTGGCGTTCCAAGGAGGTACGGAGCAGTCGAACTACCGCGTTGCCATAGGATACGCCAAAGAACGATTAGTGGTGAAGAACAACTCTGAAAGCTCTTTCCATTCGAACATGAACATGACACATAAAATGTTCGACGGATTCCTGACCATCGACCTCGGTATGTTTGCCAATCGGCAACAAATGGAATCACTGCCCGACGTTCAGGGACTGCTCTATTCGGCAGCTACTTTGAATCCAACCTTCCCTGAAGGGAAAAGTCCCAACGGCAGCTACAATGGGTATTCTTCGGCAAGCCAGATTGGACATCCTGCCGCCATTTTGCATAAGAAGAATGATGGAGAAAGTTCGCACATCAGCACACATGTCAAACTCACTTTCAACCTCAGCAAAGAACTGAGATTCTATTTCCTCAGCTCTTACACCTACGACCACAGCGAGAAATCGCAATACTTTCCTACTTTCACGTGGAACAAAGGACAAGCCTATCGCGGCAACAACAAAGAGAAATTAATGATGAACGACATCATTCTGAATTGGGACAAGAAGATTGACAAACACACCATCAACCTCTTGGGCCTGGCAGAAACGCAGAAGACCATCTATGATGGCTACCACGTGACGGTGACCAACTTCCAAAGTGACGAGACAGGTTATGACAATCTCTCGGCAGGTGCACTGCGCCCTTGGGACGGAACAGATTCCTACTTCGAAGACCCTCGCATGGTGTCGTACATGGTTCGTGCCAACTACAGTTTCGACGACAAATACATCCTTTCGGGGTCGGCACGTGCGGATGGTTCTTCCAAATTCGGCAGTAACAACAAATGGGGCTTCTTTCCGTCTGTCTCCGCCTCCTGGATTCTCAGCAAAGAGGCGTTCATGCGCCATCTCACCGCCATCGACGACCTGAAACTGAATATAGGCTATGGTTTTTCGGGCAACCAGAACGGTATTGATTCCTACACCACCCTTGCCTTGCTGAAACCAAACGGATTCATTGCGGCTGGTTCGAGCAATTTGGTATCGTTCAGCGAACTGAAGAATGCCAACCCCGACCTGAAATGGGAAGTGTCGAAAACCTTCAACATGGGATTTGACACCAAGATGCTGAAAGGCAGATTGATATTCTCCCTCAATTTCTACAACACGGAAGTGACCGACATGCTCTACCCTTACAACGTGAGTGTGCCACCGTTCACCTATAACACGCTCGTTGCCAACCTCGGTGCAATGCAGAACCGTGGTCTTGAAATCTCGATAGGTGGTACTCCTTTCATCAACAAGGACATGGCACTGAACATCAATGCCAACATCACCTTCCAGAGAAACAAACTGAAGTCGCTCAGCGGAAACTATCGTGGTGAACAACTTGGAGCACCCGACTTTATTCCTATCACCACGCTCAATGGTGCAGGACTCCACGGAGGCACTAACTATATCACTTATCAGATTGTGGGACAGAGCCTCGGTACCTTCTACCTGCCTCACTGCTCTGGGCTCAAAGTCTATCCCGACGGCACCAGATACTACGCCATTGAGAACCTGAATGGTGGTGACCTCTCGCTCGAAGATGGTGAAGACCGCTACATTGCAGGTCAAGCCATGCCAAAGGTGCTGCTGGGTTCCAACATCAGTTTCCGATACAAGGACTTCGACATCAGCATTCAGGCAAACGGAGCCTTTGGACACAAGGTGTTCAACGGCACTTCGCTCACATACATGAATGTGTCGTCGTTTCCGCTCTACAACCTCTTGAAAGATGCTGCCGACTTGAACATCAAGGACCAAAATGCCACCGACTACTGGTTGGAAAGTGGCAACTACGTGAACATAGACTACATCACTGTGGGCTGGAGGGTACCGATTCATCAAAATCCTTTCGTGAAATCGCTCCGTCTTTCTTTGACCATGAACAACGTGGCAACCTTCACCTCCTACAGCGGATTGACGCCTATGATTAACAGTTCGAACGTGAACAACACCCTCGGTGTGGACGACAAACGTTCCTTACCTCTCTACCACACTTACACCTTGGGTATAGGACTTGCGTTTTAAAAGCCTCACCGCAGATTAAGCACCACACACAACAAAACTCTAAACACCCAATTATCATGAAAAGAATAACATATATCATCCTTGTTCTATCCGCTATCACGCTGACAGCCTGCAATGATTTTCTGGAGGAGAAACAGCGGAGCGCACTCACCGAAGAAGAAGCTTATGGAAGTTTGAGCGCATTGAAAAACAATGCCGTACTCTCCTTATATAATTACATAGGAGGAAACACAAACAGCCAAGGACTGCAAGGCACGGGACGTGGCGTGTATGACCTCAACACCATGACAACCGACGAGGCCATCACTCCTATTCGTGGTGGTGACTGGTACGACGGTGGATTTTGGGAGCACCTCTTCCTCCATTCTTGGGGACCAAGTACAGCAGCCTTGGAAGACACGTGGAACTACCTCTTCAAAGTGGTGATGCTGAGCAATAAGTATTTGGAACAGGTGGAAAACTTCAGAGAAAAGCACCCAGAAGTTCCTCTTTTTACTATCGATGAATATATAGCCGAGATTCGTGCTGTCCGCGCCATGTTCTACTTCTATTTGATGGACCTCTTCGGCAGGGTTCCAATTGTCAA
>Ga0247609_10003896_pt1 | contig 15006 bp, 9 predicted proteins | sample 172DNAGHGlowgp2_FD_193487 | JGI IMG/M metagenome (GOLD analysis project Ga0247609, IMG submission 193487) | Sheep rumen microbial communities from Palmerston North, Manawatu-Wanganui, New Zealand - 1728 DNA GHGlow gp2 | ecosystem: Host-associated > Mammals > Digestive system > Stomach > Rumen ...
GACCACATTCGAGCAGTTGGTCAAGCTCATGGTGGACCATGATATGGGCAAAGTGGCTGCCGAAGGTGCCGCAGCAAAAGTCAGAACGAACCTGGCAGAGTACCTCGAAAAGGGTGTCGTGAAGTAGGACAAAATAGTTGAGAGTTCAGAGTTTAGAGTTGAGAGACAGTATTAAAGTATTGAGTTGATAAGTTGGAAAGCGAATGGAAGTCTTTGGCTATCGTAATTTAATAGTATACCAAAAGGCAAAAGAGGTTGTCAAGAGGTCTCATAAACTCTTGAAACAATTCCCTTCTGGCGAGCGTTATGCTTTGTGCGATCAACTTAGAAGGGCTACTGTTTCTATAACATCAAACATTGCGGAAGGCGTTAACCGATATTCCGTCAAAGATAAAATCCATTTCTTGGAGATTTCTTATGGCTCGTTAATGGAGGTCTCTTCCCAGTTCGAGATTGCTGAGGAACTCGGCTATATTACGGCAGATGACAGATTAAGCATGGACTTGCTCATAGAAGAAGTAGCCCGATTGCTGTCCGGACTGCAGAAATCTTTTAAACTTTCAACTGATTCAACTGACTCTAAACTCTAAACGCTCAACTCTAAACTGATATTAAAATGTTAAATTTTAATTCCAAGATATACGTTGCAGGCCATCATGGTTTGGTGGGTTCTGCCATTTGGAACAACCTGAAAGCAAGGGGCTACGACAATCTTGTCGGCAAAAGCCATAAGGAACTCGACCTTCTTGACCCAGTCCAAGTGCGTGAGTTCTTCGACAAAGAGCAACCAGATGCAGTCGTTTTGGCTGCCGCTCATGTTGGAGGCATTATGGCAAACCTGCAATATCGTGCCGACTTCATCTATCAGAACCTGCAGATCCAGCAGAACGTCATTGGCGAGAGCTGGAAACATGGCGTAAAGAAGTTGCTCTTTTTGGGCAGTACGTGTATTTATCCAGGCGAGGCTCCTCAGCCGATGCCTGAGGATTGTCTGCTGACGAGCCCTCTCGAATACACCAACGAGCCCTATGCCATCGCCAAGATTGCCGGCCTGAAGATGTGCGAAAGCTTTAATATTCAGTATGGTACGAACTATATTGCCGTGATGCCGACCAACCTTTACGGACCCAACGACAACTTCCATCTCGAGAACAGTCACGTTCTGCCTGCCATGATTCGCAAAATCTACTTGGCACATTTGCTCGAGGACAACGATTGGGAAGGCGTTCGTCGAGACATCGCTTTACGACCTGTCACGATGAAATCGACCAAGATGCGTGTCGATGGCGACTCGTCGGAAGAGGATATTCTGACAGTTCTGGCCAGTTACGGCATTGCCCCAGGAAAGGTGACACTCTGGGGAACTGGGGCTCCGATGCGTGAGTTCCTTTGGAGCGAGGAGATGGCCGATGCCAGTGTTCACTGCCTGCTCAATGTCGATTGGAAGGATGTCGTGGAGAATACGGAATTTCGCATAAATCGCGATGGAATCGAGGAAATTCGCAACTGCCACATCAATGTGGGCACAGGAAAACAGCTCTCCATCAAGGAATGTGCGGAAAAGATTGTCGGGGAGATTGGCTTCCGAGGTCAGTTGCTTTGGGACGAAACGAAACCTGACGGCACAATGCTCAAACTGACAGATGTCAGCAAGCTTCACAGGCTTGGTTGGCATCACACCATCGAGATAGATGAAGGCATCCATCGCCTCTTCTCATGGTATCAGCAAGGCATTTGCATTAACCATAAGTCTGCGGAATGAGATTCACAGAACTTCAGTATATATATTAATAATGTGTAAAGCGATGAAAAAGATTGTTTTTGTGCTTCTGTTGCCAATCTTGGCGCTTCAGGTTTCTGCACAAAGTCTGAAAGACGTTTTCGCGAACGATTTCCTTATGGGCGTCTCTTTGAGTGGACGTAATGTCCGTAATGCGGCTGAGCAGGACCTCATCCGAAAAGAGTTCAACAGCGTGACTTGCGAGAACGCCATGAAGCCCGCGTCGCTCCATCCTTCGCCCAACGTTTGGCGATGGGAAGAGGCGGATCGCATAGCTAACTTCTGCAGGGAGAACGGCATCAAGATGCGTGGGCATTGTCTTGTCTGGCACAATCAGTTCTCCGACTGGATGTTATACGATGAAAGCGGCAATTTTGTTGACAAAGAAGTCTTTTATGCAAGGCTGAAAGACCACATCCAAACGGTCATGAACCGGTATAAAGACGTCATCTATGCCTGGGATGTTGTGAACGAGGCAATGTCCGACGGAGGCACGAATCCCTATCGCGAATCCAAACTCTACCAGCTTTGTGGCGACGAATTCATCGCCAAAGCCTTCCAGTTCGCTCGCGAAGCGGATCCGAAAGCCGTCCTATTCTATAATGATTATAACGAGTGCGACCGTCGAAAGAGCAGAAACATCTACAATATGGTGCTGAAGATGCGCTCGAACGGAGTGCCCATCGATGGTATCGGAATGCAGGGGCACTACAATATCTTCAAGCCAACTGTGGAAGAACTCGATGCCGCATTGGCCCTTTACTCGCCCCTCGTAGAGCACATTCACATTACGGAACTCGATGTGCGAGTCAACAGAGAGATGGGTGGCCAATTGCAGTTCAGCCAAGAAGGTGCTGCGTTGAGCGACTCGGTGCAAGCCCTTCATACTCAGCAATATGAGCGTCTGTTCAAGACCTTCCAGAAGTATCGCGACAAGATAGATTGTGTCACCTTCTGGAACCTGCACGACGGCTGCTCATGGCTTGGCGAGCGGAACCATCCCCTCCTCTTCGATAAAGCCCTCCAGCCAAAGCCTGCTTACTATCGTCTAGTGGGTCGTCCGTAAATGACACGTGTGACGTTGGCAAACGTGGCACGTGACGATTGCAATTTACTAGTGTGACGTTTGCCATCGTGGCACGTTATGTTTGCAAATCAGGTTCGCCTCGTTTTTTCGCCACATTTTCCGCGTTCTTTTTCGTAGAAAAATAGGATTTTATGCTACATGAAGAAAAAATGCTACGAAAAAAGGAAAAAATTTAAAATTTTTCTTGTGTAATTTGTAAAGATATCGTAACTTTGCCCACGAATTGTCAATAAATCATAATTTATTAACCAAATATCTTTTAACCAAACTTTAATAAACATGAAGAAAAACAACTTTCTAACGAAAGCATTCACCTTGCTTTTCGTAGCGCTCTTCTCCCTAACAGGTGCAAGAGCACAGACTATCGTGTCCGATGTCAAGGCATTCCACACTGGTCCCACTTATACAAGTTTAAGCTGGGTGGGCAACGCTACACAGTTGAGGTACAGAGCCGCTGGAGCTCAAACAACCTACAACTTCGACAACAGCCAATTGAGTCCTTGGACGACATTCACTGGATGGACGCAAAATAATCCACGCAATCAAGATATTTATGAGTATTATTATTACCGCAACGCGTTGGATCAGTTAGGCAATTTTTATGGTACCCAATTTCAGTGGGCGATTAACTCAACCTGTAAGACTTATCGTTCATATGAGGCTGGTACAGGAAAGGGCCATAAAGGCTCTGCCGATATGGTAATCTCTGGTTCCTATTGCTCTAATAGTAGTGTTAGCCCAAACTATTTCAGCAACCATGGTATTGAACCTGACAACTACTTGGTTTCCCCTCGGGTCACTATTGGTGGTTACATCAGTTTCTGGGCAAAAGGTATGGACCCCGCAGACTGCGAAGAGAATTTTGGTGTGTTCTATACAACTGATACTAATCCTAGCAGAACCTCCACTTGGAGACAAGTTGGATCAGCTAAAATCGCCACATCCGAATGGACACAATACATCTTTGACCTCGGTAGTATTACTCGTACACAAGATTTAGGCCAGAATGGTTATATCGCTATCCGCCATTATGATTGCTATGACGAAGATTTGCTCTGCGTTGATGACATCGTCCTCACACAACCTGGTGGCAACTGGACAACTGTATCGATTTCTGGCACAAGCTCCGATCTGACAGGCCTTTCTATGTTGACCCCTTATCAAGTCGAGGTAAATGTTAATGGCACTTGGAAGGGTACCGGTTTCACAACGACAAACTACAATCCTGTTCCTTCAGAGGTATCTGCAGATCCAGTATATGCAGTAGGTGCCACAATTAACTGGTGGGGCATTGGCGACAAGTATGAGGTGTGGTATAAAAATGATCCTTTTGACGGGCCACAGTACTTCTTCGATGACTTTGAGGGTGATTTCCAGTGGACAATTCTTGAAGGTAATAATGCGAATTCACCATATCCTTGGGAACATCAGACTGTTCCAGAAGCATCTTTGAAGTTCACTGACCATAGTGGGTCGAAATCTGTAGGTTCATTTAGTTGGAAGGGTCAACAAGACTATCAGTCTGACTGTTACTTGATTACTCCAAAGGTTCTTATCGGCAATAAGGTGAAGTTCTGGGTGCATTGTAACCCAGGTTATCCTGATGAATTTGAAGTGTTGCTCTCTACTGGTGGCAATCAGATTTCAGACTTTACCATTCCCCTGAGGGATTTGGCACCAGCACCCGCTGTCGATACATGGAGAAGAATAGTCATCGATGTGCCTGACCAATATGTGGATAAGCAGGGTTACATTGCCATTCACCATAACATGTATGGCGGTAACTACCTTTTCATTGATGACTTTGGTATCTATGAACCTGATATTCCAGGTTCAGGAGAATGGCATGGACCTATCGAAACAACCGACTTCTCTGTTGAACTAGCAAATCTTATTCCCAATACTCCGTATCAGTACTATGTAGTAAGCATCAAGAACGGTGCCGTAGATCCGACACCTGAACGCGCACAAACAGATACCTTCAACTTTACGACTTTGCCTTTGGATGGGATTCGCCTCGAAGATAATGGACAAAACTCAGCGGTAGTTAATGCCCACAATGGTGAAAAAATTCAAACAGTAACTCTGGTGAATCGTACACTCAAGGCTAATAATACATGGAACACATTGTGTCTGCCCTTCGACGTAAATCTTAAAGCGAATGGAAATAAGATACAATGGCCTGGTACAAACATCGACGTTGACGTTCGCCAATTGAATGGCGCTACCTACGATAAGAGCACAAAGACATTGACTTTGAACTTCAGTGCCGCGAACGGAATCCGCCAACTTGTTGCAGGTACACCTTATATTATTAAGGCAAGCGCTGAGATTAGCAACATCCAATTTAGCGACCGTACGATTAAGTCTGGTATGCATCCTGTAACAATCGGCCTTGTTGAAGGAGAAGATGTAAATCTTATGTTCAGAGGAAGTTATGATAAGTTGACATTCGATGCAACAGATAGAAGCGTCCTCTTCTTGAAGTCCAATGAGCTTGTCTTCCCTGTTAATGGTTCTTACATTAATGCACAGCGTGCTGCCTTCTTCTTCAAGGGTATTCAGGTATCATCTGCAATTGGTGACTTGGTTAAGGAGTGCGTTGTGGACTTCGACGAAGATCCAACAGGTATCGCAGAACTCCTTGGCATTGAGGAGGAAGCTGGCACTTGGTACGACCTCAATGGCCGCAAACTCTCAGGCAAGCCTGCTCAGAAGGGTATCTATATCAACAATGGTAAAAAGACAATCATTAAGTAAGGAGGACTAAGTAATGAAAAAGACATATAAAGCACCCGAGATGCTTGCTGTAACATTGCAGCATCAGAATAGCATCTTGTTATATAGTATCCAGAACACCGATGGCGGCAATACTGGCATAACAGGTCCCGGACAAGACGATCCAACAACTGGTGGTGGTGACGTGAAGGGTTTCACCTCTGACGACCTTTGGAACGCTGAATGGTAAGAATCCTCACCTTTAGGTGAATAAATAAGGAAGGCACGCCTAATCAAATGATTGGGCGTGTTTTTTTTGTCTTTTTTCTTGCAAGATTACATAAAAAGTTGTAACTTTGCTCCCGAGTTGTATATAAATCTTAATTATTAACCAAATATCTATTAACCAAACTTTAAAAAACATGAAGAAAAACAACTTCCTAACGAAAGCATTCACCTTGCTTTTCGTACTGCTCTTCAACCTAACAGGTGCAAGAGCAATCGTAACCCACACCGTGTATGATGGTACAGCGACAAACACACAAGTACCCGTAAATGGCTCCCGAGTCGGTTCTAGGTATATTAGAAGCCAGTTCATCATTCCAAAGGGCCAATTGGGTATCATGGCCGGAGGTAAAATCTCGCATATGATCTTCTATACCAACGAAGATGTCGTTAACTGGTATGCAGATAACAAGTTCGATGTCTATGTTGAGGAAGTCGACGCATCCACCCTTTCCAGTTATAGGTCTTGGAATAGCAATGCAGTAGTTTATTCCGGAAAACTTGCTGTCAATGGTCATCAGTTGATTGTGGATTTCAATAATGATTTCTTGTATTCAGGTAATAAGAATCTTTTCATCGGTTTCAGACAGACTGCACAAGAAACCAGTAACACAAGTACATTCGTGGGTGTGACAGCCAACGGAGCCTCTTTAGCAAGTTATACCTCTTATTCCAGTCAAAACGGAGACGCTGAACAACAGAACTTCCTCCCTAAAACCACATTCGTGTACACTCCAGGATTTATACCTACTAATGAAAAAGTTACGACCAGTGTAGCACCTGTTACTACTATAACAGGTGAACCTGACGCAGTTAGTGCTACTCTCAGTTGGGAAGGCAATGCCGACAGCTATGAGATAAGATACAGAACAAAGAGACCGCTTTTCGCCGAAAACTTCAATAGTGGCATACCTAACACTTGGACAACGCGGAAAAGTAGTTCGGCTACAGTACCATCCGGATTCAGCAATGGCTTTGCTGCTGAAAATGGTATGGCAGCATCTTACAGCTGGAAGAATTATAATATATACAATGCCGATAACTGGCTGATTAGTCCTAAGGTTGAACTGGGTGGTATTTTGAAATTCGACGTAAGTGTTTCTGCATGGCATGACATCTATGAGGTAAAACTCTCTACTACAGGCATCGCCGAGGCGGACTTCACGGAAACAGTGCGTGAACTTGCACCTGGTATTCCGGGTAAAGAAGACTTCGATCTGAAGGATTACAGTGGTCAGGAAGGCTACATCGCTATCCACCACTTGAACACTGACGGTTATTGGCTTGATATTGATAATTTTGAACTCAGTTCAGGTCACAGTTGGAAATATGCTACCACGACAACTAATTCTGTTGTATTGCCACGCCTTACTCCTGACATGGATTATGAATACGTAATTATTGGTATTAAGCACGATGATGTTAATAATGTAGATGTCAGAGGAGAAACAGCCAATCTGACTTTCTCAACTCCGCATGCAAAAGATATAATCCTTTCCGACGATGAGGATAACGAGGACTTGATTTATGACGTGTCTGGTAAGACATATAACGCTTACCTCGAAAGCCGCACATTCAGGGATAATGGCATTTGGAACACACTCGCTCTGCCGTTCAACGTGACGGTTGCTGATAGCCCATTCAAAGATGCATTGATTTATACAGTTCTTAATAGATCTTCGGTTGTCAATGGTTTACTGACGTTGAGAATAGATCCTCTCCAACCCACTACACTTGAAGCAGGTAAGCCTTATCTCATCACATGGGAAGGAGCCAAGACTGTTTATGAGCCTAATTTCAGCAATGTTACTTTCAATAAAGCAACGCAAGAAGTAACAGGTAGTGTTACCGGTGGAACGACTATCGTATTCAAGCCTAACTATAACTATTTGGAATTCACCGAAGCACAGCCAAGCATTCTCTTCCTGAGCAACAATAATCTCTATTCTGTAGGTGCAGGTGCCAAGATCAAACCTCAGAGAGGATATTTCCAGACCAGTAATGGTAGCCCTGTTAGGGGAATGGTATTTGAACTCGTCGATGAGGAAACTGCTATTGAATCTGTCAACGGCGCATTCAATAACAATCCTTGGTACGATCTCAATGGTCGCAAGCTCACAGGCAAGCCCGCTCAGAAGGGTATCTATATCAACAATGGTAAGAAGACAATCATTAAGTAAGAGGAGGAACATACAATGAAAAAGACATATATAGCACCCGAGTTGTTTGCCGTAACATTGCAGCACCAGGATAATGTTTTGGTGAAGACGAGTTTTGAACTCGTTGGACCTGGTACTGGAGTTGCTGATGTAAAAGAGTTTGAGTTCGTTGACGACGAAGACGACGACGCAGGTACCACAACTGGTCCTCGCAGCATCTGGGACGAAGAATGGTAAAAGATCCTCTCTAGCTCTCCTTGAAAGGAGAGAAAGAGAATAAATAGAAAGTCCGCTTGACATTGATTGGTCAGGCGGGCTTTTTTTTGTCTTTTTTTTTGCATCTTTTCGTAAAAAGTTGTAACTTCGCAGCGCAAATGGTGATACCCATGCTTCTGTAACAAGGAGTAGGGTAGAGAGGGAATCCGGTGTAAGGCCGGAGCAGTGCCCGCTACTGTATTTGCCTTCTTAGTGCAGCGCATGCATGTCACTGGGACATCATCCTGGGAAGACGCGCTGCCGGGCAAGAGCCAGGAAACCTGCCATTTCGCATAACATAACAAGCATCCTCGGGACAAGGATGACAGAATAAGTGAAAAGTGAAGAGTGAAAAGTGCTCAAGTGTAGGCGGAGGTGCTAATGCATCAAAGAATGAGTGTTTCCTTTTCTTGCCTGAGCGATTGCTGAAGTAGCAGTGTGCTGCGGACGGCGTAACTATGCATTCATAACTATGAACTATGAATTAATAAAATACTATCTGCTAGCGATTCTGGCTACCGTATTGGCATTTGCTGTGACAGCAAGTGCCAGTGCGCAGAATCCGACAGACAGCATAAAGCAGTTGCACGAGGTGACCGTCACGTCGAAGCAACCTGTTCGCACTATTGCAACGTCCCAAACACTGAGCGGAGCCGACCTGCAAGCCTTGAGTACCACGTCGGTTGCCGATGCATTGAAGTATTTTGCAGGCGTGCAGATTAAGGATTATGGCGGGCTTGGCGGTTTGAAGACCATCAATGTGCGTTCTTTGGGAGCACAGCACGTCGGTGTTTACGTCGATGGTATTCGCCTGACAAATGCGCAGAACGGAACTGTCGACCTTGGCAAGTTCTCGCTCTCATCAATGGAAACTGTGTCACTTTACAATGCCAACAGGCTCGACTATTGCCAGTCGGCCAGCGAATATGCCTCGGGTGCAACGGTCTATCTGCAGACCAAGAGGCCCACTCACGACTCGCTTTCAGTTCAGCTTCGTAACGCTTCGTTCCATACTTGGATGGCCAAAGTGAACGGACAATTCTCGTGGAAAGGCTGGCAGGGTTTCGTTGACGGAGAGTATTGCACCAGTCGTGGTGACTATCCCTTCCGCTATCATTCTGAATATGAGGACACTGTAGGGCGTCGCGCCAACAGCGACATCCGCTATGGTCGCGTGGAGGCTGCTCTGTTTCGGGGTGGCTTCTCGTCGCACATCTACTATTACGATTCCGAACGAGGCTGCCCAGGTGGCATCGTTCGACGTTTGAGCGACAAGTACACGAACGTGGGCAGGGAGTGGGACCGCGACTTCTTTGTGCAGGCGAGCTACCAAGACCAGCCCTTCGAATGGTTCCGCTACAAGGCAAATGCCAAATATACCAACGAGTATCTCCGTTATTGCACGAAATATCCGGAGAATCAAAACACAGCTCGAGTCGATAATCATTACCGCCAACAGGACGCCTATGGAGCCCTTTGTGCTGCCTTCATGCCTTGGAGCTGGCTGACACTCTCCACGAGTTATGACCTCAGGTACAGCATCATGAAAGCCGACCTGAAGCGCTTCGAAGACGTGAAGCGTGTGGATCAGAAGCTTGTCTTTGCTGCTCAGGCTAATTGGAAAGGCATCCAGGTTGCAGCATCGGCACTCCATCAGCGCTATTCCGACTGGACTTTCGTGCAGGCAGGAGCTGCCGATCCCATAGACAGATGGACGCCAGCAGTGTCGTTGGCTTACACACTCTACGGTGTAACTCTGCGAGCCTGGTACAAGGAAATCTTCCGCGCTCCGACCCTCAACGACCTTTATTACACGCAGGTCGGCAATCGCAACCTGAAGCCCGAAGACACCAAGCAGTTGAATCTTGGCGTGGAATACCATTGGGACAGCGGACGCAAGTCAATGGTCAATGGTCAATGGTCAATGGACATTCAAGCCGACATCTATCGGAACAAGATAGAGAACCGCATTGTCTGCCTGCCGCTCAAGGGCACATACACTTGGTCGATGATGAATTACGGCTACACCTTCTGCCGAGGATTGAACGCGACACTCAAGGGACATTACCACTCGAAACAGTGGAACTTCTCGCTCCTCTCGTCGATCACATGGCAAAGGGACGTCGACCGGACCGATCCGACTGACGAAGAGATGTACAACAAGCCGATATGCTACTCGCCGACCTTCTCTTCTGGGCTCACGGGCATAGTAGGTTGGCGGTCGCTTCAGTTCACCACGTCGTATCTTTATGTTGGCGAAAGGATGTGGAGCAAAGCAGATCCCGAGGACATTCTGGAGCCCTACCACAACGTTGACATGAAGCTTTCCTACACACACAACATCAAGAAGACATCGCTCGGGCTGTGCTTGGAGGTCTGCGACGTACTCGATATCCAGTACGAACACCTGCCACGCTACCCGATGCCCGGTCGTAACTATAAACTCACATTATCTTTTGGCGTATGAAACGACTCTTTACATTTATCGCCCTTACATTATATATATATAACGCGCACGCGCAAGAGAGGCTCATCCTCCTGAACGAAGGCATGTGGCAGGCTGATAACGGACGAGTCAGCTACTTTGAGGACGGCTCGATTCTCAGCAATCAATGGTTCCGCGACAAGAACGGCATTAAGATTGGTGACACGCCGAACGACATCATACAGATTAACGACACCCTCATCGCCATTGCCATCAACTGGTCGAACATCGTGCAGTTCATTCGTCCGGACGGCACAGCAGTAGCTGCAACGGAAGATGTTCCCAACAATCGCCGCCTGTGTAGCGACGGCCAGTATGTCTATGTGTCGAGCTACGGACACGAGTGCGAGACCATCGGCGGCACGGTGTATTTCGACAAAGGATATGTTGCGAAGATAGACATCAGCAACTTCAAGGTCGTGGCTACCTGCGAGGTCGGCTACGAGCCCGAGGGCATAGCGCTCTATAATGGGCGCCTCTTCGTGGCAAACACCGGCGGTTATGCCGAGCAGGAGGGTGATCATGAGTTCGAAACGACGGTAAGCATCATCAATCCCGCCACGATGACTTTGGAGAAAAACATTGATACGGGCATTCCCAACCTGTATGGCGAGATGTCGCAAAGTGGCCGATACCTTTGCATCAACTCGCCTGGCGACTACTACGAAGTGCCCCCTTGTGGCTTGATCTTCGATTGTGAGAAGGCTTTGAACGGTGAAGAGTGTTTCGTCGTCTTTGATTATCCCGTCACTTACAGCACGCCAACTCTCGACGGCAAGTTCTATGCCGTCGGTTCCGCATTCTCCTATCTTACAGGACAATACGAGTTTTCTCAGCTTACCATCAACCCCGGAATGGTGATGCAGACTAATGGAACGAGCGGAATCGAAGAGTCGCTTCCGGGCACTTTGCAGGCCGACTTTGCAAACATGACGCAGCCTTATGGCATTTATGTCAACCCTTATACAGGCTACATCTACGGCACCGATGCCGGTTCCTTCGACGGTTCAGGCTCTCTCTATCAGTGGTCGCCCGAAGGTGAACTACTTGGCACGCACAAAGTTTACATCAATCCCGGCCACTTCCTCGCTTTGCCGCCAGACGGACACTATGATGGCATAGGGAACATTGCCCAATCCCGAATTGCCAGTTATCATTCTGCCTACGACCTCCAAGGTCGCCGCATCGGAAATATCAGCCAATTTAAGAAAGGAACTATCTATATCAAGGATGGAAAGAAGACACTCTATAACAGATAACTTGCCGAGTCAAGTTCGTTGCTCCTTCATGTAGGAGCAATCACTCTTACATGTAGGAGCAATCGCTCTTACATGAAGGAGCAATCAACCAAGCCTGTCGATTCGAGCAACAACTACAGTTAAACAAACCATAGACAAACAATTAACTTATTATAAACCTTATTTATTAACATTATGAAAAAGCATTTACTAAGTTTCATTGTGCTGACATTGTTCGTAGCGGGCAATGCCTTTGCCACAGAAGTGACTGTGACAATGAACGCAAAGAGTAAGCTCATCAAGTCGTTGGTCAACAAGTCGACCAATGAAAGTGTGAGTGTGGGCGAGCCTACAAGCAACAAGTACACCTTCGATGCCGCTGCCGGCTCTTACCTCCTGACAGCAACTGCCGCCGACGGCGAAACGGTGAGCGGCACCATCCAGCTCGACATCGATGCCGAGCACACCGCCTTCACTATCTATTCCCCCGAGGTGCGCGTGAAGAACACCGATTGGGTCTATGGTACCGACTACAGCCTCGACCTCAAGGTTACCACCAAGGAAGGCGAAACGGTGAACACCACGATGGGCGAGTACACAAGCGGCAACAAGATGTTCCTTGTGTTCAGCGGCAACACCTACTACCTCGATGTTGTTCCCTCCGAAGCCCGTCAGGCAGAGGGTTACATCGCTGCCAACTACTCAGGCACTGTGACCTTCAATCCCACAATACAGGCTGAGGTGCCGATGAGCGTGATGTACGACATTACGGTTCCTGCCGGAGCGAACCTCTTCGTTGGCACAAAGAAGGCTCACTTCGTGAAGTTTAAGGGGGTTGAGCCTGTCAGCGTTAACGGAGATGGCACAGTTTATACCTTCAAACTCGCAGACAAGCAGCAGTACAACTACCGCGTCAGCAAGGAAGGTAAGCTGACTCAAGCCGGTCTCTTCACTATGAGCACGGACGAGACGAAACGTCCAACGCTCGTCTTCACTGATGCTGATATGGAAGCGAAGAGTCCGAAGTTCATTGATCACGATGTGACCTCGAATGGCGGCTACAACGTGGGTGACCTCTTCCTCAACATAAACGAGCGCGGCCATCTGCAGCTCGCTAACGTTGGCGACACTTATGACATCCTGCCAATGCGTAACTGGGAACTTATCGAAAGCATCACAAACAACTATTTCATCGAGCCAGATTTCCACTTCACTGTCGTTAACCTCAAAGGCGAGGCAGACGAAAGTGTCGTTAAGGTCGAGGATGAACTGCTGACGGCAGTAGGCGAAGGAACAGCCATCGTGCTCGTCACCTACGATGCCATCCACCTTGACCAGTACAGTGGCGCTACGAGGAAAGACTTCGTGGGCGGCAGCGATTGGGGTGCTATCTGGCCAGAGAACACAGGCGCCTTCGTCGTAACTGTCGGCGAACAAGCTACAGGCATCACTCCTAACATTATTATAAACAAGGACTACCTGACAACCGTAACTCCTTGGGGCGGCGGCGACCCCATCGACACCAAGCTCTCTATGGAGAATGTTGATGCAGAGTTCGATGTGCTTTACTATCTTGACACGGAGGACGGCTTCGAATATACTTTCACGCCAGAAGGTGTTGCAAGCGTCACACTTGCCCGTCCCGTTATCGGCGAGACGATGGCCTCCTACACAGGCTTCTCTGCTGAAGGCGTCACAGCCAACGAAGACGGCAGCTACACGCTGAAACTTACTGAGGGACGCAACATCGTTTGCCTCACGAATGCAGAGGGCAAGAGCGTCTATCAGGTTATGACAGCCAAGCCTTGCCACAGAGATATTAAGGTCGGCGATGAAGTCGTGACGAGAGTGCAACCTGGCGACGCTGTGACTGTGCAGTATTCAGGTCTTTATCATCCTGCTGGCAAGCTGGCAGGCATCCACAACTTCAATGCGTTCCTTGATTACAAGAAGCCTGCTGAAGGCGTCAGCGTAACTAAAGGCAAGGGCAACCAGTACACGATGGCATCCGCTGCCACTGCTCAAGCCATCTCCTTCACCGTTCCTGACAACTGGAGTGCAAAGACAATTGAACTTACTGATGGCGTGATGTGTATTGGCGGCTTTGGCGACCCCGTCGGCAACCACCGCTCCACATCTAAAGACACTGGCCGTGCTCCCAACTTCACAGCCATTTCGCAGAACGCAGTCTTCGGTCGCGTGCCTGATGTTGTATTGCCAGTAGGCGACTCCACGACTCCTGCCATCGCTACCTTCGAAGACGTTCAGGACATTACGGAGCCCGTTGACGGACACATGAGCGTAGGCACAGAGGATGATGATGACCGCGAATTCTTCACAAGTGGTGACTATGCCTTCAATAGCGGTTGCATGCATGACTGGGATTATTGGTATTGGTTTGGCTATGCTAATAGAGCTGAGACAAAGTATGAGACACTCGACGACCAATGGAACAATGTCGTAGGTGGTGGCTATGACGGCTCAGCGACTTATGGCGTTGCTTTTGCAGCAGCATTCAACGGTCCTTGCTATGCTACTTTGCTTACTGAACCACAAGTCGTTCCTGGCTTCTATGTCACCAATAGTAGCTATGCATATGACTCTATGACTAATGGCGACGGCTTTGCCAAGAAGTTTGAGAAGGGCGACTGGTTCAAGCTCACCATCACAGGTTATGATGCCGAAGACAATGAGACCGGCACTAAGGACTACTACCTTGCCGACCTGCGTGATGCGGCTACTGCCTATATCATCAACGACTGGCGCTATGTTGACCTCTCTGGTCTTGGCGAAGTTGCAAAGCTTGGCTTCGAGCTGACAAGCAGCGATACAGGCGACTATGGCATGAATACGCCTGCTTACTTCTGCTTCGACAACTTTGGCGCCGAAGGAACAGAAGTTCTGCCTGAGAAGAATGTGACGTTGCCTGCTGAGATTGCTACTTTCGAAGACATCGAGGTTCCCGCAGAAGGCCATATGAGCGTCAGCACCGAGGAAGA
>Ga0247609_10003898_pt1 | contig 15003 bp, 14 predicted proteins | sample 172DNAGHGlowgp2_FD_193487 | JGI IMG/M metagenome (GOLD analysis project Ga0247609, IMG submission 193487) | Sheep rumen microbial communities from Palmerston North, Manawatu-Wanganui, New Zealand - 1728 DNA GHGlow gp2 | ecosystem: Host-associated > Mammals > Digestive system > Stomach > Rumen ...
ACGAGACTTTTTGCCGTTTCGCGTCACTGCGAGGCACGAAGCAGTCCAGATTTTGCGCAAAGATAGTAATAATTCCGTCATCGTTGCCCAAAAGAAGAATAAAAGCGGTTTTTTCCTCTACATATTGCGGTTTTTTTCTTACTTTTGCAAGAGATTTCAACGCAAAAAACAAGCATTATGGCACTAAGAGATTGGATGATTGCCTTCAACAACGCCAAGACGATGGAGTCGAATGGCGAACAAGGCCCTGAATTGATAGCGGAATATGAGCGCGTGCTCGAAAAATTGGGTGAAGGCCCGTTCACCGAGGCGGAGCAACACGTCCGCGAGGAGGTTTGCCGCAACCTTGCCGAACTGTATGCCCTCAACGGCGACGAGGCGAAGGCGGAGGAATTTCGGAAAATGTCGGAATGATACGATTTTGTAAAGACGTTGCACGCGACCTCTCTTATTTTTTGTTTTTAGACGTAGCAATCTGCGTCTCTACATATTTTATCCAAAAATCATCCAATTCGTATCTCCTTTTCCATAAATGCTCTTTGATGGCCTTATCGGTTTCACAAATATCCAGAAGAAATAGATAATACTGGTACTTCCTGTTTGGAAGATACTCTTTTATTGTTTTATATGTTGTTCTATAATATTCCTCTTCCTCTTTCTCAATTTGAATATCATCTGTACCATCACGTACGATGTTATATAAGCTTCTATAAACCTCGATGTCGTCCAAATATGCGTACCGTATCTTTTTTATTGCATAATACTTACTTCCTATTTTATATACTTCTGTATTATCCATGGTCATAAGATTATCCAAATGCTGCGAAAAACAAACTCGGTATACATACTTATTTTGCACAGAATCAAATATTTCCCAATTACTATAATGTGGAATTAAATATGTTAGGGAATCTAAATTGATCGAATCAGCAGCAATCGCATTTAATAGATAATCCTCATCTGCAATGTAATACAAATCATAATCTGTTTTCAACCTTAAGAAACAGGTAAATGGAGGATAAAACTCTGGATAACCATATACCACCTCTTGAATGACATAGTTTGTTCCTGACTTGTAATCAATTGGAGAATCAGGATTTTGATGGAAGAGCAATGCTAACAATATAATCTTTAGTGTAATCATTTGGGTTCTCTGTTTTTATTAATAACGAAATTAATATGGTTTTGTTTTTTTCTGGTGTCAAATTATAATAATCTATAATGCGGATAAAAGGATTTACTATGTTGTTTTTCGTATAAATATCACCTTTTCAGCATATTAAAATTAGCATCCATTTTTGTTTACTAAGCTGTTTGAATCTTTTTAAGCAATTCAGCAGCGGTCATGTCTCGCAATAGGGTAAAAGCAAACCATTTCTTGCCCAGGTCCTTGATTGACGCACCAATATGATATACCTCTTTGTCAATGAGAAGGAAACGATCGTGTGCCTTGTTGAAACTTTGTACATCAATGATAGCATATTGTGCGTTGTGGCGTGCAATGTCTAATCGCAGTTGTTGGCTGATGTTCTGTGTATAAATAGTAGCTGAAACGCCATCCTTCCGCTTGTCAAGCAGCGTAAGTACTGTGTCGTCAACATAATTGTCTACTAATACTATGGATTTCTTGGCTTTGCGCACCAAATTGCTGATATACCTGTAGGCATCAAACACTTGACCGTCAAAGAAGATACCTTGTTGGGGTTGGGTGTTGGCATTCAACTGCTTGAACACTTCGTCAATGCGATGGTCTGTTTCTATTTGATGGTATTCAATGTTTGAAAGGCGTTGGAACAATTGAGCGTTGTTAGCAAGAAAGTGGCGCATGGCTGTAAAAGCACGCATGATTCGAATGTTAACGTCAACAGCGGTTTCTGAACGTAGAATTCCGCTAAGCATTGCAACACCGTTTTCTGTGAACGCGTATGGAAAATGTCTATCGCCTCCCCAACTTGCTATGCCATTTTGGCATTTCAAGATTGCCATCTCTTCTTTGGTCAGCTGAAACATGAAATCGGAGGGAAATCTCTCAATATTACGTTTCACTTGTCGGTTTAGTTGGCCAGTCTCTACTTGATATAGTTTTGCCAAATCCCTATCGAACATAACTTGGCGATTTCTTACCACATATATTAGGTTCTCAATGTCTTGTTGTTTGAGATGCGGTTTCTGCATTTCAAATGACTGGTCGCATTTTTCACCCTGCAACTGTGTGGGAGCTTTTGTCGTTTTCTTTGCCATGTTTTTATTGTTTTACACCGCAAAGAAACGCTATCTGTCAAAAATTATCCGTTGATTAAACGTTTGTAGTCGACAGTAATCGTTTGTTGTCGTTTGCTGTCGGATAAGTTGTTGAAAATGAAAAAGAAAAAAAATGATAGTTTTTATCTCTTCAGCATATTAAAATAAGCATCCAAAAGTTTCTGCGCCCCGATATACGCGCTTATGCGTTGGCCGCGTACGTCGTTTTCGACCAAAGGTAGCAGGTCGGCGACCAGTTGGTTTTGGTAGAAATCGTTTTTCAAGGCGCTGTCCATCGTGTCGTACATCATCTGCACGTCTTGTTGGGCGCGTTTCTTATAGAGGTAGCCGTTGTCGCGGATGGCCTGCACGTGGTCGGCGACCATCTTCCACACCTCGTCAATACTAAAGCCAGAAAGTGCCGAGCAGGTCAGCACCTTGGTCTCTTGTCCCGATTCGGGCAAGGGGAAAAGGTGGAGCGCGTTGCGACATTCGGCGGCGGCACGGTTGGCACGCATCACGTTGTCGCCATCGGCCTTGTTCACTGCGATGCCATCGGCCATCTCCATGATGCCGCGCTTGATGCCCTGCAGCTCGTCGCCGGCACCGCTGATTAATATAAGGAGGAAGAAATCGACCATGGAATGTACCGCCGTTTCGGATTGACCCACGCCCACGGTTTCAACGAAAATGGTATCATAACCAGCTGCTTCGCAAAGGATTATCGTTTCACGCGTTTTTCTTGCCACACCGCCCAAAGTGCCCGCCGAGGCCGAAGGACGGATGTAAGCGTTGGGGTGTGTCGAAAGGGTTTCCATTCGGGTCTTGTCGCCAAGGATGCTGCCCTTTGAGCGTTGGCTCGACGGGTCGATGGCGAGGACCGCGAGTTTTTGTCCTTGGTTGCAGAGATGCACGCCCAAAGCCTCGATGAAAGTACTCTTTCCTGCTCCGGGAACACCCGTGATGCCCAAGCGCAAGGCCTTGCCCGCATGGGGCAGACAAGCCGCGATGATTTGTTGGGCCAATTCCTGATGCTTCGGCAAGGCGCTTTCCACCAAAGTGATGGCCTTGCTGAGTGCAACGCGGTCGCAGCGGAGGATGCCGTCGACGTACCATTCAAGCGGCATGAGTTGCTGTTGGTTGCGGCGAAGGCGTTCCAAAGCCTTCGGGTTGACCTGTATGGCTCCCTCGACACCTTCGGTGACCTTGAGGTTCGACTCCCATTCGTGCTCTTGATTTTCAAAGTGTTCGTATTCCATGGCGGGTTGCGGTTTTGATTTTGCAAAAATAAGGAAAAAATCGTTTGTCCAGCCCCTAATGTCATGCCGAACTTTCCCGTGAATAGTTATGTTCACCTTTTCAGTGCATGGATACACTCCCTGTCGGTCGGGATGACATGCGCCAAAAAGCTTGGTATGACATGCGCTGAAAGACGAGAACATCTCTTGATGGAGAAAATACACAGCGTTGATTTTCAATGATTTTCAAATTTTTCTTGCGTTATTTGAAAAAAAATGCGTAATTTTGTAGTTTCAAACCCCCAAGAGCAACGAACATGGCAAGCAAGACAAGAGTACTTTTCGTCCACCAGGAAATCGCCCCCTATTTGCCGGAAACCCCGATGAGCCTCATCGGGCGTTACCTGCCCCAAGCCACCCAAGAAAGCGGCAAGGAAATCCGCATTTTCATGCCCCGCTATGGTGTCATCAACGACCGGCGCAACCAACTCCACGAGGTCATCCGCCTTTCGGGAATGAACCTCATCATCAACGACACTGACTATCCGCTCATCATCAAAGTGGCCTCCATCCAGAAGGCAAGGATGCAGATTTATTTCATCGAAAACGACGACTTCTTCTCGAAGAAGAAATACCTCATGTACGACGAGAAGGGCAACTTTTGCGAGGACAACGACTACCGTTCCATTTTCTTCAACCGTGGCGTCATCGAGGCGGTGAAGAAGCAGAACTGGTCGCCCGACATCATCCACTGCCACGGCTGGCTGTCGGCCCTCATGCCCGTCTACATCAAACGTGCCATGAACATCCGCGACAACCCGCTCTTCAACGAAACAAAAATCATCTACTCGATTTACGACGATGCTTTTGAAGAGACTTTCAACACCGGCTTCGACAAGAAGATGAAACTGCCGGGCATGAACGCCAAGGACCTCAAGTATTTCAAGGAGGCCAACTACGTCAACCTGACCAAGGCCGCCATCGACTATTCCGACGGCATCGTCATCGCCGCACAGCACATCCACCCCGAAATCGAGGAATACCTGAAGGACTGCTCGAAGCCCATCCTGCCCGTCGAGGAAGCCGCGCACTACGGCGAGTCGTACAACAAGTTCTACGAACGTTTCCTGACCAGCAAGCAATAAGACAACCCTTTTTGAGTTATACCGAAACAACCAAGAAGACTTTTTCTGACACAATGAAAACACATCATTCGACCGTTTCATTCCGAATTGCGTTAATGATTGGCGCTTTGGCTTTGGCCATCGCCTCGTGCAAGAAGTCGCCCGAAAGCATTGGCGACAACCTGATTTCCGACAACGACTTCATCGGCATCTTCCATACCGACACGGCAGCCATCGTTTGCCATTCCTATTTGGACTCCATCGGGACGAAAAACGTGGGGTACGGCTTACTCGGCAGCATGAACGACCCCGTGTTCGGCCTCAGCCAAGCGGGCTTCTGCACACAGTTCCACCTTTCGGCCGAGGGACAAAGTTTTGGCGACCAACCTGTGATGGATTCGTTGGTACTACAACTTTGTCTTTCAGGATATTATGGAGACACGTTGAGCTGGCAAACCGTTCATGCCTACATGCTGACCGACAGCCTTTCGTCGTATGTGGACTACTACAACCACAGCGAAATTCCTTTTGAGGCCATCGACCATGCCAACGGCTTCCAATTCCGTCCGCACCCGCGCACAAAAACGCACGTCATCGGCTCCGATACGCTTACGCAGCCCATCATCCGCATCCCGTTGAGCACCGATTTGGGCAACTACCTGATGAACCTCGACCCCGAAGCCTACTCGAAGCCCGACCTTTTCAAGCAGCTCTTCAAAGGCTTGCGCTTGTGCTGCGAACCAACTGCGGACAATGGCAATGTGAGTTATATCACATTGAATAACAACACGGTAACACAATTGCAGCTTTACTATCACGATGCCAACACACCCGAAAACCGGATGCGTTACAATTTCTTCGTGACTTCTTCTGACACCTATTTCAACCAAATTTCGCACGACTATTCGCAAGGTAGTCCAGAATTCATCAGTCAGGTTTTGGATGGCGACACCTCATTGGGCCAACAAGTCATCTACACGCAAACCATGGGTGGTGTTAGGACCAAGATTACGTTCCCCAACTTCACTCGATGGGACGACACGCTCGAAGGTGCACACATTGTCATCAACGATGCCAAACTCGTCATTCCTGCGACAGAGGTCGACACGATGGTGTTCACGTCTCCTACAACTATGGTTCTCGTGGGCTTCAATGCAGACGGCTCCACCTCGCTGCTGCCCGACTACCTTGAAGGCACCAATTATTTTGGTGGCACTTATAATGCCAAGAAGCAAACCGTCACGTTCCGCATCTCGGAATATTTGCAGGACCTGCTGACGAAAGATGAGAACAACGGCCTCAGCTTTGGCATCAACGGAGCAGGCTATAGTGCGCACCGCCTCATCCTTAATGGCCCAGAGGCAACACAAGGCCGGAAAATGCAATTGCAAGTGACCTATTCCATTGTAAATGAATAAAAATCCCAAATTCTGAATCTTAAATCTCAAATCGACGAATATGAAAAAACTGATTTTAGCCGCTTTGGTACTGGTCGGACTGACTTGCCAAGCACAAAAAAGCAACACCGACAAAGAAACCGTGGTGGTCATCAAGACCAACATGGGCACGATTAAGGCCAAATTGTATAACGACACGCCTTTGCACCGCGACAACTTCATCAAATTGGTGAACGAAGGTTGGTACAACGGCTCGCCATTCCACCGCGTCATCAAGGACTTCATGATTCAGGGTGGACAAAACGCCGACGGTCGCCTCGACCCGGGCTACACCATCCCTGCCGAGTTTAAGGACAACCATTTCCACAAGAAAGGTGCCCTCGCCGCTGCCCGCCAAGGCGACCAAGTGAACCCCAAAAAGGCCTCAAGCGGATCACAGTTCTACATCGTGCAAGGCAAGGTGTACGACGAGCGCACCTTGGATATGTTTGAGAGCCGTATGGGCAAGGTGTTCTCGGCCCGTCAGCGTCAGGCTTACCAAACCGTGGGTGGCACTCCGCACCTTGATGGCGACTACACCGTTTTCGGCGAAGTGACCGAAGGTCTCGATGTGGTCGACAAGATTGCCGCCGTCGAAACGGGTCGCATGGATGTGCCCGTCAAGCCGGTGATTATCAGTTCCGTGACGATTGAAAAATAAAGCCGTAAGCTATAAGCCATAAGCAGTAGGCTATGTTGGCTGCTGCTTATGGCTTACGGCTTATAGCTTAAAGCTAATAAACCAATGAAAGAAAAAATAGAAGAAATACTCAAACAAGTTCGTGATTTCCAGGCTGATAGCAAAGATGCTCTGGAAAATTTCCGTATCACTTACCTAAGCAAGAAAGGCATGATTCCAGCCCTTTTTGCCGACTTCAAGACCGTGGCCCCCGAACTCCGCAAGGAGATGGGCATGAAGCTCAACGAGCTGAAGACCGTGGTGCAAGAGAAGGTGGAGGAACAATTGCAAAAGTTTGAAAACCAAAGTTCTAACGATGCTGGCTTCGACATGAGTATGCCGGCTAACGAAATGAAGGGGGCACGCCACCCGCTGAGCATTGTGCGCCGCGACATCAATGAGATTTTCGAGCATCTCGGCTTCACCATCGCCGAAGGCCCTGAGATTGAGGACGACTACCACGTCTTTTCGGCCCTCAATTTCCCGCTCGACCATCCCGCCCGCGACATGCAGGACACCTTCTTTATTAATAAGGAACCCAACGTGAACCGCATTTCGGACATTTTGCTGCGAACGCATACCTCAAGTGTGCAAGTGCGCGCCATGGAAACCACACAGCCGCCCATTCGCATCATTGCTCCAGGGCGTGTGTTCCGCAACGAGGCCATCTCGGCCCGCGCCCACTGCATCTTCCACCAGATTGAGGGTCTTTACATCGACGAGAACGTGTCGTTTGCCGACCTGAAGCAGACGCTCTACCATTTCGTTCAAGAGTTCTTCGGTGAGGGCACCAAGGTGCGTTTCCGCCCGTCGTATTTCCCCTTCACGGAGGTGTCGGCTGAGATGGACATTTCGTGCAACATCTGCGGTGGCAAGGGTTGCAACATCTGCAAGCACACCGGTTGGGTTGAAATCCTCGGTTGCGGCATGTGCGACCCCAACATCCTCATAGCCAGTGGCATCGACCCCGAAAAATACACGGGCTTTGCCTTCGGTATGGGCGTGGAACGCATCGCCATGCTGAAATACGGCATCAACGACCTGCGCTTGTTCTTCGAGAACGACCTGCGCTTCTTGGAACAGTTTGAGTTGGCATAAAAAACACGAATCATGGCAAACACTTATTCCATCGGCATCGACGTTGGCGGCACCAACACCGACATTGGACTGGTGCGCGACGACGGCCGTTGCTTGGCCAAAAAAAATCTTCCCACCAACAAGTATTTTGACGCATCGCTTTATGTGTCTGATATTTGCAGCCAAATCAAAGCATTGATGGCTGAAAATGACGTTGCCGCCATCGACGGCATCGGCATTGCGGCTCCGGCGGGCAACTACTACACGGGTTGCATAGAAGGCGCCACCAACCTTAACTTCAAGGGCACCGTCGACTTGGCTTCGATGTTCCATAGCCATTTGGATGTGCCTGTGGTGGTTTCCAACGATGCCAACGCTGCTGCTTACGGCGAGCTGGTTTACGGCGGTGCCAAGGAGATGAAGAATTTCATCACTTTCACGCTTGGCACGGGTGTGGGCAGCGGCATCGTGGTCGACGGCAAGTTGGTGCACGGCAAGACGGGTGGCGCGGGCGAATTGGGCCATGCCATCCTGATTCCAGAAGGTCGGCCTTGCGGCTGTGGGCGCAAAGGTTGTCTTGAGACCTACACTTCGGCCACGGGCATCAGGCGCACGGCTTTGGAGATGATGGAAGCTACGCCCGATTATGTGGGTGTGCTCTCGCAAGTGACACCCGAGGCGCTGACGAGCAAGATGGTGGGCGATGCGGCCAAAAATGGTGACCCATTGGCGCTTCGTGTCTTTGAAAAGACGGGCTATTGGTTAGGCATTGCCTTGGCCAATGCCGTGGCGTTCAGCGGCCCCGAGGCCATCTTCCTGATGGGTGGCCCCGTCAAGGCCGGTGAGGTGCTGATGAAGCCCGTGCGCGAGTCGTTCCAGAAGCACCTGTGCTTTGTTTATGACGGCAGCGTAGAAGTAAGGGTTTCTGAGTTGCCCGACAACGATGCGGCCATCTTGGGTGCTGCTGCGTTGACGAAAGCGATGTAATTGGGACTAATCTGATCTTAATCTATTGTAAATGGTTTGTTTCTATCGGATTTGTCAGATCCGCTGGGAATGAGTACGTTGGTTTGCAAATCCCTAACTAACACTATTCCTTCACCACCATGTCCGAAAACGTCTTGCCGCCTTCGAGGGTGACGCGCAACGTGTAGGTGCCAGCCGCGAGGCCTTCCATGCTGACGCTCCCGTTCCAGCGGATATGCGATTCGCTGGCGCCGAGTATGGTGGTTTTGCAAATCCCTTTAATTGAACCGATACGAGACACCGATGCTGGCATTGTGGTAAAGCACAGGACTTGTAATGGGCTCAACTCTCGGCAATGAGGTGTTACGGATGTCATTTATCATCTTGTATTTGACGTTGTATGAAAGCACAATTTCGAAACGTTTTGCTAACGGACATGAAATATCTATCCCACCGAGTAAACTGATGCCGAAGGGAATTGGAATTTCATGCCCTACACTATAGTTGTGATTTCTTCTCGCACAGAGTTCATCTGTATCATAGTGTCTTGTATATGAACCACCATAAGTTCTATTTTTTTCATAATTGATTAGATATGACAAATCAAAGCCAAGAAAGGGTGTAACGCTGATTATGGAGTGCTCGCCCGTGACCCGAAACCCTACTGTCGAGGCTATGCTGGCCTCTTGCCACTTGTCAACATAGAAACGTGTTTCAGAGTATCGGTAATTCCGTGAAAGGGACTGATAACTACAACTAAAGTTGAACTTCCATCTGTTTTTCTGCATGGAGAAAAATGGAGAAACGCCCCAGTTGAATGGCGATGAAGACACGCCGTACTCATCTGCCCCGTACAAATTGCTTTGCAGCCAGATTTGGTTGTAGGCGAGGCCTGCGCTATAGGTAAAAGTACTTTTTGGCTGTTCTTTCTCTTGGCTGAAGCAATGGCAAGCCAATAGAAGAACTACGATAATGGAAAGTGGTTTTTTCATAGGACTATGATTTTTAAGTATGGTGGTTTGCAAATCCCTAATTAACGCTACTCCTTCACCACCTTGCGCACACATTTCCGCCCGTCCTTGTCGGTGACGTTGACGAAGTAGACGCCGACGGGCAGGCCGCTGATGTCCACCTGTAGCGTCTCGCCCTCGCCCGTTATGGTGGCCACGCGCTGCCCGAGCGTGTTGAGCACTTCGGCTTGTTTTAGGTTCGTTCCGTTGATGGTGACGAGGCCAGTGGTGGGGTTGGGGTAAACCGTGGCGAAAGCTCTGGTTTCGTCAATGCCGTCTGTGAAGTCGATTTGGCCCACACGAAGCGGATAGTTGGGAATGGTGCAATAGGCCATGCGGAAGACTGTCACATCATACTCGTAATCGGTAAATTCATCAGCTCCAACCACTAATAAAATGTTTGAGTCTATCCATCCGTAGCAATAGCCTTCCTCGACTTCACGTCTTACACAAATGTAGTGGTGTATGTCGGTATAGTCGGGATAAATAGGCCCATTATGCATAAACCACCTGAAACGGTAAGCTGAGGTCCAGCCGTTGCCGATTTCCGCAATGTTGTCGCCAAAGTTGACCGTGTCGCCGACAGGCGCGGCAGCATCCTCTTGGTAAAGAAGATAGGGCAGCTTGAACTGCCATCCGTCATCAGATTTTCTCAGGACGCAATCGACCCAACGCCCCCAGGCGTCTTCGCAAGTGAATCTCAAGTCGATTGTGCTGTCATGATTGATATCCAGTTCCACAGGAGCGTTTACATGGCCCGGGCCTTGCCATGCGTAGTACTGCACAAACAAATCGGGTTCGAAGTCCGTGTAGATGATTTCGCCTTTTTGGGCGGAAGCGGCATTGTATGCAAACAGTGCGAAGAAAAATAAGAAGTACTTTTTCATTTTTTTACTATTTTATGTTGTTGTTCATTCGTTTTCTTTGTCCATTCCACAACCGTATGTTGGCAATACGACCCCCTCCATCGAACATTGCGGACACTCTTGGACCATGAGTGTCATCTCAACGCCATGGGGTACCTCAAAGCTGCCATCGATGGTTATTGATTCAATGGCTCTCATGGTAAAGTCGCTGTCGTTAGGGATTGTCAGCGTGCTTGACAATCCACCCATCGATATGGTATGCTTTACTGTGTAAATGAAGTTGTTGAAATCGGAAACGCTTCTGACCGCGACATCCTCGTCGCAGTTTGTTTTCAGTCTGTAACCCTTGACGTAGTTAATGGTCATCTCGTCATGCCAGTCACCCCAAATGGTGTCAACGTCTTTCACAGGAAAGATTCGAGCATCCCTGTCTTCAAGGTGGGTTATCTTAAGCCACATGGGGTGCGGTGGGATCTTTTCTGGATCGTTGAACTCGGACACGGACTCGTTATCAATGTAGAACACCACCTTCTCGGGCATCCAAAGGCATCCAAAGGTATGGTACGCTTCAAGGTTCGGCTCATCTGAAGGAAGAGTATTGAGGTAGTGGCCGTATCTATGTGCTCCCGAGTTGCTATCTGATGATTGGAGGTTTGTTCCATACGGATTGTACCAAATGCCGCTGATTGTTTGTTTTTCAGGGTTTGCATGGCAATGCCGCTCTCCACGTTCAAACACGTCAATTTCGTTGTACTTGTGCCCAAGGTTGCTCCAGAACCAAAAAGCGGAATAGGCCCCCTTGTGTGTTGGCATCTTGCACTCTATTTCATAATAGCCATACCCGACAGGGTCTATCGATTCAATCATCGCCGAATGGTAATGGACAGATGGATGTTGGTGTTGAATTGGATCACAAAAGTGACAATACTTTAGCCAAGGTGCGGGGTCATATCCATCGTTACACCATAGTGAGTTTTGACTTCTCAAGTCTCCCAACAGTCTAAGTGTGTGGTTGGTGTTATCGAAGACAGCATTGTTTTTCTGATATGCATGCCGTTCATATTTAATGTCTCCTGTAACACCCGATTCCCAATTATGGTATGCGAAACATCTCCAGAAGGGAGCATGATCCGGGTCATTTAGGTCTTTGTCTTCCCATAAATTGCTCCAAGACCTGTTTCCAGAGAAATTCTCATTGATGAAACATTCCCAGTTGTCATCGTCCAAGTCAATCTGCGCCATCATGTTCATCGTTATCAACATCATGCCGCAAAGGTACACAAACTTTTTCATGGCTGCAAGCTTTTCTGTTTTTACCTTAAAAGTCCGTTTTCCCTCAAAATGTTTTCCATTTGCTCGATTTTGGCCTGCTGTTCCTTAAAGGCTTCGACGAGCACGGTCACCACGGCGTTGTAGTTGATGGCCATCCGGCCTTCGGGGTCGTGGCGCACGGCCTCGGGCATCACGTCCTCCAGCTCCCCCGCATCCATGCCTATGACTTTTCCCTTCTCAAGGTCTTTCAACAAGCCGTCGATGGCTTCCGGCATGACGTTTTCGTTGTTCTCGAAATCATCAGACGTGATGCCGTCAAACTCATGGCTGTCAAGATAATATCCTTTCATTCCCGAGACCAATTCCGTTGCGTTCTCAATGGGATGGCTGTCGCGGTTGTTACCGCCACCTGGCGTAGAGGGGTCTATTGTGTACTGACCGTAGGAGTACACGTTGCCGTTGCCCAACACGTAGAATACATCGTTGGAATAATGTGACGAGGTGTTGTAGGAAGACCACGTCTTGGCCAATAGGATGGACGCTTTCGAGCTGGCAATACGTCCATAGCTTAAGGTGATGTTGGGCTGGAATGTAGCCGTTCCGTTTGTCGGAATCTGGATTCCGCCCGAAGTGGTTGCGCTTTGCAGGCTGATTTGACCATTGCTGTGCACCTTGATGGCCGTGTTTTGCGCCTGTGCCGCCACAGCGAGCAGCATGATGGCCAATGTGAATAATGCTTTTTTCATTGTCGTAATGTTTTTGATGTGAATGAATTAGGTTGAAATTTGTTGTTTAGTTCCTTTCAAAGTCCCCGTCGGCGTAGCCGAAGGCGTTGCTAATTTCGACATAGTACGAGCCGCTTGCGGCGTTGGCGAAGGGGATGATGAACGTCTGCTGGACATTGGTGTTCACGATGGTGCTGTAGACCACAAGGCCTGCCTCATTGTAGATTGAGATGCTGACGGTGCCGAGGCTCTGGTTGAAGTAGAGGTAAATAGAGTTCTCGTTGGCACCGGCTACGACGGCGTTGGGGCCGACACCTAACATCAACGTGCCTTGTAGAATGATTTTCTCATAGCCTTGAGGTGGATCTGCAATTTCCGTATTATTAATAGGTATTGATATTGGGTTTGTGTTTACGGCTTGCGCGTCCCCAATGCATAGACCTAAAGCGCAGAGTGCAGCAAAGAATGGTGCTTTTTTCTTCATGTTGTTAGAGTTTTGAATTTGACAAAATAATTTGATGACATGCGGTATGTCGTGATTTTAATTTCACGATGCAAAAATAGGCCATAAGATGGTCGTCCGAAACACCGTCCGAACTTTTTCGGCTGTCGTGTCGATTCAAATTGTTTTATTACAAGTTGTTACAACTTCGGTCGTCCGAATTTTTCAGGTCAGAAAACCGAACTTTGGGGTGAAAAACACCGCGATTTTCGGGGGAACAACTATCGTTTTCCTTCTTGTTCCACCGTCTTGCGGACCTTTGTGCGGAGCTTGTCGAGTACGCTGACGCTAACCCCAATCAAGGCGGCTTCGCCCAGGCGCGACAACTTGAGGCGCGACAACATGCATACGCGACGCTCCATTTCGTCCAAGGTTGGATATTTCAGCTTTATGGTTTCCCACAAGCCAGGATAGAGCGAATCGAGCACTTCCTTCACGGCTTCCCAATGGTCGCCGTCGCCGAACACTTCCTTCTCCAAGTCCTTGGCGGCAATCTTGTCTATCGGGGTCTTAAGGCAATAGTCGAGCTTCAGCATGGCCATGAGCCTTGCATGAAGCATGTCTGAAAGTTGTTGGGCCGAGTCCTGAATCCTTTGCTCTTGCCTCATGTTGCTTTCCACCAAAGCCTTGTTCTGTTGCATGAAGTGGAACAGGTTGGCATTGGCCTCGGCCTCCTTTTTGCGTGTCCTTGCCAGACGGATTTGCGAAACTGCCAATGCAGCCAACCCGATAATGGTGAATATGGCAAATAAAGTGATAATATGTTGCTTTCGAAGGAGTTCTTTGTTTGTTTCATTCTGAAGGCTTTCGTAGTCGAATTGCTGTTGGATGCGATACACGCTTTGTTCCAGCCTATGCTGCATTATGGTATATAAAGTGTACTCGTGGTTTTCCCTATACAGCAATGCCAAAGAGTCGCTGTTTTGGTTTACTGCGACACGGTAAAGAGATTCAAATGCAGCAAGGACGGTTTCCTTTTTTACGTTGGCCTTAGGTAGCGCCGTTTCTACAAATTGGTAGTATTTGGTGGCCGAATCCATTTCTTTCATGTCGAAAAACACGTTGCCCAAATTCAAGTTTAGTACAAACTCATCGTTTTCACCAAGATTTGGGTCGGCTTTCATTCGATGCAGGCAATCTATGGCTTGGTCATATTTGCCTTGGAGGCGGTATAGTACCGAATAGTTGTTGTGGATTTTTCGAATGACTTTGTCGGAATGCCATTTTTCAGCCAAAATCGTTCCACGTTGAAGGCACGAATCGGCATCGTCATATTGCCCCATCAAGATATGAGTTACTGCCTCGCTGTTTTCGATAGATGCTCTTTCGGCATAATGGTTTCCAATAAGCCGTTTGGACTTGCGAAACATTTCTTGGGCTTCATTTTCCAATCCATTGTTATATAATAAACTTCCCATCTTGTATTCCGCCCGAGCCACGGTAAGGCTGTCGCCTGCAAGCCCGCCATATTGTTCGGCCTCCTTAAACGAGCGCATGGCGGCTTCCTTTTCGTCGTAGTGCTGTTGCACGAAGCCGCTGTAGAGCGCGGCATGGGCGGCCTTGGCGTATTCCTTCTTCCTGGCATAGTAGGCGGCGGCGCGCTCCAGCTCGGGACTGGTGTAAAGGTAGGGGCGGTCGTCGAAGAAGTCGTCGTCCATAATGGGTGAAATGGTGTTGGTAGAGACGGTGTGCTCACCGTTTCTACAGCCGAAGAGGACTTCGCCTTGCAGCATGGCCATGTCCATGCGCTCGCGCTCGCGGAAGTTCACGGGCAGGTGCAACACGCTGTCAATCAGCCGTAGGGTGCTGTCGGGTAGGGTGTCGGCCAAGCGTTCGGCACGGCGCACCATGCGGCGCGCCTCGTTGG
>Ga0247609_10003899_pt1 | contig 15002 bp, 13 predicted proteins | sample 172DNAGHGlowgp2_FD_193487 | JGI IMG/M metagenome (GOLD analysis project Ga0247609, IMG submission 193487) | Sheep rumen microbial communities from Palmerston North, Manawatu-Wanganui, New Zealand - 1728 DNA GHGlow gp2 | ecosystem: Host-associated > Mammals > Digestive system > Stomach > Rumen ...
ATCTATTCTGAAGATTTGTTACGATACAACTATAACGAATTTCAAGGTATGGACGAAGGCGGTATCGTTATTTCCAATGGTGACGTATCCATCATTCCCAAATGGCTCATCCAGGAGGGCATGGGAATGCACAAGGACAAGACCGTCGTATGTTTATCGTTTCTTGCAGTGAAAGAGTACCGTGAGTGGTTGTTTCGGAAATTGGGGATAGAACAGCCGGAACTGAAGGAACCGCAGAGCAGTGAGGACTATGACAGTAATGAACAGGCGTTGATACAAGCTATCATCGACCATTTCGGCAGCAAAGTGTATTTCTCTACTACCATGGCTGGAAAAAGCATTGAAGCATGGGATAAGAACTTGTATAATGAAGGACTGCTGCTGAAATACTCCAAGAAGCCCTACGACAACTTGGCGGTAAAGCGTCGCAATGTAGAAGAAAACTATTTGTTGGAGTATCTTCTTGTACCATTCCGTCCCGATTGGATTACCGGACAGCGGCTGACGGCAAATTATGCAGTCGTGCTGACCGACCTGTTGTCTTACTACCGAAAGCACAACAAACAACGTTACGAATGGTTGATGCGACTTCTGGTGTGCGGTGTGACCAATACATCACTTAGTGAGGAACACAAGCAAACGATCTTAAACGTGTTGGCAACCAGTTGAGAGGAGCGGACGCATGTTGATACCCTTAAAACCCATGTCGGCTCATACCGACGAACAGTTGATGCAAAGGGCGGCACGCGGCAATGATCGTGCCTTTGAAGAACTCTACAACCGCCATGCTCGGCGGTTGCAGGGGTTCTTCGTCAGAAGGTTGGGGAAAGACCGAGACCTTGCTGCCGACTTCATGCACGACACGTTTCTGCGTCTCTATGCTGTTCGTGAGAATTACCGTGAAGGGCATAACTTTCGCGCATGGCTCTATACCATTGCCTATAATCTCTGTAAAAACCATTTCCGCCATCAGTTCACAGTTATTCATGACGAGGTGGAAGAGGTAACCGAAGAGGCAGGTGTAGAGGTGAACGTGGACGCTGCCATCTTGCGCGATTCCCTGCGAAGCATACTGCAGCAACTGCCTGAGCCCTATGCCATGCTTTTCTCTCTGCATTATGAGGAAGAGCTCACCATACCACAGATTGCTCAAATCGTTTCTCTGCCAGAAGGCACCGTCAAGTCGCGCCTTCATAAGACGATGAATATCATTAAAAAACAACTGAAAAGATATGGAAATCAATAACCAAGACATCATTCGTATGGCTCGCCAACTGCGCGATGAAGAAAACCAGCAACTGCATGTCCGTCCTTGGAAGCGTCGTCGCCATTTCAGTCTTCCCTCATGGCTAGTCACTATACCTGCTGCAGCCGCCGTAGGATTCTTCCTCGGCGTGTGGACAAACAGCCAATCAGAGAAGATAGAGCCCTTGACAACCATAGTTGATACTGTTTATGTGTCGGAGGGTAATATAGATAGGGATACTGTAGCGGCTCCCAGTACGCCTGTGGTAGTTCCGCCATCGGCACCGAGGAGTAAACCCGTTAGAGCTCATTCTCGGAAAAAAGCACAGAGAAGCAATACAGAAGGTCGTTCCATGATGGAGGACAAAATACGCTACGACCTCTTGGTAAAGAATTAAATTTTGAAAACAGATATACAATGATTCGGCAAGAAGAAATTTTCTTAAAAAACCAAGTCCCGAAGTCATATATAAACAAAAAACCCAGCCTTTCGGTTGGGTTTTGCGCTTCAGGATGGGCTTGAACCAACGACCCCCTGATTAACAGTCTCTTTGAAATCATTTTCTGTGATTACCACTGAATGTATTAGTGTCTCATTATCAGCGAATTACTTTCAATTGTTATATTTCTTGACTGCCTATGAATTGCTATAATTCGATGGCAGCGTGTTCCCGTGGTGTTCCCATAAAGGTGCTTAATCATTATTGACTATTTCCTCTGCAATCCGTTCTGCTTGTTTCAGTACGGTTTCCGTTGCCAACAGTTGCATGTCTGGTGGATAACCATAACGGCGTAACAGTCGTTTGACGGCAACTTTCATTTTTGCCCTTACATTCTCCTTGATAGTCCAGTCGATAGAGGCATTCTTGCGGATGGTATCTGTCAGCACGACAGCCAGTTCACGCAACTTGTCCTTGCCCATCAGTTCCTTGGCGCTCTCGTTGTTTGCCACAGCCGTATAGAAAGCATACTCATAGGTACTTAGTCCCATCTTCTTGGCATCTTCATCTTTCTCTACGATGGTCTTGCTGAGTTTAATCAGTTCTTCGATGACCTCCGCAGCCGTAATCACCTTATTGTGATAGCGGGTGATACTGCGGTCAAGCATCTCCATGAGCGACTGGCTTTCCACTACGTTGTATTTCGAGCGGGCTTTAATCTCATCCTCCAGCAATTTACGAAGCACTTCCATCGCAATGTTCTTGTGCTCCATGCCTTTCAGTTCCATGAGGAACTCTTCTGACAAGATGGAGATATCCGGCTTCTTAATGCCTGCCGCATCGAAGATGTCGATGACTTTTTCCGACACTAAAGCCTTGTCGATGACCTGCCGGATGGTGGTCTCGATTTCCTCATCCGTATGTCCTGTGCCTCTTTCGCTGAACTTACACAGACGGGCTTTCACGGCTTGGAAGAAAGCCACTTCGTCTTTCACGTCCATAGCCTGCTCATTCGGAATGGCAATAGCGAAAGCTTTCCCTAAGGCTGTCACCTCATTGACAAAGCGCTTCTTACCGTCTTCCAATCCAAGCACGAAGTCTTCTGTTTTCAGTATCCACGAGAGTTTGCCTGAAGTGGTTTCTGTGAAATATTGTTGATAGTCCAGTCCATGAAGCATCTGCTCCACCACCTCTAACTTCTCTTGCATCAGAGCAACCGCCTGTTCCTGTTGCAGCGTCGGATCGCCCTTGCCGCCTGAGTCGGAATAGAACGACAGGGCTTTCTTCAAATCAGATGCAATTCCCAAATAGTCAACCACCAATCCACCAGGCTTGTCCTTATAGACACGATTCACTCGTGCAATGGCCTGCATCAGATTGTGTCCCTGCATGGGCTTGTCGATATAGAGCGTATGCAGACAAGGGGCATCAAAGCCTGTCAGCCACATATCGCGGACGATGACTAACTTCAGTTCGTCCGTCGGGTCTTTCATCCTTTCGGCTAATGCATGGCGTTGCTCTTTAGTGGTATGGTGTTTGGCTATCTCCGGCCCTTCAGAGGCAGAGGAGGTCATGACTACCTTGATGGCGCCTTTAGCCAAATCATCAGAATGCCATTCTGGACGCAGTCTGACGATTTCATCATATAATGCAGCAGCAATCCTTCGGCTCATGGCGACAATCATCGCCTTACCCTCAAACACCTTCTGGCGTTCCTCGAAGTGTTGCACAATGTCGGCGGCGATGTTCTTGATGCGGTTCGGACTGCCGATGAGTGCTTCCAACTGTGTCCACTTGGCCTTGGCTTTCTGCACATCATCCATCGTCTCCGTATCCAACTCCTTATCCAATTCTTCCACTAACTTTCGTCCTTCATCGCTTAGTGCTACCTTTGCCAAACGGCTCTCATAGAAGATGCGCACCGTAGCACCGTCTTCTACCGCCTGGGCAATATCATAGACATCAATGTAATTGCCAAATACGGCAGGTGTGTTGATGTCCGTCGATTCGATAGGCGTGCCTGTAAAACCGAGATAGGTGGCATTAGGCAAGGCATCGCGCAGATATTTGGCAAAGCCATATTTCACTTCCGAGCCAATCACCTCGTCGGCTTCGTTCCTTACATCCACCGTCTTGGCCTTGAAGCCATATTGCGTACGGTGTGCTTCGTCGGCTATCACAATAACATTGCAGCGGTCGGTCAGTTGTTCATACACATTGCCCGTCTCTGGCTGGAACTTCTGAATGGTCGTAAAGATGACGCCGCCCGACTGCACTTTTAGCAGTGATTTCAGGTGCTCTCGGTTTTCTGCCTGCACAGGTGTCTGACGCAGCAACTGACGGGAACCAGCAAAGGTATCAAAGAGTTGATCGTCCAAGTCATTGCGATCAGTAATCACCACTACAGTAGGATTATTCAAACATTGTACGATCTTACCCGTATAAAAAACCATCGACAGCGACTTGCCACTACCCTGTGTATGCCATACCACACCAGCCCTATGATCTCCAACCGTTTGTTCTTTCACCGTCTTAAAGCCGAAGTTGGCGGGTGATTCGGCAGCCTTGTCACCACCAAGATTGATGCCTGTGGCCCTTAATGTCGATTCAACTGCTTTATTCACGGCATAATACTGGTGATAGGCAGCAATCTTCTTCACCGTCTTAATGGTGGTAATGCCCGTCTTCAGGTCTTCCGTCTTTTGTTTCTCAAACACAGTAAACGAACGGATGATGTCAAGCAACGTATCTTTCTCCAACATGCCGTTGATCAGCACCTCCAACTGACTCATCAAGGGTGAAGCGATATGCTCGCCATCCTCGCTCTTCCAAACCGTGAAACGACTAAAGCCTGCAGATAACGAACCAGCACGAGCCTCTAATCCATCAGAAATGATAATCAGTTCGTTATAGGTAAACAGCGATGGAATCTGCTGTTTGTAGGTCTCTATCTGTCTGTAGGCACTCTCAATGGTAGCATTCTCGTCGGTAGCGTTCTTCAGTTCGATGATAACCAACGGCAGACCATTCACAAAGAGCAGCACATCAGGGCGGCGGTTATGTCCATTTTCGATAATCGTAAACTGGTTGACCACCGTAAACTCATTGTTCCACGGGTCTTCAAAATCCACTAACCAAACTCTCTCGCCCCGTTCCATACCTTCTTGATAGGTAGAAACGGGTACGCCCTCTGTGAGCAGCCGATGAAATGCTTCATTATTGGCCAAAGTGTCAGGCGATGCAATACGTAGCACGGTCTTGATAGCCTCATCGCGCACATCGTCTGCCAGAGTCGGATTCAGTCGCTTCACCGCCTTTGCCAACACCTCTTTCAGCACCACCTCTTCCAGCGATGTCCGCATCGGTGTCTCCCCGTCTGGTGCAATGTCTGGCCCATAGAGGTAGTTCCACCTCTTCGCCTCCAGCCGTTCTATCGTCAACTGCTCAATGTCAGATTCCAAGAGTTTGGTCATAGTTCATTCTTTTGTTTACGTAATTTTGTAGGAAGGAACATATCGATTTCATCATCACTAAAAGTCATTTCCTCATTTAGCTTTAATGCTTTTTTTGCTTCTTTGTATGCTTCAGAGATGGTTCTAGGACTACCTTTATATATTGTTGCTAACCTGTCTTGTAATCTATCACGTTTTTTACGAATGGTTTCGATATCAATATCATCCATCTTTAAATCAGTAATTAAAGACAAATAACTTTCCCTAATATTCCAAATATCTGCAGCCGCATCAGAGTGTTGCTGAGCAATTGCGCCTAAGTCTTTGCTTTTTAGGTATGTATTCAGCAACAATAAAGCAGCTGAAATAATTGCAGATATTATCTTAACCCATATGATATCTCCAAAAATGATTGTGACTAATCCTGTTGTCGTTAATGCGGATAATACAATCTGAGCTATTTTCAGTTGGTTATTTCTTTTCGTTATAATATCAGCACATTTTTCTTGTGTTTTATGGCTCCATACCACACGACCATAACATTCTCGGATTTGAGCTTCTAAAAGCTGCTTAGAATTTTGATCCATATATTAACCTCCAATAATAATTTGACATCAATTCATTTTTCTGTTCTTCATATTTCAGTGCTTCCAGTGCATTATTATAGGTACTTTTAGCTTTTGCTATAAATTTTCCCTTGGGATAAATATACTGTCCACTACCAACAGCAAGCCAATAAGTTTGATCATCATCTTGTTCACTTAAATATTTAAAGAAATCACGTGTCATCCAATCATAGTATACGTAAGATTTATCGTTATAATTCCAATCTTTCAAAAAGCGATAGGCAAATGTATCAACAAGAAGACCTCCCATGGGAACATTGTTTTTATCTTTCCATGCACGAATCATTCTGCACAATCTTTTTAGATTCTTATTTGTTCTTTTATTCAAATCATTAATAGAACTTATTTCTGGCCTTGGATTTGTAATCTTCCAACTACCTCCATTATGTGTGTCAGGATAACAAAAACTGCCATTAGAATACTCAAAGCATGGAACCACCTCAAATACAACGCCATCAGAGAACTCAACCTTTACAACCTGACCATCGCCACCTATTTCTGTGTTCCAATATGTTCGAGCAATTGAATTCTTTACCGCTTGTAATAATGCAGATTGTCCATTGCCATTATAGGAATCATATTTTGTATAATAATTCCACGGCATTATATATAGCATATCAATGTCGCTTACATGTATTGCCGTACCTCTTCCATAAGAACCAACATACAAACCATAAGAATAATCGCTGTCCAAATCTCTAAAATCTTTGTTCAATCGTTTTATTATACTATGATATCGTGTTCTTACATTGGAAACAGTATTCTCACTCATTCTCAAGTTAGAACAAAAGGCACTAAATTTATCACTAATACTCATATTTATAAGATATTTATTTCGTTAGACATTAGTTTCGGTAAAAGTATATCTCGTTGTTTGGTTATCAGCCGAATTTGTTTTTCGTTCAATTTTATTTTATCGAAGTAAGTCTTAACCATCTTGACGAAATCTGCGACTTCTTTTCGAGAAGGGATTGTAATATCAAGTGACTTAAATGCAGATTTGCTAATCTCCATGAAAGTTGAACCATTAGAGTAACTATGGACCAAATCCATATTGGCTTTGAGCCAAAGATAAATGAATTCTTTAGCATAACCTTTATTGTCAAGAATGGCAATATAGCCTTGATTGATTGTCAAGGGAATTTCCGCGAAAGCCAATACCCCAACAGGAGCACGTGAAGACATTAACAAAGTTCCTTTTGGTAATAGTCCAGAACTAATCTGCTTAAGCCCTGCTTCTGTTATTGTCTTTTCTGTTTGAAAAAGATAAATGCCGTTTAACGTTGTTACGTCTCGTGGAGATGTCCATGCTATATCTCCGTCCCAATAACGTGATTCTTTCGTACTTGGTGTAGTTCCACCTTTGACAGAAAGAATATCTCCAAGTTTTCCTTCTTCCCAATCCTCTTTGGCCTCTTCGATGAACCATTGGCGGAAGAGGGTTTCTGCCATTGCTTCAAGTGTCGTATTCTCACGATTCAGCAAATCTATCTTGTCATCTAAAGAACTGAGAATAGAAGCAATTCGCTTTTGTTCGTCCAATGGAGGTAATGCAATATCAATTGTTTTTAATCCGCTAATAGTCAATGCAGCCTGGGTTGAGCCAATTGTTATTTCATCTAATTTTTGTTTCCCAATACTTGACGTAAGCCAAAACACAAAATAGTCAGGAAGTATGATATCTGTATTTATATCTTTAAACCATGTAAGATTACCGTCTTTAAAATAGAAATGATCATCGTCCTTAACTTTATAAGGAACTCCCAAACTACCAACAGAAGTTAAAAGTACGTCATCTTTTTGTGGAACTCCAAACTTGTCCTTTATTTCATTATATCTTTCTTGTGATATGTAGAGTTCAGTTGCTACATCTCTTTTATTGTATAAATCTATTATTTCCTTAGAGCGATAAAAGGGCACACCACTTGGAACGTATTCTGAATAGAAAATACGTTTTGAGGATGTTATTTCCGCAATCTCTCCCAACTTATATTCTTTCCACTCGCTCATAACTCAAAAGATTATTCCAAGAAGACCGATTGCTATTGCGGTGGCGATAGAAATCCAAGTCAAACGTTGTTGTTTGATGAAGCGGACTTCTTCCTCGGATTTGAAATTATGTTTTACTAACTCTCTTAGTTCCTGGCTGACAGAGAATGCCATGTTGAATGTATTACCAATAGGAAGATCTCGCTCAGAATATTTATATGGCCAATATTTCTGCTCTCCTGTTGCACTAAACCAGTTCTCCATTCTGTCAGCAACACAAATATGCTCGTTTCCGTTTACCAAAATGATTTCAGGTTTCAGCCATCTTGATTCCTCTGCACCAATTACCAATGTGCTCTCCGTACAGAAAGGAATCATAACAAGGTATTTCTGTTTGATGAGGGTATCAATGAGAGATAGTAACTCTGCAATATACCCCAAACCGTCGTTGTGAAACCAGTCATCGTATAAATCCTTTCTCAAAAAGACCATGTTCTTTCCACCATGCTGCACGATGCCAATGCCCTTCTTCTCCAGCAGTTGGCTCTTATTGAACACCTCTGCCAAAGACTTCGCCTTGCCGTCGTACTTCACTATGGCTTTAATGATTTCCTTCTCAGTCTTTTTGAATGTCATCGGTTCTATTAATTTTCTTTTTTGTAAATTGCTATTCCGACCCTATTGATATGCTCTATTAAATCCGGATTCTTTAGGAATTTGAAAATGGAAATGTCAAATTGATAAGGAAGGAGTAAATCATCTATCGAGAGCCTTAAATGGTTTAAGTCATGTCGAGTCAATTCATCTCCTTTCAGAGTAATGTCAACATCAGAAAAGGGCTTATAATTGCCTTTTGCCCGAGAGCCATATAAGATGACAGACTCTATTCGCTCGTTTTCTGCAAACAAACGACAGATTTTCTCAATCTCTATATCTTTCAGTCCGTATGGCATAATCAAAACAATTCTGGTTCTGAGAATTTAAGCATCTCTTTCTCGAACTTCTTAAATAGTGGATAATATTCATTTACGACAGCCTCATAGATTTCATTGGCGGTCGTATCATCATAATTGTGCGATGTTTGATTACGGTCTTCTATAGATTCCATCCATTTCTCGCTGTCAATGATTCCCATTTCCAGTCCTTTTCGGAAAGCATCGCGTGAACCTTTAATATCGGTATAACCTTGATATTCGGCATAGTCTTTCATGACCTTCCATGCAAGTTCATGTGTATATTCAAAACGTTGAATAAGACCTTCTTGAAGCAAATCATCCACTTCCTCGCCCCAATCCATTTTTTCGGAGGCTATATCAACGGCCTGTCCTAATTTGTTTAATGCTTTGCGATAGTTATTGAACCGCTGTAGCCATCTTATGTCTTTTCCTTCCATAATTCATTGTTTAAATTTATTAATAACATTTGTTGCTATTCGAATGTATTGTATGTATGCGACTTGGCGCTTCATATACAAATCAAACAACTATTTCATTAATCGTATTCTTCTTTCCCTATTTTCCATAAAGCGCTCATAGTAAACAGGGCAATCAAATTCCATACAAAGTGATCTGATGGCAGGAAGTGTTTCTTCAAAGAGGAAATTAAATTCTTCCCTCTTTTCATATTGTAATCTATCTTGTATTCGATCAAGAGATTGAAGTAGTTCTTTCAGTGCCATGCGAGCTTCTCCCCTTCTTGGCATGCGTTTTGCATTCATTCGTGTAAGTTCTAATATCTCCTCCAAAATCTCACGTTCTGGTCTTTCTTCGCTTTGTACTTCTTCCTTATGGTTCTTTATTATTTCATTTATTTTAGCTTCTAAACGTGGCCACCACATTTCAAACACATCATCTAAGACTTTTGCATCAAGTTTTGACTCATTTCCTGTGTCATTGATTGTTTTTATTAATTTCTTAAAGTCTGCTTTGTCAAATTTCGTTGCTTGAAAACTTGTCAAAGGCCCTGTAATTTGTGAACTCTCAACATTGAAAAGAATTGTACATACATTTGCTTTGCCAAAGTTCTTTGACAATGCCCCTGCTTCAAAAAGAATCCATGGCCGATTGATGTTGTCTTTAGTCAAACAAATGATGCCGACATTAGAAGTTGCTAATTCTTGTGCAATATGTGATTCCCATCTTGCTCCTTTTTCAATGTCATCAGGAGTAAAATATGGTTTCACAAATTGAAGAACACTTGGAAGCCAGTTCTTGACTTCCTCTGCTAACTGTTTACTTAAATCTCCTCCCCAACTAATAAACACTTTTGATGCCATAACTAATTAGTATTTAATTGATTATTATTTCTTTTATTTGATGTTCTCTTCTATCAACCGTTGCAGTTCCTCTTTGCTTGGCAGATAGGTTTGGTATTTGCTGGCAAAGATTTGGTTGTTGTCCTTGGGCAGAGTGATCTCCACCATCGCATCGCTCTTGTCGGTGCAAAGCAATATGCCAATGGTTGGGTTTTCGTCTTCTGTCTTTACAAAACGGTCGTAATAGTTTACGTACATTTGCATCTGCCCCAAGTCCTGATGTTTTAGAGTACCACGCTTGAGGTCAATCAATACAAATGCACGGAGCAAACGGTTGTAGAATACCAAATCGACACGGAAATGCTGTTCGTCGAAGGTAAAGCGCACTTGCCGTCCAACAAAGGTAAAGCCCTTGCCCAACTCCAACAAGAAAGACTGCAAATGGTCTATCAGTCGTTGCTCCAGTTCGCTTTCAGAATATTGGGGAAGTTCTTTCAATCCGAGGAATTCCAGTACGTATGGGTCCTTAACTACATCCTCAGGCCCTTCTATGATCTGTCCTTTCTGTGCCAACTGTTTTACTCCTTCTTTGTCTTTGCTAAGTGCCAAACGCTCATATAGCGAACTATCAAACTGCCGTTGTAACTCACGCAGGCTCCAATTATTCTCAGTGGCTTCAAGTTCGTAGAAACGTCTCTCTTCTGGATTCTCTATGCGCATCAACTTCAAATAATGCGACCAACTGAGGGTGAAGTGCAATTCCTCAGACAGTGTCTGCTGTTTTTGAGAAGATTCCGCAAACAGTGTCTGCGGAATTGGAGAAATCCGAGATGGTGTTTCGGAAATCATTCTTTGGGATGATTTTCTAGACAGTGTCTGGAAAATTGGGGTTGCCTGTGAATATGTCACATAGAATTGTCTCATTTGTTCTATGTTTCTTTCGGAAAAACCTTTTCCAAATTTCCTCGTAAGTCGATCTGACAATTGTTTAATAACTGCCTTCCCATATTCTGCCCGCTGTTCCCCTTTCTGCTCATCCTCCACAATCATCCGGCCTATTTCATAATAGGTATAAACCATCGCCGTGTTGACGGTGGCAACGGTGCGTTTTCTTGCTTCTGTTATCAGCCGTTCTATCCGCTCGGCTAAATCTGTCTTTATGATTGCATCCATACTACCTTATTATAAATGTATCTTAGCAAGATTCTCAATAATCAGTTTGTTCAGCCGCTCTTCTTCTTTCAGTTGTTCCTCAAATTCGGATTTAAGGGCGGTGAAGCGCTCGGCGAAGCTGAAATCGTCTTCCTCTTCGGGCAGGCCGACATAACGGCCTGGGGTGAGGACATAGTCCAACTCGGCTACGCGACTGACGGGAACGGAAGCGCAGAAACCAGGAATGTCCTGATAGTCATTGGACTCTTCGCGCCAACGATGATAGGTCTCGGCAATCTCTTTTATGTCTTCGCCTGTCAGTTCGCGAGTGCGACGATTAATCAGACGACCTTTGTTGCGGGCATCGATAAAGAGAATTTCGCCAGGATGACAGATGCGGTTACGAGTAACAAACCACAAACAAGCAGGAATCTGGGTATTCAGGAACAGTTTGGCAGGCAGATTGACGATACAGGCAATGAGCCCTTTGTCTATTAACGCCTTGCGGATGTCACCCTCGCCACCCGTCTTTGAGGTGAGCGAACCCTTTGCCAAGACGAAGCCCGCCTGTCCTGATGGTGCCAAATGGTAGATGAAATGCTGAATCCATGCAAAGTTGGCATTACCCGTAGGGGGGACGCCGTATAACCAACGCTTATCATTACGCAACAGGTCACCACTCCAGTCGCTATCATTGAAAGGCGGATTAGCCATCACATAGTCAACCTTTACGTCCTGATGAGCATCGTTGAGGAACGAGCCTTCGGTGTTCCATTTCACATTGGAGGCATCAATGCCTCGAATGGCAAGATTCATCTTACAGAGTCGCCAAGTGGTCTGGTTGCTCTCCTGCCCATAGACAGAGATATTATCAATGCGTCCCTGATGCTCTTTGACAAACTTCTCACTCTGCACAAACATACCGCCAGAACCGCAGCAAGGGTCTAATACACGACCTTTATAGGGTTCCAGCATATTGACCAACAACTCAACAACGCTACGGGGTGTGTAGAACTGGCCTCCCTTCTTGCCTTCTGCCAAAGCAAACTCACCCAAGAAATATTCAAAGACATGACCTAACAAATCGGCACTACCCGTGCTGACATTTGATAGCGTACTGTTGCCTATCAAATCTATCAGCTCACCAAGACTTGTCGGATCAAGATTTGGACGGGAGAACACTTTGGGTAACACGCCTTTCAGAGACGGGTTCTCGCGTTCAATCACATCCATCGCATCGTCAATGTATTTGCCGATGAGCGGATTCTTAGCCTGACTAACAAGATAACTCCATCGGGCATTGGCGGGTACAAAGAATATATTTTCTGCCTTGTATTCCTCTTTGTCTTCTGGGTCTGCACCTTCATCTTTCAGTTTTACCAACTCCGCATATAGTTTCTCAAAAGACACGGAGATATATTTCAAGAAGATGAGCCCGAGTACTACATGCTTGTACTCTGCTGCGTCAATATTCTTACGCAACTTATCAGCAGCCTTCCACAATTGCTTCTCTAGCGGCTCTTCTATCTGTTCTTTTTTCTTTGCCATATTCCATTGTTATTTTGCCCCAAAAGTACACTTTTTTTTAGATATTAAAGAATAATGGTAAGAAATAAAGATTATTTAATCAAAAGCCTCTTGATATATAATGGAATCACATACTTAGTGAGGGCTATATAACAAAACATTCCGTGTTCCCGTGGTGTTCCCTGTTGCAAAAAGAAAAAGGAGTTAGATTTCTCTAACTCCTTGAATTCTAATGCGCTTCAGGATGGGCTTGAACCAACGACCCCCTGATTAACAGTCAGGTGCTCTAACCAACTGAGCTACTGAAGCAGTATTTTGCTGTTAAGCGGTTGCAAAAGTACTGCGTTTTTCTTAAACCTCCAAACTTTTTCCTTAAAATTTTCGGTTTTAGTATAAAAACATGTACCTTCGCAGCGTCAAACCAGCGTAATTACGTAGTAAATCCCCTGTAAGGTACATAAGGAAACTGCGAAGTGCTAGTTAAAAAATAGAGAAAGAATGAATAATTTTGCAATGATGAAATACCCGTTATTGGTAATCATGCTGTTGCTATCTGTTGCGGCAGGAGCTCAAAATCCGTCTTCTGATGGACAAGACAAGGATCATCAGTTCAAAGTGGCAAAAAACATGGAGGTGTTTGGTGCCATTTACAAGAACCTGGATTTGATGTATGTGGATACGCTCGATGCCGACGAAGTGGTCGGTTTTGCTATCCGTGCGATGTTGGCATCGCTCGATCCCTATACCGAATATTATCCGGAAGACAAGTCGGGTGACCTGAAGTTGATGATCAGCGGTAAATATGCCGGCATAGGAGCCTTGATTCGTCAACACTTGGCTTTGAATCGCATTGTTATCGACGAACCCTACGAGGGGATGCCTGCTGCTGAAGTAGGATTGAAGAAGGGAGACATCATCCTGAGCATCGACGACTCTGTGATGACCGATAAGACGGTGAGTTACGTCAGCGAGCATCTTCGTGGCGATGCCGGTACCTCTTTTATATTAAAGGTGAAACGTCCTTCCACGAAGAAGACGATGAAGTTCAAGATCACGCGTCGTGCCATCCAGATGCCCGCTGTTTCCTACTACGGTCTGCAGCAAGACAACATCGGTTATCTGAGTCTGTCGCAGTTTACCGACGGATGTTCGAAAGATGTGCGCCGTGCTTTCCTCGACATGAAAAAACAAGGCATGCAGAAGTTTGTCCTCGATCTGCGCAACAACGGTGGCGGTTCGTTGCAGGAAGCCATCAATATCCTGAACATGTTCGTGCCGAAAGACCTCACTTTGGTGCGTACCTTGGGTAAAATGAAGCGCACCAACCGCGACTATACCACTACAGTGGAACCTATCGACACACTGATGCCCGTCGTCGTGCTGGTAAACGGTAATTCAGCCAGTGCAAGCGAGATTACCAGTGGTTCGCTGCAAGACCTCGACCGTGCTGTCATCCTGGGTACACGAACCTATGGAAAAGGTCTGGTGCAGTTGCCCAACCTGCCGTTGCCTTACAACGGTAATCTGAAACTGACCACTGCCAAATACTACATCCCTAGCGGCCGGTGCATTCAGGCCATCAACTACAAACATGCTAAGGGCGGCTACAAAGAGCATGTACCCGATTCATTGACGAAAGTTTTCCACACCGCTAATGGCAGAGAGGTGCGCGACGGTGGCGGTATCAAACCCGATATCGAGATTACCCCCGATTCTATGTCCAACATCGCCTTTGCCCTGGCGGGTAGTGGTCGTGATTCTACCGAGGTCATGCTCGACTGGGAAATCAAATACATCAAGAACCATCCTACGATAGCTTCAGCCAAAGACTTTGTCATCTCCGATGCCGATTTCGAAGATTTCAAGCAGGCGGTGTTGAAGAGTGGATTCAAGTACGACCGTGAAAGCAGGAAATATATGGATAATCTGGTGAAGTTGGCAAAGTTTGAAGGCTATTACGATGACGCTCGTGCCGAGTTCGAAGCTTTGGAGAAGAAGCTGAGCCACAACCTTGCCAAAGACTTGGACTACAACAAGGAAACGCTAAAACAACTCCTTGCCAGCGACATCGTTTCCGCCTATTACTATCAGAAAGGTGCCATAGAAAACTCGTTGCGCTATGACAAGCAATGGAAAGAAGCGGTGAAGTTGTTGAATGACGAAGAGCGTTATAGAAAAACGCTGAAACCGTAATGTTCCACCTTTAAATAAGGTACTTCTTGCGCTGCTTTACTATGCAAGCGCTTCGCGATTAATGCTCGACAAGGCAAAAAAAAACAAGTTTTCTTTTGTATTGTCCTCGCTTATTCGTACCTTT
>Ga0247609_10003900_pt1 | contig 15001 bp, 8 predicted proteins | sample 172DNAGHGlowgp2_FD_193487 | JGI IMG/M metagenome (GOLD analysis project Ga0247609, IMG submission 193487) | Sheep rumen microbial communities from Palmerston North, Manawatu-Wanganui, New Zealand - 1728 DNA GHGlow gp2 | ecosystem: Host-associated > Mammals > Digestive system > Stomach > Rumen ...
TGACGTTCTCGCAAAGGGTAATGCCGAGAGGATCGGTATCGACGGTAAGCTCACATATAAGCCCACGGGCAAGGACGAGTTCGTTTCAACAGAACCCATGCCTGATCACAAGGTCGCTGTAAGAATGATCCTTGATGCTCTTGTTGACAAGAATCACGGCGTTATCTCTGATGTATCCGAGATTGCAGCAGTAGGCCACAGAGTCCTCCATGGCGGTAAGTACTACAGTGAGTCAGTTATCGTTAATGACGACGTTAAGAAAGTCATCAGAGACTGCTTCCCGTTAGGTCCTCTCCACAATCCTGCAAACCTCATCGGTATTGAGGCTTGCGAGGATGTTCTTCCTGCAGGCACACCTCAGGTTGCTGTCTTCGATACTGCATTCCATCAGACAATGCCCGCCAAGGCTTACACATATGCTCTTCCTTATGAGATCTCCGAGAAGTATGACATCCGCCGCTACGGTTTCCACGGAACATCTCACCGCTATGTAAGCCACAGGGTTGCTGATTTCCTCGGAAAGAAATACGAAGACTTGAGGATCATCACATGCCACCTCGGCAACGGTTCTTCTTTTGCTGCTGTAAAGGACGGCAAGTGCCAGGATACATCAATGGGTCTTACGCCTCTTGCAGGTATCTGCATGGGTACAAGAACAGGTGACATCGATCCCGCTATCGTTCCTTTCCTTATGAAGAATGAGAACCTCACACCTGATGAGATGGATACTCTTCTCAACAAGAAGAGCGGCGTTCAGGGTGTATCCGGTGTTTCATCCGACTTCAGAGATCTCGAGAAGGCTGCTAAGGAAGGCAATGACAGAGCTCAGCTCGCACTCGATATGTTCGCATATCAGGGCAAGAAGATCATCGGTTCATATGCTGCAGCTATGGAAGGCGTTGACGTAATCGTATTTACGGCAGGTATCGGTGAGAACACAGATCACATGAGAAAAGCTATGTGCGAAGGTCTTGAGTTTATGGGTGTTGAATTTGACGATGAGGCCAACGCAGGTCTCCGCGGCAAGGAAGCCATTATCTCCAAGCCTTCTTCAAAGGTTACGGTCTGCGTCATTCCTACGAATGAGGAGCTCGCGATCGCTCAGGAGACAGAGCGTCTCGTCAGATAATCTATAATCGATAATGTGCAAAAAGAGGTTGTCTCTGTGAATCAACTCACCTAAGGGACAACCCCTTTCTTTGCGGATCGTTTGGAGCCTGCCTGATCAATGGAATTTATTAAGCTTTTATATATCGATCCCGGTACGGGAGGAATGCTGTTTACCATACTGTTCGGTCTGTTCGGTGTGGTTGTATTCGCTTTCCGCACGATCGTAATGAAGGTGAAGTTCCGTGCCAGCGGGGGAAAGGCATCGAAGATTAACGATCAGAAGATCCCGATAGCGATATATACGGATCACAAGAGATACTGGAATGTATTCGAACCGATTCTGGATGAGTTCGAAAAACGTCATCAGAAGGTCGTTTATCTCACCGGATCGGAAGATGATCCGGTATTTAACGGACATTATGAATATGTAACCGGCCAGTTTATCGGGGAAGGAAACAAGGGTTTCTCGAAGCTGAATCTTCTTGATGCCTCCGTTGTTGTATCCTCGACTCCGAGTCTTGATGTCTTTCAGTGGAAAAGGTCAAAGAATGTGGATTGCTACATCCACATTCCCCACGCGCCGAATGATATTACCCTGTACAGGATGTTCGGCATCGACCATTACGATGCCATGATCCTGTCCGGAGAATATCAGGAAAAGGAGGTCAGGCAGCTTGAGCAGCTCCGCGGATACCCGCCAAAGGATATAGCCCTTTGCGGTATTCCGTTCATGGATAAGATGAAGCAAAGGCTTGAATCATCTGACGGACTTCCTTCACATGAACGTACTGTCCTCCTGGCACCTTCCTGGGGTGAGAGCAGTATCCTCTCAAAATACGGCGAGCCTTTTATCGATGCTCTGATCAACACGGGTTACAGGATAATCGTAAGACCTCACCCGCAGTCATTTTCTGCGGAGAAGGAACTTATGGACAGACTGATGTCCAAATATAACGATGCTTCAAAGGTCACATGGAACCGGGATACGGATAACTTTGAAGTATTAAGACAGTCCGATATCCTTATCTCGGATTTCTCGGGCGTAATGTTCGATTTCTCGCTGGTATTTGATAAACCCGTCATATATACCAGATCTTTTTTCGATGTAAGTCCGTATGATGCTTCATGGATAGACGAAGAACTCTGGATGTATAAGATCCTTCCTTCGATCGGTCTTGAACTTAATGATAAGAACATCGGTGATATCAAGCAGCTCATAGACAGATGCATAGATGATCCTTCATTTGGCGAGGGACGTGACAAGGCCCGTTCCGAGACATGGGTGCATATGGGTGAGGGTGCCGTTCGTTCTGTTGATTTCATTATGGAAAAATATAATGAAGTGATCTCGAAAAAAGCAAAAGAAGAGCAAAAGACCGGGCTCCCGTCAAAATCCGGATTCATGAAAACCGCAAAAAGGACCAGTGCTTAATGTCGGTCTTGTCAGCACTTTATACCCTGATCATATCTCCTTTGCAGCTTCTCTTTGAAGTTGTTTTCACGATCGCCAACAGGGTCATAGGAAATGAAGGACTGACTATCATTTTTCTGAGCCTTGCGGTCAATATCCTCGTACTGCCCTTATACAAGAGGGCAGATGAACTTCAGGCGGAAGAACGTGATATCCAGGCGAAGATGGCTTCCAGGATCAAGCAGATCAAGAATACGTTCAAAGGTGATGAACGTTTCTTCATGCTTCAGGAATACTACCGCATAAATAAATATAAGCCTGTCTATGCTTTAAAGAGCTCAGTCTCTTTGCTGCTGCAGATACCTTTCTTTATCGCGGCATATAATCTTCTTTCAGGTATGGAGTGCCTTCAGGGCATGAAGTTCGGATTTATCAGTGATCTTGGCAGGGAAGATGCAATGTTCAGCATCGGGAGTTTCCCCGTAAATATACTTCCCATACTCATGACGCTGATCAATATCATATCAGGGATAATATATACAAAAGGACATCCGTTAAAGGCCAAGATACAGGTCTATGGTCTTGCAGCCGTATTCCTTGTATTGCTCTATCATTCACCTTCAGGTCTTGTATTCTACTGGCTTTTGAATAATGTTTTCTCGCTTGTGAAGAATATCTTTTATAAGCTTAAGGATCCTAAGAAGGTCCTCCGTATCGCTGCGGCTGTCCTGGGAATAGTAATGCTCGTTATTACTGTTGCTAACCCTGAATTCGGCATGAAGAGGAAGCTGATCCTTGCTGCATTAAGTGTTCTTCTTTGTGCTCCGCAGGTGATGTTCCTTTTAAGGGACAAGATAAAGTTCAAAAGGAAAGCCCCGCCCACGGCTAAAGATACTGCGGCTGTTTTTGCCGGCGGATGTATCTTTATGGCACTTGTTACCGGATTGCTGATCCCTTCAACCGTGATCGACACTTCCGCTCTGGAATTTATTGATTCCACTCTTCCTGCCAACCCTGTGCTTTATATCGTCAGCTCCATGCTGCTGTCATTCGGCAGCTGGGTGCTTTGGGGAGGTGTGTTCTACTTCTTCATGAATGACAGGATCAGGCTTCTGTTCAGCAGGGCAGTCTGGATCATATGCGGAGTCTCTGCAGTCGATTATATGCTGTTCGGGACCAAGCTCGGCAATCTGTCTTCGATACTTCAGTATGATATAAAACCCGAGTTCGGTCTTACCGAGATCCTGATCAATGCAGGTGCCATATTATTAACTGCAGGTGTCTTGCTTCTCATAAACATAAAAGCTACTAAGATATCCAAGCCGGTTCTCGCTGTTGCCGGGTTATCGGTCCTGGCCATCGGCATCTATCATGTAGTCGGAGTCTGGCGTTCGTATGACAGTTACCGGCTTGCAAATAACGGTACGGAGCAGACTGAAGTCACATCTGAGGATGTACTGATCCCGCTGAGTAAAGAAGGAAAGAATGTCGTAGTATTAATGCTTGACCGTGCCATGGGAACACAGGTGCCTTATATCTTTAATGAGAAGCCTGAATTATTGGAGAAATTTGACGGATTTACATATTATCCCAACACGATCTCATACGGAGCTTATACGAATTTCGGTTCGCCGGCATTGTACGGCGGATATGAGTATACTCCGGTGAAAATGAATGAGAGGGACAATGAGACCCTTGAAAGCAAACACAATGAATCACTTAAGGTTATGCCGGTATTATTTGGGAATAACGGATATGAGGTTACCATCTGTGATCCGACATACGCAGGCTATGACTGGATACCTGATCTGTCAATATATGACGATTATCCGGAATTCCATTGCTATAATCTGAACGGCAAATACAGTGTTTTCGATGATGAGACGTCCGATGAATATAAAACCGTAATGTCAGAGCAGGTAAATTATACACGCAACCGCAACTTCTTCTGTTTTTCACTTATGAAGACCGCACCGCTGTTTATTCAGGAAACACTTTATGATGACGGAATGTACAATGCCTCCTCCACCGGAAATGAAGGCATGTTTGTCCAGCGGAGAGACGGAATCTCAAAGAGTACGGGATACAACATGTATTTCATGGATTCATATTCGGTACTGGCAAGACTGCCCGAGATCACTAAGATCAGTGACAGTTCCAAAAACACTTTTCTGATGATGTCGAACGATGCTACTCATTCACCGTGTCTTTTGCAGGAACCGGATTATACTCCTTCAGACAGTGTGGACAACTCTGCTTATGATACGGATATGGTCAGCCGGTATACGGTTGAAGGAAAGACCATGCAGATGACCACAGAGGACCAGGTAACACATTATCATGTTAATATTTCATCTTTTGCCGTGCTGGGCGATTGGTTTGATTATCTGCGCGAAAACGGTGTTTACGACAACACTCGTATCATTCTTGTTGCCGATCACGGAAGGGATCTGCATCAGTTCGATATTACCTGCAATGGCGAGGATATGGAATTCTTCATGCCTCTCCTTATGGTGAAGGATTTTGATGCGGAAGGATTTACTGTCTGCGATGACTTTATGACAAACGGCGATACTCCGATCATTGCGACTTCCGGTCTCATAGACAGTCCGGAAAACCCGTTTACGCATATTCCATTTTCTTCGGAATCCAAGAACGGTCCCCAGACGGTTTTCTACTCGAACATAATCAACACATCGGAAAACAACGGCACAACATTCCTTCCGGGTTCATGGTTCACCTTTAATGGCGGAGATATCCATGATCCGGAGAACTGGACTTATATAGGCGATTACTGAGCATAACCACTTAAGTCATTATATCAGTAGTTAAGATTAAGTGATTTCCTGATATCCTTATCCGCACCGAAGATAGTGACGGTATCGTTCTCCTCGAAGACAAAATCGGCAGGGAACTCAAGGACCAGTTCCTTATTTCTTCTGATCGAAAGAACATTTAAGTGCAGTTTATTGCGGATACCGAGGTCAACAAGGCTCTTTCCGATCCATGCCTTTGGAACCTCGATCTCAAAGATCGAGTAATCGCCGGGATAATCAAGATAGTCAACGACCCTTCCGGAACACCAGCGGATGGCAGACCATTCGGCAAGCTGTTTTTCGGGGAATACGACAGCATCGGCACCGTTCCTTAAGAGAAACTTCTCATGAACGGATCTGGAAGCTCTTGCTACGACATATCTTGCGCCGCATTCCTTAAGGAGCGAAGTCGTCTCAAGGGATGCCTGGAAATCATCACCGATCGCTACGAAACATACATCGAAATTCTCAACGCCCAATGATCTGACAAACTCTTCATTGGTAGAATCTCCGAGAAGTGAGCTCGTGACCATTCCCAATACCGGTTCTATACGTTCTTCTGAAGCGTCAACTGCCAGTATCTCATCACCTGCCTTGTTGAGCTGATCGATAAGGTGATATCCGAACCGTCCTATTCCGATTACAAGTACACTCTTCATATGTTATGTCCTTTCTGCCGGATCAACCGACCGCTATGTTATCAGCCGGGTATTGCCTGTTGCCTGACGATTTTCTGGTGATCGCAGCAAAGACGAGCGTAAGTCCGCCGACACGGCCTGTATACATCAGTAATATCAATACTATCTTTGAGGCTATGGACAGTCCCGGAGTAATACCCATCGACAGACCGACGGTTCCGACTGCGGAAGCACTCTCAAAAAGTGTCTTGAGGAAAGCTATATGTTCGATCTTTGCAAGAGCCATAGCGCCCAACAGGGTGATTATGATATCAAGCATGAATACGGCGATGGCACCGGATATTGCTTCGGTCTTGATCCTGCGCCTGAACACAGCAGGTGATTTCTCATGCTTGAATACTGAGAGCATGGTGAAGAAAAGAACTGCGACGGTAGTGATCTTCATACCTCCGGCGGTGGAGCCCGGTGCGCCTCCGATAAGCATAAGGATTACGGTAAGGAGGATGCCGGTTCCGGAATAATAATTGTAGTCAGTCGTATTGAATCCCGCCGTTCTCGGTGTTACCGCCTGAAAGAGGGAAGCCAGATACCTCTGTCCGAAAGGCAGATATTCATATTCGCCATACCACAGGTAGATCATCGGGATCACGATAAGCACCACTTCCATTACGATGATGATCTTGCTCTGGGTGCTGTATCTGAAAAATCTCAGACCGTATTTTCTGATATCAAGCCACGTAAGGAAACCCAGACCTCCAGTTATGATAAGGAATACGAGAGTCAGGACTATTACGGGATTGTCCATGTAGGGCATCATGGAAGAGAAAGCCCCGTATGAACCGTTCAGGTCAAAACCCGCATTACAGAAGGCGGAGACCGATGTGAAAATTGAAAGCCAGATGCCTTTTAACACTCCGTATTCAGAGATGAAGACCGGGGACATAGCGATCGCTCCCGCGCCTTCGAAGATCACCGTACCAAGACAGATAAATCGGGTGTATTTTAGGATCTCGCCCAGATTCGGGGCGGAAACGGCTTCCTGCAGGGTCGCTCTTGCCTGAAGGCTTATCTTCTTTCCTATGAGCCTGCTTAAGATGGTGGTCATGGTGACGACTCCCATGCCTCCGATCTGGATAAGTGCCAGGATAACTATCTGACCGAACAAAGACCAGTGGGTCCCGGTGTCGTATACGACAAGTCCGGTAACGCAGCTTGCAGATGTGGATGTAAAGAATGCATCAATGATATTTGTCCATTCCCTGCTCTTAGTGGAGATGGGAAGCATCAGAAGGAGTGTTCCCGCGGCGATCATCAGCAAAAAGCCCAGCAGGATACTCTGCGAGCCACTTAATCTGAAATGTCTGACTTTACGTTCGTTCATTCTGCTATTATAACGAAATGTTTGTTTTTTTCTATTCTTTAAAATATTGCATACTGTAACCGTTACGGCGGGAAAAAATGTGTAATAAGCACACAGTGTTGAAGTGATAAAATCAAAATAATATAATATTTCAGAAAATTGCGCTAATACAACGTTTTATGTTGTTTTTTGGGGAGAAAGAACCGGGGAACTGATCTGATATGTCCTTCCTTTTGCTAATCTATTCATTGTTGATTTCTCCCATAAAGCTTCTTTTTGAATTTTTGTTCTACTACGCTTTCAAATACACTGCCAGCGCCGGTCTGTCTATTGTTGTCATCAGTCTCATAGTTAATTTCCTGATACTGCCCTTATACAAGCGTGCAGACGAGATACAGGCTGAAGAACGTGATATCCAGGCCGGGATGGCACCCATGATCAAGCACATCAAAAAGACCTTCAAAGGTGATGAAAGGTTCCTGATGCTCCAGGAATACTACCGGATCAATCATTACAAACCTGTGTATTCCCTGAAAAGTTCAGTTTCCCTGCTGTTGCAGATACCGTTTTTTATTGCCGCATATGATCTTTTGTCCGGAATGAAAGTCCTTCTGGGAGAGTCTTTCATGTTTATATCCGATCTGGGAAAAGAGGATTCGCTTTTCATGATAGGGAATTTCCCTGTGAATATCCTTCCGGTACTCATGACACTGATAAATATCATCTCAGGCATCATCTATACCAAAGGCCATCCTTTAAAGGAGAAGATACAGGTCTATGGTCTGGCTGCAGTATTTCTGGTCCTGCTCTACAGATCCCCTTCGGGACTCGTCCTGTACTGGCTTTTGAACAATCTGTTCTCCCTCGGAAAAAATATCATTGCCGGTATCGTAAAGCACGGCCGGGGTTCCGGACAGCTTAAAGAGAAGGCGGCATATGAAGCCGGGGGGTTCTCAATGATCATGCTGTCCGGTGCCGTTCTTGCCTCACTGACAGGAGTCATGATCCCTGCGGATGTGGTCGTAAAGAATCCTGCAGAGATGACGAACATGTTCAGCACCGATCCGCACAGTCCGCTTGTCTATCTTCTTATCAGCGCTCTTACAGCGGTGGGTCTTTTTATCATCTGGATACCTGTTTTTGCTTACCTTGCCGGAAAAGCCCGGAAAGTATTCATGTATGCTCTGCCTTGTGCGGCGGTAACCGGAGTGGTGAATTACTTTTTGTTTAACAAGAACTTCGGATGGGTGACCAATAAGCTTATCTTTGATTACAAGATGGAGTTTGAATTAAAGGATATCGCCATCAATCTCCTGGCTGATATCGCTGTCTGTGCTCTTATTGTCTTCGTAGCGAAAAAATGGAAAAAGGTCATCAGACATGTCCTTGTTATGTCGCTCCTTACCGTATTGCTCCTGGCTGCCATGAGGGTGACGGCAATTGCCATTTTCGCTTCGGAAAACAACTATTATTACGGAAATACGGCAGATGAAGTAAGTGTCCCGCTGACTTCATCGGGTAAGAACGTGGTAGTGATAATGATGGATAAGATGAATGGGGCTTATATCCCTTATCTGTTCAACGAGCGTCCTGATGTCGCCGCGCAGTTTGACGGGTTTACATATTATCCCGACACAGTTTCCTTCGGGAAATACACCAATACCGGATCTCCTGCGGTATTCGGAGGGTATGATTATACTCCCGACAAACTGAACATGCGCTCAGACAAGCTTTTAAAAGACAAGCAGAATGAGGCACTGCTTACGCTTCCTGTTATATTCTCCGGAAACGGATGGAATGTGACAGTCGGTGATCCCACTTACGCAAATTACCAGTGGAGACCTGATACAAGTATCTTTGACAAGTATCCCGAAATAAAGGCTTATAACATGTCAGGTGTGTTCAATAACAGGATGCCGGCACTTGTTCATGCAGGAGAGGATCTGGAGATCAGGCTCGACCGGAATATGTTCTGCTATGGGCTCATGAAATCGCTGCCTTACTTTATGCAGCCGGTGTTCTACACCGACGGCGAGTATTTCAACCTTAATCTGGTCAATTATTCATATGCCGGAAATTCCCTTCATACACAGCAGGGTTATTACGAGTGGCATATACAGGAGTATGCCGTTCTGGATGCATTATGTGATGTGACTGATGTCAGGTCAGATCCCGGGAACTGTTTCTTTATGCTCTCCAACGGTTCAACACATGATGTCTGTCTGCTCGAAGAACCCGGATATGTTCCTGCTGTAAGTGTTGACAATACTGAATATGACGCGGCGCATGAAGACCGATTTACCGTGGATGGTGTAACAATGCATATGGAGACTGATTACCGCACCTATGCGGCTTACCAGTGCACCATGGAATCCTGCATTGCACTCGGAAAATGGTTCGACTATCTCAGGGAAAACGGGTTATACGATAATACCAGGATAATCATTGTTGCGGACCACGGAAGCGCATTCGGACAGTTTGATGATCTTCTTGTTGATGAGATAGGATTTGATGCACAGGGGGTAAACCCCGTCCTTCTGGTAAAGGATTTTGACAGCAAAGGATTTACAACATCCTCCGAATTCATGACAAATGCCGACACGCCTGAACTTGCGCTAAAGGGAATAGTCGATGATCCTCTCAATCCGTTTACGGGCAATCCCGTCTTTTATGACTGCAAGACACAGGATATGCTGGTCTATATTTCCGAAAACAATAACACCAATGTAAATAACGGTACACGTTTTGTTGATCCTGAAGGTTATTGGCTCACCGTTAACGGCAGCATTTACGGCGAAGAACACTGGACCCTCTATCCCGGTGAACCGGGATAATGAAGGGATAAAGGTTTTGCGACCGTTTTGCAGAAGAAATTGTCCTATTAATTGACATCTAATATTTACCATTACTGTTATAATCTCTAAAAACATGATAATCATGGGAGATCATTGATTTGGCAGACGGTATTTTCGACAATTCAGAAGATTTTTTCAGAGACATTGAGAACATTTACGGCGGGAACGCGGAAGTGCCGCCGGAAGAGGACGCGGACAGTTTACTGGAAGGCCTTAACAAGGAACAGAAAGAGGCAGTCACACATCTGGACGGGCCTTTGCTCATACTTGCCGGTGCCGGATCGGGCAAGACCAGGGTCATCACTTACCGCATAGCTTATATGATGAAGAAGCATAATGTCGCTCCTTCATCAATCCTTGCCATCACTTTCACCAATAAGGCCGCCAACGAGATGCGCCAGAGGATCGAAGGCCTTGTCGGGGACCGTTCCAAGTATATCTGGTGCGGAACATTTCACAGCATTTTCGCGAGACTGTTAAGACGTCACGCAGATCTTTTGGGATATACCCAGAACTTCTCGATAATCGACACTGACGATCAGCTCAAGCTCGTTAAGGACGCTATGAAGGAACTTGATATTTCCGACAGCCAGTTCAAGCCTAAGGCGGTGCAGAATGAGATATCCAACGCGAAGAATAAATTCGTCGATGTGGAGGAATATTCCCTTCTTGCCGGCAAGGAATATTACCTGAGCGTTGTGGCAAGGATCTATAAGAGATATCAGGAGAAGCTCCTTGCTAATAATTCAATGGACTTCGACGATATCCTTATCAATATGGTAAAGCTCCTTGAGAGAAACCCGGAGATAAGGGAAATGTACAGGAATAAGTTCAGGTACATCATGGTCGACGAGTATCAGGATACCAATATGCCGCAGTACCGTGCCATAATGCAGCTTGCATCAGGCAACGGCAACATTTGCGTTGTAGGCGATGATGATCAGTCGATCTATTCATTCAGAGGGGCGGATGTAAGGCTTATCCTGAAGTTCGAGAAGGATTTCCCGGGTGCCGGAGTCATTAAGCTCGAGGAGAATTACCGTTCCACCAGGACTATCCTTGATGCGGCAAACTGTGTTATTGCAAATAACAAGAAGAGGAAGAGCAAGCACCTCCGTACCGAAGGCGAAGCCGGTGACAAGATAATAGTAATGAATGCCGACACCAGTAACGGTGAGGCTGATTTTGTCGGCAGGACCATCAAGATGATGGCTGATAAAGGCAAATTCAGATATTCGGACTGCGCCGTGCTCTACAGGATGAATGCGCTTTCACGTAATATCGAGACTTCGCTCCATAATCTCGGTATCCCGTTCAAAGTATATGGCGGAATGAGATTCTACGACAGAAAAGAGATCAAGGATATCCTTGCATATCTGAGACTGATCAACGATACAAAGGATAATCTTGCTTTCGAGAGGATCATCAATGTTCCGAAGAGAGGGATCGGCGATACGACCATCGAGAAGATCAGGCAGTATGCAATCGACGAAGGCATAAGCATGTTCGAGTGCGCGATGCATGCCGTGGATTATCCGGAGCTTGTAAGATCTGCTTCCAGGATCGGAGTATTTACCGATCTCATAAACACCATGAGGGATAAGCTCGGTGAGAATGAGATGGACTTCGCGCAGTTTGTTGATTATGTCGAGAATGAATCCGGGATCATCGAAGAGATAACTGAGCAGCGCGAGAAGAAAGGCGATATCATCGACAGGGTGGAGAACCTGAAAGAGCTTTTGTCCGAAGCCAAAGAATACGATAAGGCTCACCGTGTCGAACCTGTCGATATGGACAGCCTTGAGCTCGATGATGGTGATGGCATGCCGGTTGAAGTCGATGATGACTTTTTCTTTGATACCGCCACGGCGGATACGACGGCCGGGATATTAAGCCTTTATCTTGAGAACGCTTCTCTCTTTACAGAAGGGGATGACTATAACGAAGGCGATGACTTCGTTAAGCTCATGTCGATCCACAGTGCAAAGGGACTTGAGTTCGGAGCGGTATTTATCATAGGACTTGAGGAAGGTGTATTTCCGAGCTACAGATCAGTTCAGAGCATGGAGGACACCGAAGAAGAAAGAAGGCTCATGTATGTTGCTATCACAAGAGCCAAGAAGAATCTCTTCATCGTTCTATCGAGACAGAGAATGCTCTTTGGACAGACCAACTGCAATCAGCCTTCGAGGTTCATAAAAGAGATCGATCCGGAACTCCTGTATCTGATGGGTTCCAGGAGGGAGGCACCCAAGGATGTCCCTCAGGGAGAGACCAGCAGGGAGAAGTCCAAAAAATCCATCTCGTCCGCCATCAGGTCACAGTTTACCGGCAATAAAGACGGATCTGCCCCGGCACGCAAAGAAGGGCTGGGTCCGGATGATCTTACGGAAGGTATGAGAGTCGTTCATCCGAGATTCGGTGAAGGCGTGATACTTAAAGTAGAGCCGGTCGGCGGAGATGCCCTCATAACGGTGGATTTCGAGGGAATGCGCAAAAATATGCTCGCAAATGCCGCCGGACTGAAGAAGGCCTAGCGTTTGACGGGAAGCGGAGCGTTCATTTGTAGTATAATAAGCGGACTCATGTATTTGAAGGAGACTATGACTGATGACAGATAATCTCAGTTTCCATGACCTTTATGCCGACAGCATAGCTAGTATCGGTAAATCTGACAAGATATCGGATGTGACAAGGGCTAAGATCAGGATGCTTCATGATGAGCGCGATAAGATCCTGAGTGTCAATGCTACCAGATGCAGCCAGTCAAGAGGCAGGATCATTCCTGAGAAAGACGGGGATATCAGGAACTGTTTTGAGCGTGATATGGGCAGGATAATCTATTCCCAGGCTTTCAGACGTCTCAAGCACAAGACACAGGTCTTTTTCAATCCTTCAAACGACCATATATGTTCCCGCCTTGAACATGTTATCTACGTTGATTATATTGCATCGACCATAGGAAGCGCTTTGAATCTCAATGTCGATCTTATAAGGGCGATCGCTCTGGGACATGATGTCGGGCATACACCCTTCGGTCACAGCGGTGAGAGGATAATAAATAAAAAACTCAAGGAAATTGACAGCAAGCTATATTTTGAACATGAGACCAACGGGCTCCGCGTTCTTGATATCATCGAAAAGCACAACGGCCGGAACGGACTGAATCTCACTTTTGAAGTCAGGGACGGCATTATCTCCCATTGCGGAGAAGTATATTCAGAGAGAAAGCTCGAACCGTGCAAAGACAAGACTGAAGAAGATCTGTCTTATCTGATCCCCAAGCGTGAGCGCAGAGGACCGGCAACTCTTGAAGGCTGTGTCGTAAGATTCGCCGATAAGATCGCTTATGTCGGAAGAGATATTGAAGATGCGTTAAGGACCGGGGTTATCGCAAGTGAGTTTGCTCTTCCTGCTGTTGCTGATGTGATGGGAAGTTCCAATTCCGAGATCATCAATTTCCTCGTTCAGGACATAATCGAGAACAGCATGGACAAAGGCTGCATCATGATGAGCGATCATGCCGGCGACGCATTGGAACATACACTTAATGACAATGTCGATAAGATCTATACGACACAGAAGGTCAAGACTTACGAGAAATACTGCGACGTAATGCTCGAGGGACTTTTCGATGCTTTCTACGAGGCAGTTCAGAACCTTGGCAAGGCCGCTGACTCAAAGTCTCCCGCTATCAGGAAATTCGCCGAATTCGTATATAACCATCCGGACTTCAGGAACAATGAGGATACCCCTCTTCCGATCTATGTGTCCGATTATATTGCGGGAATGACGGATTCGTTTGCCGTAGGTTGTTTTAACGAGATATATAAAAGCTGACAAAGGATAATGAATATGGGTAATAAGGAAGAATACGGTTTTTTTGCTATGCTCGACCGCATGCAGTACATCGAAAGATGGGCACTGATGCGCAACAGCAGAACGGAGAACATCAAAGAACACAGTTTTGACGTTGCTGTAATAGCTCATGCACTGACTGTGCTTCACAACAGATTTGAGAAAGACAGACAGGGAGCGATCCTTCCGGATCCTTACAAGGTGCAGGCGTATGCTTTATATCATGACTGCACCGAGATCCTGACAGGAGATCTTCCCACACCGATAAAATACCGCAACAAAGAGATCACAAAAGCATATAAGGAAGTGGAATCCGAAGCTGCTGCCAGTCTGGTCGAACTCCTGCCGGAAGACATGGAGATGAGAGCGGAATATCTGGAGCTTCTGGCGCCTTCCGTATCAAGCGAAGAAGAGAAGCTTATCCACAGGCTGGTGAAGGCAGCCGACAAGATCGCTGCCTATATAAAATGTCTCAGGGAAGAGAGCAGCGGCAATGCTGAATTCTCCGCTGCAAAAAAGTCTACCGGCAAGATCATAAGTGAAATGAATATGCCGGAAGTGGAATACTTCATGGAGCACTTTGTTCCTTCTTACGGTTACACATTAGACCGGATTACCGGGAGGGACGATTGACCGATGTTTGTTAGAAGACCTGATTATTTTGCGGTTGCGGCATTAAGCGGTGTTCTGGCGGTTGCCGCATCGGTTATTACGGTAATGAGCCTTGATACGGGCATATCCGGACCGGATAGGAAAACGATGAAAAAGGCGGATGACATTGTCAGCCGTGCAGGCGGACTGACACAGTGTTCTGATGAGGAGATCAGGATCGCAAAAGACCGTGTTGAAGAGGGAATGTTATCCTGCGGTGATTATGTCATATCTGTAATGACTTCTCCCGAGTACCTGCTGACCGGTGTCACGGATAACAAGTTTGCTGAAGATCTTTGCAA
>Ga0247609_10003902_pt1 | contig 14994 bp, 9 predicted proteins | sample 172DNAGHGlowgp2_FD_193487 | JGI IMG/M metagenome (GOLD analysis project Ga0247609, IMG submission 193487) | Sheep rumen microbial communities from Palmerston North, Manawatu-Wanganui, New Zealand - 1728 DNA GHGlow gp2 | ecosystem: Host-associated > Mammals > Digestive system > Stomach > Rumen ...
CATACGGCGCCGGCGAGCATCATGTAGATACCGGTATAAACCAGCGGCAGCCACGGGTCGCTGACAAGCTCAAGGATACTCGTCTGACTCATGGCACCCATCTGTGTGTCGTAGCCATACTGGTAGATTTTCCAGCCATCGACCTCCACGGGTTTGTTCACCTCGACAGTGGTCTCGATATTCTTACCCGTCTGCGTCAGAATCTGGATGTCGGAGGCAAAACGCTTGGGCGAGCCGTCATCGTAAGTCTCCATGACAAACTCCTTCAGCTCGATGGCGATGGGCATCTCTACAATCTCCTGCTGCGGTGTCAGCGCACGCCACTCCGGCTCTCCCTTCACGGTAATCATCTTCAGACGCTGCATGTCGGCATTACCCAGCGTAGCGGTTGTGATGGCAAGGAACAGGCCGAGATGGTTCAAGACAGAGGTGAGAGGTGAGAGGCAAGAGGTGAGAGAATGGTCTTGCTGCTTCAACAGCCTCCTGACCTTTGATAACACTACCAATCCGAGAATAACGGCGATATAGACATAGATAAGTACGAAAGGCCAGAACGAGAGCATATTGTTCAGCCAGACACCGTTTACCGTCTGCCGTGTCAGTCCCATGACGACGGTCAGCACGACGGCGTATACCAGCGCAGGTATCGCGGCCTTGTAAGTGCCAATGAACTGAAAGCCATACACCTTCTTTCGCAGGAGGAAGATGATGGCTATCAACGCGAGGAATCCCGCCAGCACAATGCCATTGACCGGCCAGCGGAAAGCATCCCAGTCTACAGGGCCGACACTCAGTTCCAGCATCAGTCCCGACACGATGAGGCCTCCTCCGATGAGGAGGCCTTCAATCATTCCATAAGGTTTAGTCCACATAAAAACCTATTCGAAGTCGAAGAGTTTGATGAAGCCCGTCATGGTGAGGACCTTCTGAACTTCACCAGTAACGTTTCTCAGCTTCAGGCTACCGCCCTTGGCAGCACTCTCCTTCTTGAGTTTCAGCATACCGCGCAGGGCCAGACTGCACACGTATTCCAGGTCTTTGCAGTCGAGCACGATAGACTTGTCTATATGGGCCTCCAGGGGTTTGATATCTTCCAGGAACTGTGAGGCTTCGTTAGTATCGAGCCAACCTGACAGTTTGACTACGTACGTACCATTGTTTTCTTGAATCTCGGTAATCATAATTTTCAATTCTCAATTTTCAATTCTCAATTTAATGAAGTGGGGTTAAAGGATAGATGATGTTCACGATAAGGATGTTGGCAGCCAGGATGATGAAATTCATCAGCAGTCCGATACGCATGAAGTCGCTGAAACGGTAGCCGCCAGGACCATATACCAGCATGTGGGTAGGCGAACCGATAGGAGTGGCGAAGCTGGAGCTGACGCTGACCATCAGGGCGATGAGGAACGGATATGGCTCATAGCCCAATTTCTCGGCTGCCTCGTACATGATGGGGAAGAACATGGCACCAGCCGCCGTGTTGGAGATAAACTCTGTGATAAAGGTGCCCACAAGACAGATGGCCGTCATCACCACAATAGGATTCGAGCCACAGACATCGAGGATGCCGAAGGCCAGACGCTCGGCGATACCCGTCTTCTGGATGGCGACACCCAGCACGACACTTCCTGCAAACACCATCAGGATCTCCCAGTTGATGGCCTTCATGGCCTGGTCAACATTGCAGCACTTAAATATAAGCATCGCCATCGCTGCGAGGAAAGCACACTGGAGCAGAGGAATGACATTCAGCGCAGAGAGCACCACCATGGCAATCATAATGGTAGTAGAGACCAGCGTCTTCTTGCCGATATTTGGCACTTGGGCAGAGTCAAAGAACTGCAGTTGTGAAGACAGGCGCTCGGTGTGGATATTCACATTCGGCGGACACTCGAGGAGCAGGGTGTCGCCGGCCTGGAGTATCACCTCACGTGGTGACTCGTCGATACGCTTACCCCTGCGCGCAACGGCTACGAGAATCATGTTGTTGTCTTTCTCGAACGAGCCGCTGCCAATACTCGTATTAATCAGGCTACTGCCGAAGTTTACAAAAGCCGTACGCAACTGACGGTTAGTGTCGACCTCGCTCATTGAAAACACATGGTGATCGGCATTAACCAGACCATGGCTCTTCTTCAGGTCGAGAATCTCGTCAATCTGACCTGCAAATATCAGACGGTCACCACCCATAACCATATCGTCATCAGGCACAGGAGAGATAACATCGTCATAGTGCATAATCTCAATCAGGCGACCGCCACGCACGTTGTTAAAACCCGCTTCAGCTATCGTCTGTCCGACATAAGGATTGTCTGTCGGCACAAGCAGTTCTACGGTATAATCGCTAGTAGACTCGAAGGCTGCCTCAGGGGCCTTGCGGTCGGGCAACAGCTTGCGCATGGCAATGATGCTGAGCACGCCGATAAACAGGCAGAACAGGCCGGGAATGGTGGTGGCCAGCACGTTCATAGCATTTCCCGTATGCTCAGCATAGAGACCTGAGATAATCAGGTTTGGCGGAGTACCTATCAGCGTACACACGCCACCCATACCGGAAGCATAGCTCAAGGGAATGAGCAGCTTTGACGGCGAGATATTCAGTTTCTTCGACCACATCTTGACGATGCCCACAAAGAGAGCCACCACCGTGGTGTTACTCAGGAATGAACTGAGTGCTGCCACGGGGAGCATCAGTCGGATGACTGCCTTAGAATAAGATTTTGGCTGTCCTAACAGGTGCTTCACAATCCACTGCAACACACCGGTATGCGTCAGTCCTGCCACAACCACGAAGAGCACACCGATGATAACTACCGAGGTGGAGCTGAAACCGGAAAAAGCTTCCTTGGCATTGAGCACCCCTGTAACGAAGAGGATAGAGATGGCTCCAAGAAACACAAGGTCGGCACGAAGCTTGGTGAACAACAGGACGGTGAACATGGTGAGCACCGTGGCAATGGTAATCCATGCATAGAGGTTAAAACCCCAGAAAATGATTGATTCCATAGACCTATTATTATTTGACGATTTACGATTTACTATTTACGATTTATTCTTCAAACCCTTCGTCAGAACCAGGCGGTTATAGCCGTCGGGTGTACGCTCATACTCTACCGTATCCATAATTGTACGTACCAGATGGATGCCAAGACCTCCGATGGCACGCTCGTCAAGGTCGGCATCAATGTCAACCTCTTCGTGCTGCGTGGGGTCGAAGGGGGCTCCATGATCCTTGATTACCAGCGTCAGCACATCAGCTGTCACATCGGCAGTCACCTCCACATGGCCTCGCATGCCCTTCGGATAGGCATAGTTGATAACGTTGGCCACCCACTCCTCCAGGGCGAGGTTCAAGGTCTTGGCAGTATTGTCGTCGATACCATGCTCACGACAGACGGAAAAGAAGAAGGCGCGCATACGTCCTACTTCCGTCATCTCGTTCTTCATGATAAGTCGCCGCGAAGGGTCAACACCTGGCTCCTGAGCCGTACCATGACGGAGGAAGAGCATCGTCAGGTCGTCACTCTGCTCTGTGCCATCAGCAAACACGCTGACGTGTTGTTTCAGGAAGTCGATAACCTCAACGGCCGACGCCTTACAGTTTTTCTCCACGTCATGCAGCACGCGATGCTCGCCAAAGAGTTTACGGCTGCCGTCATTAGAGAAGTACATGGCCTCTGTCAGACCGTCAGTATAGAGCAGCAGGGCACTACCCGGCGGGAAGTCTACCTGTTGCTCATCGTAGTTATAGCGGTCTTCCACGCCAATGGGCAGATTGGTCTCCACTTCTAAAAGACTGCATTCTCCCTCTGTTGTAATCATGACAGGAGCATTATGTGCTGCATTACAATAGGTGAGATAGTGGGTCTTCATGTCGAGCACGCCCACAAACACAGTCACAAAGATATAAGAATCGTTGGTAGAGGCGATGGCGTGGTTCATCTCGCGCACGATGTTGGCAGCACTCTGGTAGTTGCCGGCGAGGTTGCGGAACAGCGTTCGCGTGACGGCCATATAGAGTGATGCCGGCACGCCCTTGCCTGCCACGTCGCCGATGATAAAGAACAGCTCGTCGCCCTCGATGATGAAGTCGTAGAGGTCGCCGCCCACCTCCTTGGCAGGGGTCATCGACGCAAAGAGGTCGAGGTCTTGTCGCTGGGGAAAGGCAGTGGGAATCATACCCATCTGGATGTCGTGGGCAATCTTCAGCTCACTTTGCAACCGCTCCTTGCTGGCGGTAGTGGCTTGCAGGTCGCTGATATGCTGCTTCAGGGATAGCAGCATGTGGTCGAAGGCATTGCGCAGCTGGAAAAGTTCATCCTTTGAGTGTATCTCCGGCAATGGCGTGTCGAGATTTCCCTCTGCTATGTTGATGGCTGACTCTGCGAACTGCTGCAATGGCTTTACCAGATTGTAGATGGCCCATGTACAAAAGACGAACAGCGAGGTGAGTCCAACAACAAATACGATGGTGCCGTACTTCACAATCTGGTGTGTCAGCGGCAGCGTCATGCTGTCGCCTGTGAAATAGAAGAACAGCGCTACAGCCACCAAGAAGACGCCTGCTGCAATGCCCATGATACGGAAACTGAGCCTTGCAGCAAACGACTTCTCGTAAGCTAAATCGTACTTATACTCAAAGTTAGGTTTTTCTACCAATTTTCAGATTTCAATGAGTTTGCCGTTCTTCTTGGCCTCCTCAATCCACTTCGGCTCAATCTCCTGCAAGAAGCGACGCTTCTTGTCGTTCAGTTTCTGCATGTCAAGACCGATGGCAGCCTGAGCCTTAGCCTTCGTTGAGTAGTCGGGCACGGGAATGTCTCCCACGAGTCCCTGCTTGGCAGCCACACGGGCAATGAGCAGGCGGGCCTGCTGGGCGTAGTCAACAGAGTGAGAGAGCAGGCGGGTAACCTCCTGCGGTGCATGGAACGTGGCACCGTGCGAGGCGATGGCATAGTCCCAACGCCACTGGCTCTTGCGCAGCAGGGCCTGGATGGGCTTCATGTCGGCCTCGGTAGCGCCCTTGTCGATGATGTACTTGGCCTCGAAGTGGGCACGGGCCAGCTCCTGCTCGGCACGGTTGCGCACCTCATTACACTTCTCCTGGCGCTCGTAGACGTTCTGGCGCAGCACCTCGGCATCCTGACGGTGACAGGTCTGGCAGGTACGGTCAATCTTGGCCAATGGCGACATAATCTGGTGGTCAGAGAACTTCACCCCACCCTCCTGTTTGTAAGGCATGTGGCAGTCGGCACAGCTGACGCCGCGCTGGGCATGGATGCCCTGCTTCGACATCTCGTAGCCGGGGTGCTGAGCCTTCAGGATGGGGGTCTTCGACAGCGGGTGGATATAGTCGTAGAAGCCAATCTCATCGTAGTATTCCTCGGCAGCCTCGCAGGTCAGGCCCTTGTCATGCGGGAACATCAGGTAGTTGGCCTTGCCGGGATTGTTGGGGTCGTCGGGTTTGATGAAGTAGTACTCCACGTGGCACTGGGCACACACCAGCGAGCGCATCTCCTGATGGCTCTGAGCCTTCACGTCGAGACCACGGCGTGCAAATGCCTCGTAGATGGCAGGACGTGCAGGACGCAGGTCCATCGTCTTGGCGTCATGACAGTCGGAGCAGCCGATGGTATTCACCTCTTCAGCACCCAGTTCACTCCACTTCTTTGCATAGAAGTTTGCAGGGTCGAATACCGACTTCGAGTCACTCAGCTCGCGCATCATGCGAGGCACATCAGGACCCTTGCAGGTCCAGCAGGTAGCAGGCTGCATGTCCTTGTCGTCATCGATGCCGGGATTACCCGTGCGCAGAATCTTACGCATATCCTCCAGCGCATGCTTATGTCCGCGAGGCGTGTTGTAGTGACGCGAGAAGGCATAGCCAGCCCACAGCACCACCATCTCAGGACGCTGCTCAAGCACGTCCACCTCCTGCGATGAATTATACTTCGACTTGAACGTGGTGTCCGCCGTCATGGCCCACGTCTCATACTCACGCGGATAGTCGGCCTTGAACTTCTCGTTCTGGGCCACGATACTGTCTTCAAACACGGTGCGCTTGTTGTTAAACACACTTGCCACTTCGGCACGGCGCTCCATCAGCGACGAGACGAGCAGTCCCAGCAGGAACACCACAACCATTGAGCCTCCGAAGAGAATCCAACCTTGCCAACTCTTTAATTTCTTAGCCATATCAATGATATTTACAAATTTACGATTTACAGATTTTCGATTTTCGATTTATTACTTCAGCGGTAGCGAATTTTTCATTATTCACTATTCATTTTTCATTAGCACGAAGTGCGCCTTGCAGCCAACCTGGAACGGGTGATGGCGGCAATGGTGTAACAAACTCCGCATTAGGCGTGGCCATCAGCGAGTTCATGCCGCGGTGAGGCACGTTGCGGTGACAGTCCCAGCAGACCTTGCCACCCTGAGCCCGCTGCTGCATATAGCTCATACGGCCGGTCTTTACAAACTCCTGGTTCAGCTGGGTGTGGCAGCGTATGCAGTTGTCCATGACTACCTGGCCGGTGAGTGTCTCGGCCATAGGAGCCTGCCGCTCGGCATGGGTCACGAAGTAGGCCGTATGCTTCAGTCCGTCGAGTGCCTTGAAACCATATTTCAGGGCAAGGTTCTGGTGAGGCACATGGCAGTCGTTACACGTGGCGTCGCGTCCGTGGGAGGAATGGCTCCACGTAGCATAATAAGGTGTCATAATGTGGCAGTTGACGCAGGCCGACGGGTCATCGCCAACAAAATAGGTATGCGCACGAAGCAGATACATGAACAGTCCGCCAAGTCCGCACAATACGCCCGCCACGACCAGTAGTCCTACCTTCTGCCAATAAGAGAACCAGTCTTTAAATGTTAATAGGTTTTTCCAACTCATTAGTAGAATATTCTAGTTTGGCGGCAAATATAATCATTAATGTGGATACAAGGTAGTAACATTTGTGCCCTAAGACCTATAAATCTTGTTAATTTTTTGAATTTATTCACACTTTATGTCTACCTTTGTGGACATTATGGATATAGATACCTTACAAGGGCTGAAACGTTGCCCGCTATTTAACGGTTTAGAGGAAGCAGAGATTATCGGTCTGATGCACACCGTTCGTTACCGCATCAACCGCTACCGCAAAGGCGATATTCTGGCAATTGCCGGTTCTGCCTACCAACATGCCGATATCATCATCAGTGGCGAGATGGTGGCCTATATCACCGGTCCTTCCGGGCGGGTCATCCGAATGGCAGACCACCAGGCAGGCAAGCTGTTAGCCCCGGCCTTCCTTTTTGCCACAGACAATCGCTACCCCGTGACCGTCGAAGCCACCACAGACACGGCAGTTCTGCGGCTGACACTCGACGACCTCGAGAAAATGATGCATCATGATCAAAGACTCATGAAGAACTATCTCTGCGTACTCTCAAACATCATTTCGATGTTAACCAAGAAGGTACGCATGCTCTCCATGAGTGTACGTGAGAAGCTATGCCTCTACCTCAAGGAACAGAGCAAGCAGCAGCAATCCAGCAGCATTCTCCTGCCCATGTCGAGACAAGCCTTAGCCGACCACTTCGGCATTCAGAAATATTCGCTGTTGCGCTGTCTGAACGAACTGAAGCAGGAAGGTATTATCCGTGTGGAAGGACGCTACATACATATCACGTCCCAACTCAATGCCTACTTAAACAGTTTCTGAGCCATCTGATAGAGGCTGCGGCGCCAGGTGAGGAACTCATGGGCCGTGCCCTCGGAGACGAAGCCTTCAGCGTTGTAGCCGTCGGCCTTCAGCGCCTCCACACTCTTGTTGATGCCGTCGGGGTTCTCTTTTGAACCACAACTCTCAAAGATATACTTCACCGCCTTCGGGTCCTTTATGTCGTCGGGCTGGTAGGTGCCGCCGCTGAGCAGTCCCCATGAGCCGAATACCTCGGGACGGCGCAGGGTGATAAGCTTGGTCTCGATGCCGCCCATGGACAGTCCGGCCATGGCACGGTTCTCCTTGTCGGCGATGGTCAGAAAGTGCTGGTCAATATAAGGCACGAGCTCGTCGACGAGGACGGTCTCAAACTCCTTGGCGGTGAAACTGCCGATGGTACCGAACTTCACGTCGTTGGTCATGCCGTAGGTCATGACGATGATGAAGGGGCGGGCCTTACCCTCAGCCAGAAGGTTGTCCATGATGAGGTTGGCGTGTCCCTGGTTGCTCCAGGCATATTCGTTCTCGCCCCAGCCGTGCTGCAGATAGAGCACGGGGAAGCGCTGAAGAGATTTACTATTTGACGATTTACGATTTCCGATTTGCTGCTGTCCGTAGGTGGGCGGCGTGTAGACGAAGGCTCGGCGCAACTGGTTGGTGCTCTCGCTCCAGAAGAGCACCTGGCTCACCTGTCCGTGCGCTACGTTCTTCTCAGCATAGAACTCCTGGTCGTGGGCGGGAATCTCGATGCCGCTCTCCCAGCGGCAGCTGCCGAAGTAGTTCTGGGCACCGGGGTCGTTCAGCGTGCCGCCGTCAACGGTCAGATGGTAGTAGTGGAAGCCCTCGTCCATGGGGCCTGCCGTCTGGCCTATCCATGAGCCGTCGAACCAGCGGCGCAGCTTAGTGCCGCCGCTGCCTCCCAGTCCGAGACTGACGGTGACGGCCTTGGCATCGGGTGCCATGACGCGGAAGCGGACGTAACCCTGGGAGTTCACCTGCGGATAGTCCTGTCCGGGCTGATTCTTGGTAGAGGGTTTGAAGTCGTTGGCCACGCCCTCTATCTTGCGGAAGGCAAAGTCAGGATTGAACTGCGGGCGCTCATCGCGCTGAGCCCGTGGCTTGCGGGCAGGCTTCTTTGGCATGTCCCAGGCGGGTGCCTTCCTGTCCCTGATATACTCGTATGCCAGCTTGGGCTTGTACTCCGTGTCGAAAGGCAGGGGATAGTTGGCGGCGCCAAGCCAGGAGTCGCGGTCGCTAAGGTTCCAGAAGGTTACGCAGTCAATGACGTCCTTGTGCTTGCGGAACACGCGGAACACGCGGGCATACTGGTCGGCGAGGTGCTGCTTGACGGAGTCGGTCACGTTGACGCCCTCACGGCTGAAGCGCAGGGCACCGCCCATCTCCTCGTTGGTGCGGATGTCCAGTTCGGTGACGTGGATGTGCTTCACAATCTTCCTGTAGAGCGTCAGGGCGTTGTCCACCTCCTGCTCCGTAGGGCCATAGATGTTGTAGTGGCCCTGCATGCCGATACCGTCGATGGGCACGCCGGCCTGCTTCATGGCTTTCACCATATTATATATGCGCTGGCTCTTCACGGGATCGCACTCGTTGTAGTCGTTATAGAACAGCAGGGCCTTGGGGTCGGCCTCACGGGCAAACTGGAAAGCCTTGGCAATGAACTCATCGCCGCAGAGCTTGTACATAGGCGACTGACGGTAGGGATCCACGGCGTTCCGGTCGTCGGTCATGGCCTCGTTCACCACGTCCCAGCAGTAGACCACATCCTTGTAACGCGAGACCACCTTCTGGATATGGTTCTTCATGCGGGCATAGAAGACCTCCTTCGTGGGGTTGTCGCTGTACATCCACTCGCCTATCTGCGAGTGCCACATCAGGCAGTGGCCGCGCAGCTTGATACCGTTCTGCCGGCAGAAGTCGGCTATGCGGTCGGCTTTCTCCCAGTCGAACTCACCCTCCTTGGGTTCTGTCAGTTCGGGCTTCATGTCGTTCTCGGCCGTGATGCTGTTGAACTCACGGCAGATGAGCGCCTTCTGCCCGTCGTTCGACACATTGCGCTGGTTGACGGCTACGCCAATCATAAAGCAGTCTTTGTAGGCATCCTTCAGTCCTGCCTGTCCCCAGGTGTTGACACTGCTCACCACGAGCATGGCCATCATGGCTAATCGGTTCATTGGTTTCATCTTCTTGTATCGGGTTTTTAATTGATGGTTACATTTCGCTTGCAAAGGTACGAAAAAAGAGCGGCACACACGGTTGCCGTATGTGTCGCTTTGTTTGCTATTTGTTTCAATGGCCCTGTTATTGGGCTACAAAGACGTAGGTCTGACCTGCCTGCGTATCGATGTCGTACTCATAGACGGGGCGCAGCGGCAGTTTCTGGAAGTCCTTCAGCTCGGCCGACTGCAGAGGCTGACGGATGGCCGCCGGCATAAAGAGCGCATTGGGGCAGGCGCCCTTGGCAACTGTCAGCACGGCACCCTTCGGGGCTTTAGCTAAGCGCAGGGGGACATACGAGCGCAGGCGCAGCACACCGCCGATGGTGGAGCGCACCTTGGCAGCCTGAAGTTTTGCCTCACGCCACTGCTCGTCGACCACAAAACCGCCACGGGCACGCACACCTTTCACCTCACCGCTGGTCCAGCTGTCGGGCAGGGCGGGCAGCAGGTGGACAGCACCGTCGTGACTCTGCACAAGCATCTCGCAGATGCCTGCCGACACGCCGAAGTTGCCGTCAATCTGGAAGGGCGGATGAGCATCGAACAGGTTTGGATAGGTACGCCCGTCGGGGTAGTCCTTGGTCTTCGAGTCGTCGGGCAGCAGATGCAGCATGTTCCTGATAATCTGGAAAGCGTGGTTGCCGTCGAGCATGCGGGCCCAGAAGTTGGTCTTCCACCCTAAGCTCCAGCCCGTGGCCATGTCGCCACGCTGGTTCAGGGTGTTGGCAGCAGCAGTAAACAGTTCCGGATGGCTGTAGGGCGAAATCTGGTTCGAGGGATACAAGCCGTACAACTGTGAGATATGGCGGTGCTCATCCTTGGGATCGTCGGCATCTATCAGCCACTCCTGCAGCTGTCCGTGACGGCCTATCTGCATGGGTGGCAGACAAGCCAGCTGGAAGCTGAGGTTGGCGGCAAAGAGGCTGTCGCGCCCTAACACCCTGGCAGCCTGGAGGGCCTGCGAGAGCACGTCGAAGGCTATCTGGTTGTCCATGGTCGAGCCGGCCGTGACATTGGTGCCCTTACCCTTGGGGCCGTGTTCGGGCGACACCGTGGGGACGGTCATCAGCCAGCCGGCGGCCTGCTTCACCTCGCCTGCCGAGGGATAGACCTGCATATAGTCGAGCAGGAACTGGGCGGCACCCTTCAGCACGTCGTAGTGGTCGCTGAGGAACTGCTTGTCGCCGGTAAAGAGGTAGTGCTGCCAGATGTGGGTAGTGAGCCAGGCGCCACCGGTGGGGAACATGCCCCAGGGAGTGCCGTCAACAGGACCGGCGATGCGCCACAGGTCGGTGTTATGATGAGCCACCCATCCGCCGCAGCCATACATCTGACGGGCAGTCGTGGCACCGGTGACACTGAGGTCGCGCACCATGGAGAACAGCGGCTGCTGGGTCTCGGCAAGGTTGCCTACAAGTGCCGGCCAGTAGTTCATCTCGGCGTTGATATTGATAGTGTACTTCGAGTCCCACGGGGCTTTCATCTTGTCGTTCCATACACCCTGGAGGTTGGCGGGCTGTCCGCCGGGCTGGCTCGACGAGATGAGCAGGTAGCGGCCGTACTGCATCATCAGCGACACCAGGTCGAGGTCAAGGGATTTACTATTGACGGATTTACTATTTACGATTTGGGGGGCTACTTCTGCGAAGGTCAGCAGGCGCTGGTCGGTCTCCAGGGTAGAATGCTCCGACTTCGGCAGCGTCAGCTGTACGCGGTTGTACTGCTCCTGGTACTTAGCCACATGGGCACTTAACAGTTGCTTGTACGACTTTCCGCGCAGGGCATCCAGCACCTCGTTGTTTTTCTTGACGGGGTTGCTGCTGATGTCGTGGTAGTTCACGAAGTTGGTGGCGGCGGCAATGTAAAGGGTTGCCGTGGTAGCATCATCAATCTCGTATCTGTTGCCTTCGTCCTTCAGTTCAACCTCGCCGTCGGTCTCCACACGGATGCGGCACTCGGCCTTCAGACCGGCCTTGATGCCCTCCTGCTCCACACCTTCGACAACGGCAGCCAGCTCTTTGGCTGTCACGCCCTCACGCTCTTTGACACCGAACACCTGCGCCTTCAGCTGTGAGTCGAAACCCAGTTCAAACTCCAGCTTTCCCTTCTTCGATGCTGTCAGCCTGACGACGATGACGTTGTCGGCCTGTGAGGCGAAGACGGTACGCTCGTAGCGCACACCTTTATATATATAAGAGGTGGTGGCTGTGGCGTTGCCGAGGTTCAGGGCCCGTTCATACTTCGTCACGTCGTGATGCCCTAACGACAGCTTGACGCTGCCTAAGGGCAGGTAGCGCATGCCGTGGGGGCCGGGAATGAAATGCTTGTCTATCAGCTTGGCGGCCTTGCCCTCCTTGCCTTCAAAGATTAGGCGGCGCACCTCTGACAGATACTCTAACGACTGCCGGGAGTTGTTCTCGTAGGGCGAACCGCTCCAGAACGTCTCTTCATTCAACTGAATCTCCTCTACATCGGTGCCGCCATACACCATGGCACCAAGATGAGAGTTGCCCACAGGAAGAGCCTCCAGCCAGTGACCGGCAGGACGGCTGTACCACAGACGATGCTGCTGGGCGTTAATTACAGAGCACACAAGGCTCACAAAACACAAAATGGTTAGTCGTTTTCTCATAAGTTATGGTTTTTGTTGCAAAGTTAGTCATTTATTTGGATAGTTCAGTATTTTTTTGTTACTTTGCAACAAAATCAATAAAAAAAACCGAAAAAATGAAAAGATTCTTCACGTTCGTAGCGCTGGCGGCAGCCCTTTCTGCATCCGCACAACTGCCAACACGCATTGAGACCTTCCCCATTAGTAGCATTAGGCTGGGCGACAGCCAGTTCCTGCGCAACCAACAGGCCGACATCCACTACCTGCTGGCACTCGATGCCGACCGCCTGCTGGCACCCTATCTGAAGGAGGCCGGCCTGAAGCCTAAGGCCGAGAACTACACCAACTGGGAGAACACCGGACTGGACGGCCACATCGGCGGCCACTACCTGTCGGCCCTGAGCTATATGCTGGCAGCCACGGGGAACAAAGAGATTGAAACGCGGCTGAACTACGTGCTCGACGAACTGCGACGCTGCCAGAACGCTGCCGGCGACGGCTATCTGTGCGGTGTCCCCGGCGGCAGGAAGATATGGAAGGAGATTGCCAGTGGCAACATCCGTGCCGCCTCCTTCGGGCTGAACGACCGCTGGGTGCCCCTCTACAACATCCATAAGATTTACGCCGGACTGCGTGATGCCTGTGAGGTGGCCGGACGAGTAGATGCCCGTCAGATGCTAGTTCACCTGACAGACTGGATGGTGCAACTGGTATCAGGACTGACCGACGAGCAGATCCAGCAGATGCTGGCCAGTGAGCACGGCGGACTGAACGAGACGTTTGCCGATGTCTATGGCATCACCCAGGACCAGAAATACCTGAAGCTGGCCCACCAGTTCAGCGACCAGAAGATACTACAGCCGCTTTTACAAAGCAAGGACGAACTGACGGGCAAACACGCCAACACCCAGATTCCGAAGATCATTGGCTACAAGCGCATTGCCGACCTGGAGGGACTGACAGACTGGGACCGCGCGGCGAAGTTCTTCTGGGATGTCGTCATCAACCAGCGCAGCGTCTCCATCGGCGGCAACTCCATGCGCGAGCACTTTAATCCTACCAACGACTTCAGCGGACTGCTCGCCTCAGAACAGGGGCCTGAGAGCTGCAACACCTATAATATGCTGCGCCTGACGAAGATGCTTTACCAGACCTCGGCCGATAAGAGCTTCATAGACTACTACGAGCGCGCACTCTACAACCACATCCTCTCCATCCTGAACCCCGTGCAGGGCGGTTTCGTCTACTTCACGCCGATGCGCTCGGGTCACTACCGCGTCTATTCTCAGCCACAGACGTCGATGTGGTGCTGCGTAGGCACTGGTTTGGAGAATCCCGCCCGCTACGGCGAGATGATCTATGCTCACGAGGGCAACAACCTCATCATCAACCTCTTCATCGCCTCCACCCTTACATGGGATGACCTGACAATCGTCCAGACGAACCGATTCCCACAGGAACCGGCCACCGACCTGACCCTACAGCTGAAGAAAGCACGCAAATTCAGCATGAAGATCCGCCAGCCATGGTGGACGGAGGGAATGACCCTCACCGTCAACGACAGCCCCGTCAAATTCAGCACCGACAACGGCTATGCCGTCATCACCCGCAAGTGGCAGGACGGAGACCGCATACACATCTCTATGCCCATGCACCTCACAGCCATGCAGACACCTGACGGCAAGCCACAATACTCGTTCCTCTATGGTCCCATCGTACTGGCAGCCAAGACGGGTACCGACCGTCAGGACGGTCTCTTTGCCGACGACAGCCGTGGCGGCCACATCGCCAACGGTCCCAAGATTCCTGCCACGCAGATGCCGGCTCTCATCGGTTCTGCCGACGAGGTCCTTAAGCATCTCAGCCCCGTAGATGGCAAACCCATGACCTTCAAGCTGAACGGTCTGACCCTGCCCCAGTTCGAGGACATGACGCTCCAGCCCTTCTACCAGCTCTACGAGTGCCGCTACCAGATTTACTTCCCCCTCTATACCGAGGCAGAGTGGACAGCCAAACAGCAGGAACTGGCAGCTGCGGAGAAAGCCCGCATGGAGCTTGAAGCCAATACCATCGACAAGATTTTCTGCGGCGAACAGCAGTCGGAGAGCGACCACTTCTTCAGCGGCAACGGCTCATGGAACGGTGCCGACGAAGGTATCCACTGGCGTCGCACACGCGGACAGTTCACCTACCAGATGAAGACCGACGGCGCTAAGACCTTGCGGCTGAAAGGCTTTGCTGAACGCGAGGCCATCGTAGTCAGCCTCGACGGCAAGCTGCTGGGCACAGTGAACCTCGACCGCCAGGGACAAGCAACCCTACCCCTCCCCGCCGACACCAAGGGCACCGTCACCCTGAGCCTCGGTGCAGAACAGGGCAAGCAAACGCCACGTATCAGCGAAATCAGACTGTGTAAGTAAAGGATGCTTGAGCA
>Ga0247609_10003903_pt1 | contig 14993 bp, 14 predicted proteins | sample 172DNAGHGlowgp2_FD_193487 | JGI IMG/M metagenome (GOLD analysis project Ga0247609, IMG submission 193487) | Sheep rumen microbial communities from Palmerston North, Manawatu-Wanganui, New Zealand - 1728 DNA GHGlow gp2 | ecosystem: Host-associated > Mammals > Digestive system > Stomach > Rumen ...
CATTGTTTTATAAATAAGTTTATCGTAATCTTCCTTAGCCGCCTTCTCAAATTTAGCTTTCCACTCCGCCGCGTCAGAAGTCGGGGCGTCGCTCAGACCCATTTGCGTGAAGTCCGGATTTTTATACTCTGCCAATTATGCCATCCCCTTTTTCTGTTGAAGAGCTTGTATAATTTTGTAGCAATTTGCGCGAACGTTAATATAATCGTCAATGCCCGCCGCTTTGTAAGTCTCAACGAGTTCCGCAGGAGCCGTGCCCGCAAGGTAGACAATCGCATTGGGCAAAGCCTCATGGAGTTTAGGAGCGAGTGCGGGAACAATTTCGGGATAAGTCGGATCAGTCGAACAAATTACAACCGCGTCCGCGCCCGATTCTTTAGCCGCCGCCGCCGCCTCGTCAACAGTTGCAAAGCCGTTATTGCCCAAAACTTGGAACGCGCCAACTTGCAAAAATCCTGTGGTGAAATCTGCGCGGGCTTTATGTTGCGGAATGGGTCCCATGTTGGCGAGGAAGATTTTAACGTTGTCGCCCTTTTCGGCTTTGAATTTTTCTGTAGCTTCGCGCAATGCCTCGAAGCGTTCGCTCCAGCGGTGCGGTTCAATAGCTTTAATTTCTTCAACATCAGAAGTGCCGAGCGCGTCGCGAAGTTCAGCGATAGTTGCGCCTGCCTCCGCCGCTGCGATAGCACAACATGCGCAACCGTCCTTAACAGTGGCAAGCGCGTCTTTGACAGCGGCAGAATCAACTGTACTTAAATAATTTTCAATAGCCGCCGTGCGAGCCTTCATATTTTCCGCTTGATTTTCGGGGCGGGCGTCAATACGTTCTTCCGTCATGTTCGGATACATGTTGTTACCGACAATTCTATCTTTGCGGGTTTCCGCCGCCTTGAAACGAGCCGCCAAAACATTGGCAATTTCCTCTTGCGGATAACCTTCCTTGAGCGCGGCGACAATTCCGCCTTTGCCTTCTATAACTTGGAACTCCGCCCAGATTTTTTCTTTAATCTGTTTGGTAAGATTTTCGACAGCCCAACTGCCGCCCGCCGGGTCAATCGGTTGAAGCAGTCCGAATTCTTCCTGCAAAATAATCTGCATGTTGCGAGCAATACGGCGGCTGAACTCGTCGCCCTTGCGAACGGGTTCATCAAAAGTTGAATTCTCGAAACTGTCGACGCCGCCAACTACGCCGCTGAAAAGTTCGGTCGTGTCGCGGAGCATGTTGACATACGGGTCGTAAACAGTCTTGAAGAATTTTGCGGGGCGTCCGTGAACGTGAATCTTTTGCGATTCTTCGTTGCCGCCAAACGCTTTGATAATCTGCGCCCAAATCGGACGAACTGCGCGGAGCTTTGCAATTTGCATAAAAAAATTCGCGCCCATAGAAAAACCGAACATAATTTGAGACGCCGCCTCGTCAATCGTCAAGCCGCGTTCCAAAAGTGCACGCAGATAAGCCACGCCCGTTGCTAACGTGTAAGCAACTTCCTGAACATCATTTGCGCCGCCGTTGCTGAAGACGTTGCTTTTAACAAAAATCGTTTTGACAGCGGGAGCGTTCTTGACAGCCCATTTAGCCGCTTTTGCCGCCTCGTCATAAAGTTTATCTAGATTTTGATTAAGTTTGCCGTTCGCGGCGTATTCGGCAATGGGATTCGCGCCGATAACGCCCTTAAGTTTTGAAACGTCGCCGCCCTGCTTTTTAACAGCCGCAACAATAAGCGCGAGGAGCGGCAAAGCACTTTCGCCCGCATAAACGTACAGCGGATATTGATCAAGCTTCAAACCTTTAAGCAAAGTTTCAACATCGCCAAGAGTCGTCAAGCTCACGCCGCCTTTGCCGATATGTTTGCATTCGCGAGCGTCTTTGCCTTTGCGGGTCGCGCAGTCGACTTTGACATTGTAAATCGTCGAGCCTTTAGCGATTTCGTGTTGAAGAAGTTCGTTATTTTCTTCCGGTAAAGTTTCGTCGCAAGCCTGCGCGATACCCCAGCCCTTACCGACGTAACCATTTGCCTCTACGCCGCGCAGATAATCGCCCATGCCGGGATAAGATTTTGCCGGTTGAATGGGTTCGGTGTCGCCATGAAAATACATCGGCGAAAAAGTTATGCCCTCGTAGGTTTTGGTGAAAAGTTTCTTCTCAAAAGGTGCGCCCTTCAAAAGTTCGATACAAGCCTGCTTCCACTCGTCATAAGTGGGAATTGCAAACTCATCAAGCGGGACTTCAGGGAAATTTTCTTGCGCTTCGGCTTTTTTTATCAAAGCCTGAAGGTCAAGTTCTGCATTGCTCATAAATTTTTTTCCTCCTGTAAAATTTTTTTGATTGAATGCGAAAAATTTCTATCTCAATCCTCCTTAAAGCTTAAATGTAAGATAAATCATCGTCTATAGAAATATTATTACGGTTAATGCCTCGTTGTCAATGCCGCATAAAAATTATTGCTTAATATTGGCGGTGAAAATAACTTTTCCCTTATCTGCATGAACAGAATATTCAATATTACTGCGCGTAGTCGTCCAATCGTAGCTACCTTCAGTCGAAACTTCTTTAAGCATTCGTAAATCACGCAAAACCTCGCTTCGGTCGTCAATGTCAAGTTCGGGGTTGAGCGTTGCGATTAAAAGCCCCAATACGTTAATCGTTTGAAAAGATTCGTCCTTATTTGCCGGTTCGGTAAATATTTTTAGCGCGGTAATTTGTTCGCCGTCAATTATTCCTAAAAGTTTAAGCTTCGGCGTGAATTCGTAAGAGAAATTTTTATCATCGACGTTAAACGGTTCTGAAATTTCAATATCGAGATTGGGAGCAAGCTTTTTTGCGGCGGAATTGAATTTTTCGCGGAATTGTTCGGGCGTCAAACTTTTCTCAAAACCTTTTGAACTGCCCAAAATATTTTCTACATTGCCCGCAGAAATGTTAGCGTAAATAAAAAAGCCAAAGCAAGCGACAGCAAGTACAAAATTTGTTTTCTTGTCAAAAGTCGAATACTTATACATTGCAAGCCAGCCAACCGGCGGAATAAATATACAAAGCGTTAATATCATCGCGGTTTTTATGTAACTCAAGGTCTTTTCTCCTCTCTTTTAGTCAATTAAAATATTTCCAACGTCTTAAACAACAATATCCAACAAAAAATCGTAAAACAAGATAAAGCCGACGTAAACACAACGCAATTTCCGGCTAAATCCGAATCGCCGCCCATTTGTTGAGCCATTGCAAAGCTTACGACCGCACACGGCGACGCGAAGATTGCAATTAACGTTACAAACTCAACTCCTCTGAAGTCAAAGACAAATGCCGCCGTAAATAAAATTATTGCTGGGACTAATATTAGCCGTCCGAAAATCGCGCCGAATAATTGCCGCCTGTGCTCGTGAGTGCTACCTAATTTAAATGACGCGCCCAAAATTATCAGCGCAACGGGCGTTGTAGCCGCTGAAATTTGCCCGATTGGTTTAAGGACGGGCTTTGGCACTTCGACGCCCAAAATTAAAAGCGTCGCGCCCGCAATGCCGCCTAATATCATCGGATTTTTAAAAATATCTTTGATTATTGGCAGGAGTAAAAATTTTCCGTTGCGAAAAGTTTCAAGCGCGAAGACCGCTAAAATATTGTAAATCGGAACGATAACCGCGATCATCATCGTTGAAACGGCAATATTTTCATCGCCGAAAATGTTCGCGACAATCGGCACGCCCATTAAAACAAAATTACTGCGGAAAATCGCTTGGACGAGGACGCCGCGCCGCTTATTATCCGGTTCAATGCGCGGGATAATTATCATAAGCAAAGCAAAAATTATCAGTACGCCGCACACCGCGAATATCATAAGTTTCGGGCGAAAACTCGTTGCCAATTCCGTCGTGTAAATCGAATAAAACAACATGCAACAGAAAAATACGCGGAAAACCATTCGATTCATATGATTCAGCTCTTCTTCTGTCAGCCATTTTTGAAATTTAACGAACGCGCCGATTGCCATAAGGCAAAACATCGGGACGACTGCGCTAACGGCAACTATAAAATTATCAAACATAAAAATTTCAACTCCTCGACAAAATATAATGACTAAAGTTTCCAATCATCAAGGCGGGGAAATTTTTATTCAGTTCGCGCAGAAATTTCTTTGTGCCTAAAAAATTTTTATCGGGCGGCATGACAGCAAAAAATTCGTCTGGGTCGTAATTCAGATTGCGGATTTGAATCATATGCACGGGCAATTCAGTTAAAAAATCTTTCCACGCGGCAAATTCAGATTCCCTGTCATTAAATCCAGGCATGTAAAGCATATTCAGCGAAACATGAACGCCTTTATCAAGCGCGTAGCGAATCGAATTCTTAACTGCGTCGAGCGTGTAACCTGCGCGGTAGTAACGTTGATAATTTTCGGAATTCGCGCTGATAATCGAGACGCGCATTGAATTTAAACCGGCATCAACGATTTTTTTTATGCCCGAAGTGAAGCCCGCGTTAGTATTTATGTTAATTTGCCCGCGTGAAGTTTTTTCGCGTATTTTTTTTATCGCCGCGCAAATATTTTCGGCTTGCAAGCTCGGTTCACCCTCGCAACCTTGCCCAAAGCTAATAATTCCTTCGGGCGCGTGGCTCAAATGATAAATTCCAACGTCAGCGATTTCTTTGACGGTCGGTTTAAAATTTATTCGGCTCTGCGGACTTGGACAACATTCAGCGGCTTGCAAAGATATGCAACCCAAACAATTCGCGTTGCAAATCGGCGAAACGGGTACGCCACATTCCCAACGACGATAAAATAAATTCTGAGCCGTCAAACAATGCCATTCAAGCGAACATTTCGCGACGTTTTCGACAATCCGATTATCTGGCAAATCATTTTTGACGCGGCGAATAAATTTTTTCAGCTCCCGACCATTATAATTTTCCGGATTCCATTTGTAATTCTCATCGGTATAAATCGCGGCGGCGTAAAGTTCATTTTTGTAAAGAACAACGGCGGTATAACCGTACAGCGGCAAAATTTCTGCGCGATTGTTTTTCTTAAAGGCTGGTAAATGCGTTCGAGTGTAACCTTGAGGCAAAATCGCCGCGATTGCACGACCTTTTAACGGAAAAAATTCTCCGCGCTTGAATCCTATTGCTTGACGGTTCGGAAGGAACATTAAATCTGCTGAATCGGGTAGCTTAATTAAATCTTCGGGCTTAAGTTTGAAAATTTTTTCGCCAATTCTCCCTACGCCCTCCGCGTTTGGCACGTCAAAGATATTTCCGCGTTCATCTGCCACTAATGCATAAATTTTACTCATTATAATCACCTAAAAACTTTATTGCGGAGTACTCGTCCTGTTCAATCGCAAGTTCCACCGCTTTTTTCGCTCTGGATAAAAATTTTTCAGATTCGCGGCGCAGTCTGAATGATTCGCTAACCTGCGCGGCGATTTTTTATTGAATTTCTACTGATACCACCGGCAACGGCAAATTTGAAAAATATCAACACTTAAGTATTGATTTATAACTACTTAAGTGCTATTATGTCGCTACTTCAATAAATTTTACACAGGAGAAAGCTTGATATGGCATTTACTTACAAACCGCTTTGGAAATTATTAATTGATAAAGGAATGACTAAAAAATCACTAATGAACTTAACTGGAATCTCTAAATCAACAATGGACAAGATGTATCGCGAAGAATATGTTGCATTAAGCGTGATAGATCGTATTTGTGAAAAACTTCAATGCAATATCTCAGATGTAATTTCATATGAGAGGAAAAAATAATGGCTTACGATTTAATTAACGTAGATTGTTTTTCGTGGATGGCTGAAAGAAAAGAAAATAGCATAACTTCAATCGTTACCGACCCACCTTACGGAGTTAAAGAGTATACTGAAAAAGAAATTGAAAAGAAACGCAATGGAAAAGGTGGAATTTGGAGAATGCCGCCTGCTTTCGACGGACACTTAAGAAAATCATTGCCGAGATTCTCTGTAATAAATGATGACCCAAAAGAACGAAAAAATGTTTATGATTTCTTTTCAAAATGGGCTACGCTGGCTTTTAGAATACTTGTGCCTGGTGGACACGTTTTTATTGCGTCAACGCCTCTTTTGTCGGATATTTTAAGCTTAGCAATGAGAAATGGAGGTTTTGAACGTCGTGGTGAAATAATACGAACAGTTTCTACTCTTCGCGGCGGAGATCGTCCAAAAGGAGCTGAAATAGAATTCGCAGAGACTTCTGTCATACCAAAAGGTATGTGGGAACCTTGGGGACTTTATAGGAAGCCTTTATCCGAAAGAACTGTTGCCAAAAATTTACGCCGTTGGAAAGCAGGAGCACTAAGAAGAGAAAATTACGATTTACCTTTTTGTGATTTGATTCAAAGTATCAAAACTCCGTCGATTGAACGCGATATTTCTCCTCATCCGAGTCTTAAACCTCAAAAATTTATGCGCAAAATAGTTTATGCCTCTTTGCCTCTTGGAAATGGTATTATTTTAGATCCTTTCAGCGGAGGAGGCTCAACACTCGCTGCTGCGATTCATTTTGGTTACGATTGTATTGGTCTTGAAAAGGACGAACAATTTTTTATAATGAGCCAGAATGCGATTCCGAAATTGGCATCTCTTTATCCGAATTTATTTACGCAAACGGAGAATATTTCGGTATCGGCAAGACAGAGGAAAGTTTCTCGCGATTTTTCTTTAATTGAGACGTTATTTTAATCTCATCAGTATTTAAATATACAATTCCGTCACGTAATTTAGCTGTTCCGATATTATTTGTCACGTAAGTTTCCGTTCGTTGAGAATTATTTTGGTTTCGTTGACTTCCAAGATATTTCCAATCGGAATTATCGAATTCATAACCGATTAATTCTGCAATTTCTACTTGAATGAATTCAATATCGCCATTAGAAAAAATTTTATAGCATATAATGATATGCCAACCACTATGTCCGTTATGTCCTTCACCACCTTTGAAGGATTTTTTTGTTGCTTTGACTTCAAGACCGATAGATTTTGATTCATGTAATAAATCTGGATAAGTTCTTTCATTATTAGCACGATAAATGCTTATATCACTCAATTTTTTTGTGAAAACATTTGAAACCATACCGCTAAAATTATTTGCTTGAATTATTGTACTTAAATTTAATCCTGTATTCTCTCGAATCATTTTAAAAAGCTCTTGAGTTCTTTGTAAGGCGTCAAAAATATTTTTTTGAGTTAATCCTTCAGGTAAAGGAACATTTCTTAAATATTTTTCTGATAACATTTTACTCTCCTATAATTTTAGTTACGCAAATAGTCTTTTCATCAAAATCAATCGCGAAAATATTACTTCCAACGTAGTCTTCGCAATCTTGCGGATTAGAAATGTTTTTCCAGACATAAAACATCGTATGAACTGGAAATCCGCACGAACCAGCCGCAGTGTCAATCATAGTTTCATTAATTTTAGGATTTAACATGCGAACACACATATCAATAACGTAACGAGGCGTAAAAAATTGTCCTTTCTCGCCTTTTTGTAATTTACTCATCAAATATTCAAAAGTATCATCTATAACGTCAAGATTTGAGTTAAAAAGTTTAACATTTTGAAGAGAAGAAACGCAAATCGCCAAATGAGATGGCTTGAGCTTAATCTTATCCTCATCAGCAAAAATTCCGCTCCATTTTTTCTTAGCTTTGTCAAAAAGTTGTTGAATCGTTTCTTTAAACTGTAAATCGCTCTCGCCGTAGTTCCAAAATTCTAAGAATCGATTTTTATCGCGGATACTCATCATTTCGTCATAAAGTTTGGTATAAATTAATTTAAAAACTTCCTCAAACACGTCAACTCCTGAATGAGCTAAAATTTCATTCTCAAGTTCGCAAATTAAATCAGATAAGGTTTTATTTTCTCGCAGAAGTTTATCTTCTTTTATCAAATCATCAATAGTGCGACGTTCGCAGAGAATATCTTTGAGTTTTTGATTAGCACGAGGAATATCTGGTATATCTTCAAAATAATTTTTATCTTTATAAATGCGATGATAAAAAAAGATTTTTTCACCATTAGTCCATACGCCAATAGGTGTTAGTGTCGCATTGCAGTAAGATTTTAGTTGTTCTTCGCCGTCTTTAAGCTTAGGTTTCTTAACTTCGACAATAATATATTCGACAGTGGGATTATTAGGTTCAAAAATGACAATATCTGCGCGTTTAATCTCTCGCCCGAAGTGGATAGGGTGTTCGACCGCCATTTGAGCTGTTGAGTAGCCGTAATCGTCGATAAGTTTACGAATAAACATTTGTCTAACGGCTTCTTCAGGAGTTAGGCGAATTTCCTTGCCGCGAACGAGGCATTTAATAAAAAATTTTGGTTTGCCGCGAGAAATTTTGGTGTAAGCATTGGATTTGAGGAAATTAATCTGCGCGGGCGAGAAAATAGTTGATTTGTGCGTTGAATCGCTTAAAAAAGTTTCGAGAGTAAAAATTTTAATCACCTCCAATGATTTTTGAGTTTAGAGCAAAAAAAAATGCCCGTCAAGGCGCGACGAGCTGAAATTTTTGTATTGAAACGATTTGGAAAGATATTTTGATGTTTGAAAGTGATTTTAGAGGCTTGAAACGGGTTTAAAAACAAATTTTGTATTTTGAAGGTGATTTTAAGTGTTGAAAATGTTTTTTTGGGGCGATTTTGAGGCTCAAAGTAAAAAATCCGCTATATCGTACAGATGAAATTGACAAATGGCGTAACTAAGCGATTCTAATATTTGGGTATAAATGGGGCTTAAATCCGGCGCAAAAAATCCGCTATGCTGGATTTTTACGTTTTGGGTTGAATTTATTCATTGCGTTGTTAATGCCCTCGCTAAAAATGCAAAGTACAGCGGGCACGAGTTCCGCAACGGTCTTTGAAATAATTTCGGCGTCATCTTGATTGAACGGGCTAAGGACGTGATGATTAACGGTCCAATTTTGCGGCGGACGACCAACGCCAATCCGAACACGCGGAAAATTTTGTTCGCCTAAGTGTTGAATAATCGATTCTATGCCGTGATGACCGCCGCCCGAACCTTTTGGGCGCAACCGAATTTTCCCCAGCGGCAAATCCATATCGTCATGCGCAACAATCAAATCTTCCGAGCAGATTTTATAAAAATTCGCAATAGGCGCGACTGCCTCGCCGCTCAAGTTCATAAAAGTTTGCGGCTTAACGATTAAAATTTTTTCTCCGTTAAAAAATGATTCAGTGACCAGCGCATTAAATTTTTCGCGCCAGTTATCAGCGGCAAGTTTTTCTGCAAGCTTATCAGCAAGCATAAAGCCGACGTTGTGTTTAGTTTTTGCGTATTCGGCACCGGGATTGCCCAGCCCGACAAAAATTTTCATAGCTTATCCTCCAAGAACGTAAAAATTTTATCGAAGTAGACTGCGGGATCTTTTCTTTTGGCGTCGGCATGACCCGCGCCCGTAACGACAAATTTTTCTTTAGGCGCGGCGGCTTTATCGTAAAGTCTGCTCATCATCTCGAACGGAACCAATCCGTCCGCGTCGCCGTGAATAAAAAGTATCGGCACTTTGATTTTATCGACGACATCAAGCGGCGCGGCGTCTGAAATTTTTATGCCCGTCTTGAATTTGCAAACAATATCCGCGCAGGGCATAACGGGATATTCGGGCAGTCCAAAAATTTTTTCCAACTGCGCGGCGAACATTTCATAAGCGGAAGTATAACCGCAATCCTCGACGACAGCGATTAAATTTTTAGGATTATGCGCGGCAGTCATCATAACCGTTGCGGCACCCATTGAAACGCCGTGCAAAATAATTTTTGAATCGGGAGGAATTTTCTCAAGCCATTTCAAAACGTCGAGACTTTCCAGCGCGCCCATAGTGATAAATTCGCCTTGACTTTCGCCGGCGGCTCGCAAATCGGGAATTAAAACGTTCCAGCCGCGTTTAAGATATTCTTCGGCGTAATCGTAAGCAAAAGTTCCGTCGCGCCCGTAGCCGTGAATCAAAACAGCCCAGCGATTAGAATTTTCAGCGGGAGAAAATTTTTTTGCGTGAAGTTTAAGCCCGTCGAAACTCTCAATCGTCCAATTTTCATTAGAAAAATTTGGAATGGGCGGAGCTTTTAAATTTGGATCGGCAATATTGGCGCAAGCTTTTGGCGGCGATAAATCTTCTCCACGCTTTAAAGCGAAGTCCACAAAATAATTTCCAACAAAATATCCCGCGCAGATAAAAATCATTACTACGGCTAAAAATTTTTTCATAACAAGCCCTCCATAACGGAAAACGACTCCTCGAATTGAGGAGCCGTTGGAATTTTCGATATTGGTCGGGTTGACAGGATTTGAACCTGCGACCCCCGCGTCCCGAACACGGTGCTCTACCAAACTGAGCCACAACCCGTAAAACGTTGACGATTATAACAGCTGATTTTCCAAATTGCAATAGCTACGCAGAAATAAAATTCCATAATGCGCCTTTTAATTCGTTTACGTTGGAAAAATGGTTTGCTTCCTGCGCCAAAGAATTTATTTCGCGCTCAAGTTCTTCTTTCGTCAAATTTGAGCGAAAAACTTTGTCGTCAAGCGTGCGGCAATAATTTATCAGCGCGTTGTAATGAATATTATAACGATTTTCGTAAAGCAGGTGCACAAAATATTTGCAAAGCCCCGCCTGAAGCGTCGTAAAGGTATCGAAATTTAAATTTGCTCGTTGTTCGACCTCGTTAAGATTATATGACGCCCAATTTTTTAGTGCGTCAACGTTTGGAAAATTTATTTGATTTTCAAGCTGATTTATCGCCTGAACAGAAATTGTACGCATAATTTCGACGTAAGGCAGATTAAAAAAAATTTTAGTCGCTTCGTCGCAAAATTTGCGTTCCATGCCCGTCAAATCGCCGCAAGGATTATATTCTTTGTTCCGAAAATTTTTATTCATATCATTGCCTCCAAATCATTTTAAGATAATCGAAATTGCAATGGCAAGCCCAGCAATCGTCATCGTTCCCATTCCGACCATCGCCGCAATCGTCAAATTTCTTACGTGCTTGCCCATACTCTCAATTCCTGCTCGAATTTCGCGAATATCTTCAGCGCGTTGATTATCGCGCTCGCGCATTTCGCCGATAAACATATCAATTTTCGTTTCAATGCTCGTAATTTTGTTTAATCGTTTCTCAAATCGCGGATTTGCCATTTTAATCACTCTTTTGTTTCGTAAATTTCATTCAAAAGTTTTTCTTGCTTGTCCTTGCTCATTTGTGTTAGTGAACGGCTCGCGAAAATATTTGGCATTGCCGCGCCTATCGCTATCGCCAAAATAATTAACAGCGCGTCGACGCCCGATTGAATAGCCGATAAAAGTTCTTCCAATGAAATCCGGCGAATGTTTATCACGGCAAAGAGGAATCGATAAATCAAAACGCCCGGCACCAATGGAATAACCGCCGGCACAACTAAAACTAATGAAGGCGTGTGTAGCCAATGAATTGCCCACATTGCGATTAAGCTAACGAGAGTTGCGCCCGCCAAAGTTCCGACCGCTGAACTCATGCCCAATTCAAAGATAAAAAAGTTTCTCGTGCATACGCAAATTGCTCCGCCGCAAGCCGCCGCAAATAATAATCGCGGTGGCAGGTTGAAAAATATTGCGAAGCTCGCCGCGCCAATCATCGCCGCAATCATGAATATTCCGTAATCGCTGTCGGGTAGCATGTGTAAATTCGTGAACGAGTCAAAATCAGCCATGCCGATAGCAAAGACTAAACCAAAAGTCATCGCGCCGATTATCATCGTTGTATGCAGGAACCTTGCCGCGCCGCTGATTAAATACGTGTTCAACATGTCGCTAAGCCCGTTAATCATCGGAATGCCTGGAACTAAAAATAATGCGGAAGCTATCAACGGGTGCCACGGGGTTGAAGTCGGCAGGAGATGTGTAAAGTAAGCTGTGATTGTCGCTGAAAACGCCGCGAAAGTCATTGAGACGTAAGGATTTATTCCGAAGCGTTCGGCGCATTGCATTTGAACGATTTTGCCGATAATCGCGCTTATCGCCGTGTAAATCGCCGCGTTGAAGTCGCAACCAAACAGCGTACAGAACGCGCCGCAACCCGTGCCCGCTGATAAAATCGAAACCCAATGAGGATAGCGCGGACGTTTGGAAACGGCGTCAAGTTCGCCTTTGAATTCGTCAAGCGTGTAATGGTCGCGCAGTGCTCGCCACGTCAAACGGCTCACCGCAGAAATTATTCTCATGTTGACGGCGTGTTTAACGCATTTTCTAAAAGAAGTGTGCGAGTGGTGCTCATCGCTTATGTTAAGAAGTAACGTGGTATACATTATGTGCAGGTGAAATTTTTCGGCGGGAATTCCCATGTAAGCCGCAACGCGCTTCATGTCGCGGAAAATCTGAGCGGTATCCGCGCCATTCTCCATCAATAATTGACCCACCGTTAAGAGTAGTTCCGCCTTTTGTCCAATTTCGGCGAACGCCTCGCGCAAAAGTTCGCGCTGTTCCTCGTAATAAGTTTTAAAATCTTCTTCATGCATAAAAAATCCTCCCGCGCAGATTATATCATACACGGAAGGACTTTTGATTATCTGTAAAAATTTTAATTACTAATTAGTAAAGTCCAGTCGGCTTTTCGTTTAAGCTGATGAAGATATTTTTCTTTTGAGTATAAGCGTTGAGGATAAGTTTATGAGTTTCGCGACCAATGCCCGATTTTTTGTAGCCGCCAAAAGGTGCACCTGCGGGTAATTCGTTATAAGTGTTAATCCACATTCTGCCCGTTTCGATTGCGCGAGCCACACGCAGAGCGCGATTTATATCCTGCGTCCAAACTGCGCCGCCCAAACCGTATTCGCTGTCGTTCGCCATTTTAACAACTTCCGCCTCGTCATGGAACTTAATGACAACGGCAACGGGTCCAAAAATCTCTTCGCAAGCCACGCGCATTTTATTATCAACGTCGGCAATAAGCGTTGGTTGCATGAACGCGCCCTTTTCGCCGCCTTCAACAACAGCTTTTGCGCCGCCTGTGATAACTTTTGCACCTTCAGCCTTGCCAATCTCTACGTAATTCAAAATCTTTTCGAGTTGGCGCGTATCAATTTGACTGCCCATTTGTGTATCAGCTTCCCAAGGCAGACCAACTTTGACGCTTTCAAACTTCGTCTTGAGCGCGGCAAGGAATTTATCGTAAATCGTATCCTGAACAAAAATTCTGGAGCCGGCGCAACAAACTTGACCTTGATTGAAGAGAATTCCTAAGCACGCGCCGTCAATGGCTTTTTCAAAATTGCAATCGTCAAAATAAATGTTAGCAGACTTACCGCCGAGTTCGAGCGTCGCGGGAATAAGTTTTTTAGCCGCCGCGTCAGCCACGCTGTAACCAACTTCCGTCGAGCCGGTGAACGCAAGCTTGCTAATGTCGGGGTGGTCAAGGAGATATTGTCCGGTCTTGCCGCCGCTACCAGTGACGATGTTAAGGACGCCGGGCGGCAATTCTTTTTCGATAAGTTTCATAAGCTCAAGGACGCTTAAAGAGGTAGTGCTTGACGGCTTAAAGACAATGCAGTTGCCGGTTGCCAGAGCCGGAGCTAATTTCCACGCCGCCATAAGGTACGGGAAGTTCCAAGGAACAATTTGCCCAACAACGCCAATCGGTTCGTTGAGGATTAAGCTAATGCAATTTTCGTCGAGAACGGTTGCGGAACCTTCTTCAGCGCGAACGACGCCCGCGAAGTAACGGAAATGGTCGGAGCCCATAGGAATATCAATGTTCATAGTTTCGCGAATGGGCTTGCCGTTGTCGAGCGTCTCAATCATTGCTAGATGTTCTTTGTTCGCGTCGATGATGTCAGCGATTTTAAGGAGGATAGTTGCGCGTTCGACGGTCGAAGTCTTTTTCCAAGCGGGGAACGCCTTCCACGCGGCTTTAACTGCGTCGTCAACGTCCTGCTTGCTTGCGGCGGCAACTTTGCACATGTAATCGCCGTTCGCAGGATTGTAAACGTCAAAAGTTTTGCCGCCTTCAGCGTCGCGCCACTCGCCGCCAATGTAAAGCTGATAACTATCCTGCCAAATTTTTTTAGGAACTGATGCCATTGAAAAAATCCCTCCCAAAAATAATTTGCATGTATTATACCGTATTGAAGTTATATCTTGTCAAGAAAATTTTTCCTTGCACAAAAAAGCGCGACATTTTTAGCCGCGCCGTTTAAAATTGCATTGGAGAGTTTATAAGGTATGTCCGACCGATTGAATTTCTTGGCGGTTGTAGTTTCTGAATTGGTGTTCGATTTGCTCAAGCGTCTTGCCCATTGTTTCAGGTACGCAAAGGCGCGTAAAGGTTATGGAGATGAAGCCGATAGCCGCAAAGATTATGAAGGTCATTTGCAAACCGAGATTCGCCAAAAGCGACGGGAAGACCAAACCGATAACAAAGTTTGTAATCCACAAGAAGATAACGCAACAACCCATGCCGAAGCCGCGAAATCTAAGCGGAATAATTTCGGAAATGCTAAGCCAGAGAATCGGTCCCAAGAAAGTTTGCATTGAGAAAAGGAAGCTAACAGTTAAGCAAAGTACAAGGTAAGGGAAGAAGGCAAGCCCTTCAAAAAGCGATGCAGTAACTGCGATAAGCAGGAGCGAAGCCGTTGTTCCGCAGAAACCGACCGTCAACATTTTTCTGCGCGGCATTGTCTTCATTAAATGGATACCGATTAAAGTACCGACAACAGAGGCGAAACCGTTCAAAGTGTTAGCGATAATCGCCGCTTGACGAGAAAAACCCGCCTCCGTCAAAACTTGTGAGCCGTAATACATAATGGAGTTAACGCCTGTAAGTTGTGTAAAGCACGCAATGCCGGGCAGTGTCAAGCAGATTGTGTAAGTAAGGAAAGTTAGCGGTCGAATTTGTCGAAGAGGGCAGCGAGGCGGTCGTTCAAGAGCAACTGATTGCGAACGAGCGACCAATTGGCGACGGGGCGAGAT
>Ga0247609_10003906_pt1 | contig 14988 bp, 16 predicted proteins | sample 172DNAGHGlowgp2_FD_193487 | JGI IMG/M metagenome (GOLD analysis project Ga0247609, IMG submission 193487) | Sheep rumen microbial communities from Palmerston North, Manawatu-Wanganui, New Zealand - 1728 DNA GHGlow gp2 | ecosystem: Host-associated > Mammals > Digestive system > Stomach > Rumen ...
TACTATGGAGAGCAATCCTCACATCCATGTTCAGGAAGTAAACGGTAGTCTTTGCGAGGGCCTGATGCGAGCGGCATTCGCGGCCAAGCGGATGGGCGTTTCCCTGGGACGACTTATGCTGGAAGCCATGGAGGATTGATATGCTGTTGCTGCATGTGCCTGCATATGAAGAACTGTGGTTCCGTCAGAAGATGCTGGCAGACGGTGAGACTATGTCCTATAACAGCGCCTGGGGCGGAGCGATCCACTTTTCCCGGGAAAAGTGGACGAAATGGTATGATAGGTGGATAACGAATACTGAAGGGAAACGCTTTTATCGATACTTACTACATGAAGAGACGGGAATCTTCGTAGGCGAGATAGCTTATCATCTGGATGAAGCAGAAGGGATCTGGCTTTCGGATGTGATCATCCATGCGGCCTATAGGGGAAGAGGCTATGGCCGCGAGGGTTTGCGTCGTCTCTGCCAAGCAGCTAAAGAAAATGGGATCGACGTTCTGTACGACGACATTGCCGCCGACAATCCGGCCCTGAAACTGTTTCTCGACGAAGGATTTGAAATAAAAACATACAGAGAAAAGACTGTCCTATTGAAGAAAGATCTGTGAAAAGGGGGAGAGACAAGGTGATTACAAAAAGCGTGATGCTGCAAACGCTGTGCGTGCCCTGTGCCTGCCGCTGCCGATATTGTCTGCTGAGCTGGAACGGAAAAGCCATAGGCGCAGACTATGCCCGCAGCGAACGGTTTGCAGAACGGTTTTACACATGGTTACAAAAAGAACGGCCGGACCTTTCCTTCCATTTCTCCTTTGGATACAGCATGGATCATCCTAACCTTTTTGACGCTCTTGATTTCATGAACCGCATAGGCTCTGTCAGTGGGAAATTTCTTCAATGCGATGGAATGGCATTTCGTACAGATACGGAGTTGAACGATCTTCTCTGTGAGTTGAAAAAACACGGAGTTGAATCGCTCAACTTCACTTTCTACGGTACCCAGGCATATCATGATCGATTTGCAGGCAGAAACGGTGATCATGAATTTTTGCTGTGTTTTATGGAAATGGCTGCCCGTATTGGATTTAAAGTAAGCGCTGGTGTACCTCTGACTAAGGAAAACATCGAACAAATGGATGACCTTATTACTGAATTAGAGGAACATGGAGGAAGGGATACACGCCTGTTCGTCCCCCATGGAGAAGGAAGAGGGGCGGCCCTTGAAAACATTCGCGTCTCACGGGATGATTTATCTATGATGAGCGCCCAAGCAAGAGCAAAATTGAACCAAAAGGTCTACCAAACCGAATCGGAATGGTGTACAATAAAAGGCGGTGAGCCGGAACAGAATCGGTCGTTGCTCATTTCGCTTACCAACAATAACATAGGTCAGCTGGAACAGATGCCCTTCTCTGAAATCATCGCCGAAGTGGAAGCGCTTGACAAAGCCTATTATACAGCTTTCCCATCTTTCAAGGAGCTATTGAACCGGTATGGAGACAGAGAAGGGAACAAGCTGTACAGCCGCCGGGACTTGTTTCACCGCTGTCGGCAGCAGTACGCCAAGGAGTTTGGAATAGAGGTATATGACGTGACAGATGAGCGGCAAAGCGGCAGTCGAAGGTATTGAATAACATGTAAAAGGGGTTCACACATGAAAAACGTCATCTTAGGAAGCACCGGGATTACCGTCCCACAAAACGGATTCGGCGCGTTGCCTATCCAGCGCATCTCGAATGAGAACGCTGTGCAGCTTTTGCGGCGGGCCTATGAAGGCGGCATGCGCTATTTTGACACAGCCAGAGCCTACACGGACAGCGAAGAGAAGCTGGGCGCCGCTTTTGGCGACGGCTGGCTGAAGCGGGAGGAGGTGTGTATCGCCACCAAAACCCACGCAAAGACGCCGGAAGGGTTTTGGAAGGATCTGGAAACCTCGCTGAGCCTGCTGAAAACGGATTATATCGATGTATACCAGTTCCATAATCTCCAGCAATGCTATCGGCCAGAGGACGGCACTGGCATGTACGAGTGTATGCTTGAGGCGAAAAGACAGGGGAAGATACGCCATATCGGTGCGTCCGCTCACAAGATCGGCATCGCCCGGGAGGTAGTCGAAAGCGGTCTGTATGAAACGCTGCAGTATCCCATGAGTTATCTGGCTGAGAATAACGAGATGGAGCTGCTAACCCTGTGTCAGCAACGAAACGTCGGCTTCGTTTGTATGAAGGGCTTGGCCGGAGGACTCATCACTAACGCCAGAGCGGCCATGGCCTTTATCAGTCAGTTCGACGGCTTGATCCCCATCTGGGGTATACAGCGGGAAAGAGAGTTGGACGACTGGCTGTCCTTTATGGACAATACGCCGGTACTGGATGACGAGCTCTCCGCCTATATCGAAAAGGAGCGAAAGGAGCTGATGGGCTCCTTCTGCCGAGGCTGCGGCTATTGTATGCCCTGCACAGTAGGTATTGAGATCAACAGCTGCAACCGCATGTCCCTGATGATCCGCCGGGCCCCTAGCGCCGCATGGCTGAACGAGCATTGGCAGTCGGAGATGGCGAAGATTGACGACTGTGTGGATTGTCGGCTGTGCGTCAGTAAGTGTCCCTACGAGCTGGATATTCCGAATCTCCTGCGAAAGAATTTGGAAGATTATCGAAACGTGCTGGCAGGGAAGACCAGGGTCACAGATTGATGGGAGTATAAGATGGAACAGATCGAACGCATCACAGAGATGGAGCGCTGTTTGGATGCTTCCGAAAAAGCCGTATGTGCATTATCCGAGGCACTCTCCATCTATGAAGAAATCCAGCCTCTGTATCGCAAGCTGAGCGACTATTATGGAGGCGATCAATGGATGCAGGACTATGAAGACGACGAGGCCGGGAAACTGCCGAAGGACCTGAAGCGTGGCGTGCTGTCCGAGGACGCCGTGTACGACCTCATAACAGAGAATCGAGAGCTGCTGGTACGAATGCTGCGGCTTGTCACGGCTGCTTTAGAAACCGATATACTATAACAGGAAAGTGAGAGAGAATATGCTGGAATACAAGTACGATACCCAACTGCTGATCGAAGGGACCGATCTTGACGAGGACAAAATCAGCGAATTCATCACCGAAAACTTTAAGGGTGATTGCCTCCTGTGCGTAGGGGACGAGACTCTGATTAAGATCCATTTTCATACCAACGAACCCTGGCTGGTACTGCAATACTGCTCGACTCTTGGCGAGATTTTCGACATCGTGGTGGAGGACATGGATCGGCAGGCTAGGGGATTGCAGGGCTGATGACGGACCTGCCTGCCGCCTTCTTTTTACAGGACGCCCTTGTCGTAGCACATAAATTGCTGGGGTGCCGGCTTACGGTCGGCTCAAAAGAGCTCACGATCACGGAAACGGAAGTCTATCGAGGCGAATCCGATACAGCCTGTCATGCGCACCACGGGCGAACCAAAAGGACAGAGATGCTCTATCACCGGGGCGGGCATGTGTATGTGTATCTATGCTACGGTATCCACAGCCTTTTGAACATCATCACAGGGCCGGAGAACGAGCCGCAAGGGGTACTGATCCGCTGCTGCGAAGGCGCAGAAGGGCCGGGGAAGCTCACCAAAGCTCTGGGGATTGACCTATCCTATAATGGCCTGGATATTCTGGTTACCGATAGAATTAGTTTATGGAAAGGGCCGGAATGCGCCTTTGAGACCGCGCCGCGGGTTGGTATCGGCTATGCCTCGCAGGAGGATCAGCTGCGTCCCTGGCGGTTCATTCGGAAAGGAGAATCATGCTGTACGCGCTGATCGTCATTCTCATAGTAGGCGTCGCATTGCTTCTCTACGGTTTGTGGGACACCAACCGTTTTGACGTTCATCCTGTGGAAATAGAGCTCGAACGACTGCCCGAAGCCTTTGATGGCTTCACGATTTTACAGGTTTCTGATCTCCATAACCGAGCTTACGGACGGGACCGCCTAGCGCTCATTCGAGCCGTCCGGGGCCTATCCTTCGATTGCATCGCCATCACCGGCGACTTACTGGACCGGCATCTGCCCAAGAAGCGGAAGAACGGATATCGGTTTGCGTTGGAAGCAGCGAAGCTGGGCCCCACCTATTGTATAGAGGGGAACCACGAGTGGAACATCGGTTGGGCCGAGATCATGAAAGACCTGAAAAGGCGTAATGTTCGGGTTTTGGATAACGAAGCTGTTATGATTCAGCGGGGAGACGCCAGGTTGGCGCTCATAGGCAGTAGGAACATGGCGACGTACACAGAGATACAGGCGCTTGTTCTCCCTGAGGTTTGCTCGGTGCTCTTGGCTCATCATCCGGAACGTATCGATAGCTACGCGCGCACAGGCGTGGACCTGGTCCTGTCTGGCCACGCCCACGGCGGCCAGGTACGGCTCTTCGGCCAGGGTCTATACAGCCCCGATCAGGGTATTTTGCCCCGGTATACATCGGGCATTTACATATGCGGCAAGACGAAGCTATACGTCTCCCGAGGCGCGGGCAACCACAGCTTTCTGCCGCCCCGTATCTTTGACCGCCCGGAGATCGATCTCATCACACTGAAAACGCCTTCCCGCTGAACGAGAAGGCGCTTCTCTTATATAGGCTTTTATCCTTCGATAATCTTCTTGGAGGAGCTTGCGCCGATACGGCTGGCGCCGGCGGTGATCATGGCTTCAGCCGCTTCCTTGGAACGAATGCCGCCGGAGGCTTTCACGCCCAGTTCGTCGCCCACCACGCCTCGCATGAGGGCCACGTCCTCCACGGTGGCGCCGCCGGTGGAGAAGCCGGTGGAAGTCTTCACAAAGTCGGCTCCGGTATTCTTGGCGCAGAGGCACGCGTTCACCTTCTGCTCGTCATTGAGGAGACAGGTCTCGATAATGACCTTCAAGAGGGCTTTGCCGCGGATGGCGTCAGCTACAGTCTTAATATCTTGTTCAACATATTCCCAGTCGCCTTCCCGGGCCGCGCCGACGGAGATGACCATATCGATCTCCTGTGCGCCGTTCTCCACGCAGAGCTTAGCCTCAGCAGCCTTGATGGCGGAGGGGGTTGCCCCCAGAGGGAAACCAACGACGCAGCAGGTCTTGATATCAGTACCTTGAAGCTCTTTTGCTACGAATGCTGCGTAGATGGGGTTTACACAGACACTGGCAGTGTTGTATGCCTTGGCTTCTTCACAGACCCGATGGATGTCCTCATGAGTAGCTTCGGGCTTCAGCAAGGTATGATCGATATACTTGTTCAGTTCCATTATTTCGCATCTCCTTCCTCTGTATAGGTGATTACGTTTCGTCCGTCGTCCCACAGACGTTCCAGATTATAATACGTGCGCTCCTCTGGATGGAACAGATGCACCAGCAGATCGCCAAAGTCCAGCACGATCCAGCGGCCTTCCTGATACCCTTCTTTGCGACGGGGGATGAGGCCCATTTCGGCTGCTTTTTCTTCCAGCTCATCGCTGAGCGCTTTGACCTGGGGCACGCCGCGACCGCTGCAGACGATGAACCAGTCGGCGATGATGGTCTTGTCTGTAACCTCGATGGCCCGTATATCCAGGGCCTTTTTGTCGTATAGAATCTTGCAGAGCTGAAGGATCGTTTCCTTATTGAGGGTTTCCATGTATGTCTCCTTTGCTGTAATCTTGCGTTTCAGGTAGTCCCTGGCGCGAAGCGTGGCAGGGTTAATGCCCTGTCCTCTGCTTTGAATATAACAGATATTGTCGTCAAATACAAGTAGCAGCCCTTTTTCAAAACATATAGGATCGGCTGCAGGCAGGAGAAGGGAACGATGTTTTTCTACGGAAGGATAATCGCGGCTTGGCTCGATCAGATCCGCTGCCCAAATGATCTCATCCAACAACGTCATGTCCTCTTTTCCGGTGGTATGATACCGGATGGCTTCCAGCACTTCTTCGTCGGTGATGCCGTACCTTTCTTTTGCCAGAATCGCGCCAGCCGGAGCATGGAGGATCATATCATCTTTTCGCGGATCCAGGGTACTGCCGTCCTTCTTTGCCAAAGCAGCTTGCTCTTCTACCGGCAAATATTTGGCGCAGTCGTGGAGGAGTGCGGCAAGGCGCGCTTTCTTTCCGTCTGCCTTGAGGTTTTCCGCCAGCTGCACCGCTGTCATCTCTACACCGATCACGTGGCAAAAACGGTGAGGCTTCAGCACTTGGCGCATAGCGTTCGTCAAGGTGATCAGCTGTTCGTCCGCATATAGGGCATGCTCGTAGATATAATATTCTACCGCCTTCGGTACCAGGTCGCTGATGGGCCGTCCGCCGGCAAGGCGATTTCGGATTTCGGTGGAGGATAGCTCTCGAACGGGAGGCAGCAGGGTCACCTGCGCGCCGAACAGTTCCTTCACTTGAGCTGCTGCCTCGACTTCGCCGCCGTCCTGCCCGGCTCGGCAGATGCAGACGAGACTGGCTTTATCGCAAACGATCTCCGGATGGTACCAGGTGGTGAGAGAGCGAAGCATGTCGCTGCCCATGATGAAGTAGAGCTGATCCTCAGGGTGCTCCTCTTTGAGGTGAGTCAAAGTTAGGGCAGTATAGCTTGTGCCCTCCTGTGTCAATTCCCAGTCGGAGGCAACGAAACCTTTCTCGCCTTCGCAGGCAAGCTGCACCGTCCTGTATCGCTGTTCACTGCTGGCTCCCTGGGCGAGCTCTTTATGGGGCGGGATACGGTCGACCATGAGGATGACTTGATCGAGGCCCAAAGCATCTCGAGCGCTGCGGGCCATATCCAAGTGTCCGTTGTGGATGGGGTGAAAGCTTCCCCCTAAAATGCCTATCTTCATGTATCGTAGTATAGTATAGATTCCCCCCGGGAGGCAATACTGAATTTGAAAATGGATAAGCGGACGGAACGGGCGTACAAACGAAAATGCTTTCGGGGGCGAGGCGCGTTAGCCAAAGGGATGGATACAACGTTTTCATCTCTCCTAGGCGGAGCTTGCCTGTATATTTTACAAGGGAATTGGATACTGTCAGCCATTCTGTCGGCAGGTCTGCTGCTGTTTTTTGTTCTTTGGAATAGAAGACAATGGATAAAGTATAAACAAAAGCTTTGGCTGGAAGCGTCAAGAGCTTTGAGGCGGGAGTCGTGGCTGAAGCAGGAAGCGGAACGGATACGGCAAGCGGGCGGTGTGATCATCTATCCGACGCCGGATTCAAATGAGATGATCGGTCACTGTCTTCGCATGGGACAGGGCATCTCCTTTCATTGTATCGGCGACGAAAGGAAGGAATTGATCTTAGCAGTTTCCAAGCTTGGTTCTGTCATCACCTTTCATCCTTGGGAAGATGGGGAGGAACCAGACAGTGAACAGATCGAAGAAAAGCTTAAGAGAAACATGCCCAAACGGAATGTCCTCCTTTGGAAAGACCTTTTGCAAATGTCAGGTAATCGGTATATGCTTGCCGGCGCTTCACTTTTGATCATATCTATGTTTCTTCGCCATGCGCTGTATTGGCGTCTGTTGGGTTCTCTATGCCTGCTGATCGGTGCGATTCGACATTCCATCCAAATGGTCACGCAAGAAAAAAAAGAGCCTCGCAGGGAGGCTCTTTGATGGCACAGGGATTATTTTGCGATGATCCTCTTGAGCTTTGCAAAGCGGGGGAGGCCGTTCTCTAAGGGGAGGTTGGGCGTGCCCTGAATAAGGGGCAGCACATACTCTACAAATTCCTGGGTCACGCCGTTTCCGGCTTCGTTGATCCACTCACGGGGCACCTTCTTCTCCGTATTAGCGGCAAGGGAAAGATCCTCGGGAACCACTTCACAGGCATAGTCGCCATATACGTCCATATGACGATGGAAAGCCATCATCTTATCGGACATGCCGTTGACAGCGGCTTTCACCGCTGCACGGCCGGCGGCAAAGGACTCGTTGATGTCGGTCGCAGAGGCAAAGTGAGAAGAGCAGCGCTGCAGTAGGGAAAGTTCGACGCCGCGGATCTTTTTCACGCCCCACTTTTGCTTCACATAGCTCACCAGCGTAGCGGCGACGCCACCCAACTGCTTATGTCCGAAGCTGTCGGTAGCGGCGGCGGGAGCACCGTATTCAGCGATGAAGACGCCGTTCTTGTCATGAATACCCTCGGAAACGACCACCATGCAGTCGCCTCGTTCGTCCATGACTCGCTTCACATCGGTCAGGAACTGATCCATATCGAAGTCGGTCTCGGGCAGATACACCAAATCAGGGCCGTCGCCCGTAGCGGTGGCTACGCCGGCAGCACCGGCCAACCAGCCGGCATGGCGACCCATGACCTCAACGATGAGGACGGAGTAGTAATCATACACGTTGCAGTCGCGACGCATCTCCATGCAGCTGGTGATGACGTACTTGGCTGCAGAAGCGAAACCGGGGCAATGGTCCGTACCGTAAAGGTCGTTGTCCACGGTCTTGGGCACGCCGATGACCCGGCAAAGATATTTTTCCTGCTGGAAGAACTTGCTGATCTTATTGCAGGTGTCCATGGAGTCGTTGCCGCCGATGTAGAAGAAATAGCGGATATCGTGCTTTTTGAACACTTCCAGGATACGGCGATAGTCGGTATCGTCTTCCGTGTAGTTCTTCAGTTTATAGCGGCAGGAACCGAGGGAAGCAGAAGGCGTGTTGAGCAAGAGTCGAAGCTCGTGTTCGTCCTCCAGGTCCAGATCATACAGAATATCGTCCAGCACGCCCTTGATGCCATGGGCTGCGCCGTAGACGTGGGTGATGGTATCATCGTCCAAAGCGGTACGGATCACACCGTATGCGCTGGCGTTGATGACAGCGGTTGGGCCCCCGGACTGTGCGACCAGGCAGGCACCGATCAGTTTTTCCATATAGTTTCTCCTTTGGTCTTTTAAAAATCGATCCTGACAATTCTACTGTAAACGGTTGCTTATTGCAAGGGCATTTTTCCATATTTTTTTAGAAATTCGTCCAAATATGCAATATATCGTACGGGATCTACGTAGTAACTTGCACAATGCGCCGCCGTGTCCACGGTCAGCATCATCTTCTCGGTGTGGCACTCTACGTAGTTCTGATAGCCCATATCATAGGGAACAAGCTCGTCCAGCTTCCCATGAATGAAGAGGAAGGGGAGATTTGTTTTGTCCAGAGCATCCCTGCAGGTGGTGGCCGTCAGGGAATATCCGGCAATGATTCTGGCCCACAGGTCCATGGCGGGAAGCATGGGGAAAACGGGGACTTTGTAAGAGTTGACGAGGGCGGTTGCGATAACGTCCCGGGGGGAATGGAAAGCGGAGTCGGCGATGATGCCTCTAGTCTGTTTTGGGATATCCAAGCCGGAAGCCATGATCACCGTGGCGCCGCCCATGCTTTGTCCGTAAAGAAAGAGGGGAAGATCGGGCCGCCTGTCGGAAAGAAGCTTGGCCCAGGCAGCGATATCGTAGCGTTCCTTCACGCCGAAGGTGATGTATTTTCCTTCGCTTTTGCGATGGGCGCGCATATAGGGGTAGAGCACGGTATACCCTTGTTCGTAAAGGTGTTTGGCGATCAACGCGAACTCGCGGGCGGGCCAGGAACGAAAGCCGTGTACCGCAACAATCAAGCCGATGGGTTTTTCTGCTTCGATCAGATCCGCGCACAGGGAAAGACCGTCGCGACTGGTGATGGAAAGCTCCGTTTTGGGCTGACTCTCGTACCAGTCTACCCCCAGCTGCATCTGATCTCGATAAGCATATCGACCGGAAGGGACCACACTGGTCACACGAAAAAGCTCCGTTCTGTCTCGACGGGTGCTGCCTCTTTCAAAGGCGTAAAAGCTGGCGCAAAGGAGCAGGAGAATCAACAGACCAAGTGGTATAAGGATATAGAGCATAACGACCTCAGAACACATGATTTGATATAATACCACAGAAGGATCGTATTTGAAAGAAGAATCTTTTATATTCTTGACGGTAAAAACCTTTTTCTATAGAATATAAAAAAAGGAGGCGATACTATGCATTTTCTTCCCGCAAACACTAAGAAACTCGGATTCGGTTTGATGCGGCTCCCAATCCTGAACGGGAAGGGCGACGATATCGATATCGAACTTGTCTGTAAGATGGCCGACCTTTTCCTCCAGCAGGGGTATACTTATTTCGACACTGCGTATCCGTATCACAATGGCTTTTCCGAGCGCGCCGTGAAGAAGGTGCTGGTGGAGCGATATCCTCGGGAGAGCTTTCTTCTGGCTGACAAAATGCCTATTTTCAAGCTGAACGAGCCTAAAGACGCGCCAGATACCTTCGAAGAGCAGCTGGAAAGGACAGGCGCCGGTTATTTTGATCTGTATCTGTTACATGCCATGGGATTGGATCGACTGCAAAAGGTGAAGGATTGCCAGGTGTGGCCATATCTGCTTCAGGAGAAGGAGAGGGGGCGCATTCGGCGTCTTGGCTTTTCTTTTCACGATACGCCGGAGGCACTGGATCAGATACTGACTGAGCTTCCGGAAGCTGAATTCGTCCAGCTGCAGATAAACTATGCGGATTGGGATGACGAGGACGTACAGTCTCGCCGCTGCTATGAAGTGGCAAAGAAACATGGCAAACCGGTGATCGTCATGGAGCCCATTCGCGGCGGAAGTCTGGCGTCTGAAAACTCGGTTTGCGCGCCCCTGCTGAAGGAAGCTGATCCTAAGGCGTCTCTGGCCTCCTGGGCGCTCCGGTTTGCGGCAGGTCTCCCGAATGTAGCCATGGTGCTTTCAGGCATGTCTACCTTGGAACAGATGGAACAGAACGTGAATCTGTTCAATCGCTTGGCGCCGTTGTCAGATAAGGAACAAGCGATATTGACCCAAGCGGCCGATATGCTGCGCAAAGCCGGAGCTATTCCCTGTACCGGCTGTAAATACTGTGTGGAAGGCTGCCCGGCGAATATCAATATTCCGGCTATCCTTGATTTGCTGAACGAATATGCTCGTTTCGGTTCCTTGGAGAGTGCCAGGCACAGCTATGGATTCAGAACCAGGGGAAAAGGACTTGCTTCCGCTTGCGTGGCATGTGGGCAGTGTCTGGGCATTTGCCCACAGCACATAGAGTCTGCGGTGCATATGGAGAAAGCGGCGGAATTGTTCGAATAAGGCAGGGATGTAGGGACTCTCACACTCGGCTGCGGCTTTGCTCAGGGTGCCGCTCTGAGGCTCCACTGGAGCCTCATTCACTACTGCACCCGGTTTGAGTCCCTTCCGATATACCAATAAAAATACCACCCGAATGGGTGGCATTTTTATTGGTGGGGATGTAGGGACTCGAACCCTAGACCTCTGCGATGTGAACACAGCGCTCTAACCAGCTGAGCTACATCCCCACGCGCAAGCAAGATTATACAGCATCGTTTTGTAATTTGCAAGTCCTTTTTTCAAAATGATTTTCACTTGTTTGGCGACTGTTCCTATGGTATCATCATTTATGAGAAAGGAAGGTGATTCGTATGAACGCAAGAGAGATAAAACAGATCCTGAAGGATACAGCATATCCGCATACGGCGGCGACCCCCGAAGAGATGAAATGCTTGCAGTATTTACAGGAAAGATGCAATCAGATCGGGCTTGCAACGAAAGCAGAAGAGTTCACTTTAGAAAGATCAGATATTCGATCCGCTAATCTTGCGATCGACGGCAAGACATATCATTGCAAGGCTTACATCGGCTGCGGTAGCGGGAAAGTGGAAGGGCCGCTGTATTATCTCAGGAACACGGACGATCTGTCCTTCTCTATGTGCAAGGACCACATCGTGCTTACGGATCAGCCTCTGAATATGTGGAACTATCAGGATATGCTGAAAAACGGAGCCGTTGGCTTTATCACCTTTACCGGTCGTTACAGCTGTCCCGACCGTGACATCGATCAAAAAACGCTAAGACCTACAGTAAGCCAGGGAAAGAAGATACTGGGGGTCAATATCAACGTGAAGGATGCAATGGATATCGTTGCAAAGGGGAGCAAAACTGCTTGCATTGAGATCGACCAGGAAAGCTTTGAGGCAAAGGCACATAATCTGATCGGAGAGCTGCCCGGCGAGATTGACGAGTGGGTCGTGTTGACAGCGCATTACGATACCACGCCCCTTTCCTGCGGCAGTTACGACAACATGACTGGGTCTATCGGTATTCTGGGTGTGGCGGAACGGTTTGCGAAAGCGGCTCATACGCGTGGCCTTCGGTTCATATGGTGCGGGGGCGAGGAACTGGGCCTGTTGGGCTCTAAAGCGTACTGCACAGATCACGAAGCGGAACTTGAAAAAGTTGTATTGAATATAAATCTCGATATGATCGGCAGCATCATGGGGAAATTTATCGCCTGCTGCTCGGCGGAGGAACGTTTGGTTTCCTTCATAGAATACATGGCGGATGAGCTGGGATTCCCTGTGGCTGCTCGCAGCGGGGTATATTCCAGCGATTCGACGCCATTTGCTGACAAGGGCGTACCCAGTCTGTCCTTTGCACGTATGGCACCGCCCACAGCCGGGTCCATCCATGAGCGGTATGATACGCCCGCCATCGTATCTCCTCAGCAGATGTTGCAGGACATTGAATTCATCGCCGGATTTACCGGTCGTATGGCAAATGCAGTCAGATGCCCTGTAAAACGTGAGATTCCGGAAAAGATTAAGGATAAGTTGGATGTCTATCTGAATCGTAAACGCGCTCCTAAACCTCAGGAATGAGTTTTTCCAAGGCATATAGAAACGGACGGGTAAAACCGTCCGTTTTTTTGACTATATCGACAATACTGATTATTCTTCCGGATAGTCCTCATCGTATTGTGGCTGAGGATGCCGCTTGCCTTTTTTGCCCTTCCTGCCATAGAAGATCTTCCAGGTGCAGATAAGGAACAAAATGCCCAGTATCAGCGCAAGGGCTGCGATGATCACGTCCAGATACCTGGAGACGAAGACCTGTTCGCCCAGGAAATGAAGCATAGGGTTAAAGCCATCCAAAATATAGAATACGATGTAAACAATGGATAGAACGATGGCTGAATTGGCAACTATCGTGGAAACGATCTGAAGCCAGCGAGGAACGGATTTCTTCTTTTTCATATCAATCTTCTCCTTAGTTAGATTCAATGATATAGGCGATATCACTTGTGGCGCGACCGTTGTTTCCGTAGACCTTTCCGTTAAAGTACATGGCAGATGATGCACCGCCGTCCATATTGTAGGCAGCGGTCAATCCCATGTCCTCACAAAGCTGAGATAGCTCAGAGAAAGATATGCCTCTCATGTTGCCTCTGCCGTTGACGACAATGAAGCAGTAGTGCCCGGGTTCATAGTAACCGATGACTGATCGAGGATTGGGATCAGCCAGGTTGCCCATCTTTCCAACGGTAAATTTCGTTTTAGCCTTTCCGTCGCGCGTGAGAAGAGATGGCCCGAAATACCACACTTGATAAGGGGAATTGGCTTCTATTTCCTCAGGTGAATATGCTTCAGTTGAAATATCGATAGTATCCAATATACCATCAGGATACAAAACAGCTAAATCGCTTGAAATCAAATTGTATCGTGCGAGCTTTATACCATTGCGAACGAACCAGCCGTGTTTGTTAGCGTAGGCATTCAGGCAGTAGTCGGTGTTAATGCCGAGGACAGCATTTTGATCCTTGCACATATTTGCGACATACTGCGTCTTGGAGGCATTAGGTGCAACGAAAGTTCGGAAAGAGCTTAAATCTTGTATATATATATCAGCAACAGCATATGGCACAGCATCATTTTTTCTCAGCTCGTTATCACAGAACTCACAGTTTGGCCATGTTTTTGAAATATGTTTGCAGTTGCGGCAGTAATACCCTTCCACTTGCGTGAGTTCGATGGCGATGTTTTCACTGCGATACTCAGTTTCGTTGGATATTACCTGGTCCGGAGAGAATTTTTCAGCAAACTTACCCTTAAGCAATCCCTTTGGTTCCGGTGTAGGTTCCAGCGTTGGTTCGGGCGTTTCAGTAGGTTCCGGCGTATCGGTGGGTTCAGGCGTTTCAACCGTTGGGTCAGCAACGCCTTCTGTGCTTTCCGGAATAGAGGTAGGAACAGGCGTCTCAGTAGGCACGGGGGAAGGAGTATCGGTAGGGGCAGGCGTGCTGGCAGACACTAAATTGACGTTCGCATTATTGAATTCAGTCAAATCGATCTCCACTGGTTTCCAAGGAAAGAAGTGGAAAACCTGAGCACAAACAAAATACGCGACAATACAAAACCCAAGCAGGTCCAGAATGACCATGCGCAGGATACGTTTTTTACTGGATTTTCTCATGACAGTTTTTTATCCTTCACAAACACATATTTGCGCTGGAGCACGAAGCTCATGGGGTAGACGATCAGCTGTACGATGGCATAAGAAATCCATTCTGGTATGCCGCAGATCACTGTGAACAGATACAGCAATCCGTAGTGGCAACCGAAAATGAACAGTACCAAAACCGTATAGCGGAGAAAACTGGTTTTGTTGGCCGTCTCAAACACCAGTTTCTTGTTGTACATATAGTTAAAGATAGAACTCACTACACGGGAAGCAGCAGTGGAGAAGAGGATGGAGGAAGCCTGTGCCCAGCTCTTGGTAAGCCAGATCAATAAAAGGAATATGATGTATTCCAGCAGAAAGCTTAGCAGAGAAGAACTGACGAACATGAGAATCATTTTATAGATACGCCAGCCGTCCCGAAGAGCCCGAAAATGTGAGGATGCGTTATCCTGGATATAGACCGTCTCGATGGGCACTTCCACGATGGGGATCAGTTCCCGACAGCAGTAGAGGAGCTGACTGATCTCATACTCATATCGATCGCCCTTCAAAGAAAGCATACGTGGTATATTATCCCGGGAAAAGGCGCGAAGACCGGTCTGTGTATCGTAGACCTTGACACCAGTAGAGATGGCGAATACGAATCGGGTGATGGCGTTGCCGGCGCGGCTCTTGAAGGGAACGTTGCCAGTGAAGCGGCGGGAACCGGTGACAAGGGCATCTCGGT
>Ga0247609_10003907_pt1 | contig 14983 bp, 14 predicted proteins | sample 172DNAGHGlowgp2_FD_193487 | JGI IMG/M metagenome (GOLD analysis project Ga0247609, IMG submission 193487) | Sheep rumen microbial communities from Palmerston North, Manawatu-Wanganui, New Zealand - 1728 DNA GHGlow gp2 | ecosystem: Host-associated > Mammals > Digestive system > Stomach > Rumen ...
TTAACCCATCTGGTAGTGGCAGTATTGAGCCAGTAGTAAAAACGCCTACGTTCGTCATAGCTAAAAAAAACGGTGAGAAGTTAGGGGTAATTCCTGCTAAGAATATTCGGTTTGAACGCAACCTAAACAGCGAAAACACTGTTGACTTTAAAGTATATAAAAGCATAAACGGTGTTGATTATGACCATTGGGATGATGTTATAGACCTAAGATTGATGTGGTGCAAAGAATGGGATATGTGGTTTGAGATGCATATTGACATCACGCAATCGGATGATTTAGTAAAATGCGTAAATTGCGTTTCTATTGGAGAAGCAGAATTATCCGTGATAAAGTTGTATGGTATTGAAATTAATACTGATAATGATATTTCACGAGATGATTATGTCCAAACTGTTCTTTATGACGAATTAAAACCAGAACGCTCTTTGCTCCACAGAATCAGCGAGAAGATACCGCATTACACAATAAAGCATGTAGATGAATCTATTGCAAATATTCAGAGAACGTTTACGTTTGATGATTGTAGCATCGTGGACGCTTTTACAGCAATAGCAGAAGAAATAAGTTGTCTCTTCATACTCTCTTGCAATTCGAATTCGAGTGGTCTACCAGAAAGAGGAATATATGTATATGATTTGATGTCATATTGCAACGTGTGTGGATATAGAGATGATTATTTCACGACATGTCCAGAATGCGATTCAACAAATGTCAGAAAGGGTTTTGGTGGCGACACTGGAATATTTATATCTGATGAAAATATAGCAAAAGAGATTACATTGACAACTGATTTAGACAATGTATTCAACTGCTTCAAGTTGAGGGCTGGCGATGATGTTATTACTGCTACCATAGCGAATTTGAATCCCAATGGATCCGAATATGTATGGTATTTCCCCGATTATTTGACAAGCGATATGTCTGCAAATCTCAGACAAAAACTGGCTCAATATAACACAGATTATAATTATTACCAGAATACATATCAGTTTAATATAAACCAGAGTTCGATAGATGCCTATAATGCTCTTATACAAAAGTATTCTGCATATAATCATGATTTAGAAGGAATCGGGACTTTAATTGGATTTTCATCTTCAACAGCTGCGTTGTATGGGATTATTGATTTCGAGTTATATCTTACAAACGCACTTTCACCAGACGTTGAAATGAGTGACACAAGTGCTTATGAACAGGCATCATTGCTAACATCGAATTCACTATCCCCTGTCGCAATAACCAACTTAGCAAATGCGTCACACGCAACTGTCAGCAGTAACGTATTGTCCGTTGCGAAAACGATAGTAAGCCCAACATACAAAGTTGACATTGCGGAATCGACATATGATTCAACCCTTCATGTTTGGCAAGGTGTTTTTGTTGTGACGAACTATTCATCGGAATCAGATACATCAAGAACGCCATCTATATCTGTTGCAATCTCTGATGATTATGAAAGATATATCAGACAGAAAATAACAAACACATTAAAGAGGCATAACGATACTGATTATAGTGTTACAGAATTATTTAATAAAGAATTGATAGTTAATGGTAACAGCTATTCAGGGGACTTTGCGGACGAGTTGGAAAAATACAGCATCGACTTGCTTGAAAACTTCCATAATATATGCCAGTCATGCCTCGATGTCCTTGTTGAAGATGGTATTTCAAACAATATTGTTTGGAATCAGATGCCGAGCAATCTATATCAAGAATATTATCAAGACTACTATCAAAAATTACAAGCAATAGAAAAAGAAATTAACCTAAGAGAATCGGAATTATCTTTGGTTGTTAATCTCTATAACAGCATTTTAGATGAAAGAGAATCTATACAAGAGACGCTTAACCTTAAAACATATGTTGGCGATGCGTTGTGGAAAGAATTCTGTTCGTATAGAAGAGAATCTACTTACTCTAATGATAATTATATTTCAGATGGATTAAGCAATTCTGAGATATTAAAGGTATCTGAGGAATTCTTGAAGAATGCAAGGATAGAACTTGTCAAATCTGCAACTTTGCAACATAGTATTTCTTCATCAATAAACAACCTGTTATTAATGCATAACGGATTCTCATCTATAGTCAGTTCTTTTGAGGTTGGCAACTGGTTAAGAGTTAAGATTGATGGGAAGGTGTATAGGTTAAGACTCATAAACTATTCGATAGATTATGATAATCTCGAAAATTTAGATGTTGAGTTCTCTGATGTTATTGAATGTGGAGATAGCATATCCGATATAAAGAGTATACTGCAAAAGGCTAATTATATGTCAACAACTTATCAAACTGTCGAACGGCAAGTTGACAGAAATGATAAGACAACAAAAAGAGTAAACACTTGGTTTGAGGATGGTCTTGACGCCACACTCACAAAAATCATTAACAACGCGGATTCGCAGACGATGGTGTTTGACGAGCATGGTCTTCTCATGCGGAAGTATGATGAAATATCATCAAGTTATCAGCCAGAACAGTTGAAGATAATAAATAGCACACTTGCTGTGACTGATGACAATTGGGCAACAACAAAAACAGCAGTTGGTAAGTTCTTATATTACGATCCTGTCACATACGAGTTAAAGTCAGCTTTTGGTATTAACGCCGAAATGGTTATCGGCAGAATGATTCTTGGTCAAGGACTTGGAATATATAATGCGCAGAATTCAATGAGGTTTGATGAAAACGGATTAAATATTACCAACAATGTTAATACGTTCACATTGAATCCAAATGCAGAAAAGCTGTTTGCCGTAACAAGAGGCGCAGAAGATTTGCTGTCCGTTGACACAAACGGCGACTTACATGCGTATGGCAACATTGTTGCAAAGACCCTTTCCGCTGGCGGTAAAACATCTGCGGACTCGGCGCATGATGGTTTATTCGTAGATTCAGAAGGTAATCTTTTTGCAGGTGATGATAATCAGGTTCAGATTTACGCTGATGGTACATTTGATTTTGCGAATGGTGGAATAACCTATGACGGAACTGATTTGAATATCACTGTTGCGAACCTTACAGTTACTGGCATTGACTTGGCGACAGGTGACGATATTAGTGAGATTAATGTTGCGTTAAGCGAACTTGGTTCTTCATTGCAAGGACAGATAGATGCAAAAATCGAAACATGGGCGCAATCAACTAACCCTGCTTCATCATGGGGTAATGATGAACTCGAATCGCATAATGGCGATTTATGGTATTATACTGGAACTGAAAACATAACCGTTGGTGGTGTAACTATACTTCCGTCAACAACGTATCAGTATAATTATACCACAAGGAAATGGGTTAAATACAATTCATCAAGTACGTCCTTATTTGATTTTGCCGATTCAAAAGCAACTATATTCTATGGCGCGTATCCTTTTTCAAGTGCTACAAATGCAAATACAAATGATATTGCTGTAGATAGTAACACACAAAAAATATACAGGTATAACGGCACATCATGGGTTGAAGTACAAAACTATAATGATGCTATCAGTGATTTAAAAGATTCGCTGATTCATCAGGTTGATTCGAAAATAGAGACATGGGTGCAAAGTTCTGTCCCGTCAAATTCGTGGACTTCGGCTGAAAAAGCTGACCACGATGATGACTTATGGCTATATACTGGCACGACTGATATGACGGTTGGCTCAATTACAGTCCATCCTCAAGGCGTTTATCAGTATAATGCTTCAACTAATACATGGACTATTTATTCATCTGGATCAAATAATATCTTTGATATGATTGATGGTAAGACCACTATTTATTATGGAAGATATTTTACTGGCTATAGTGGCACATATTATCAAGGCACGTCTGCACCTGCGAATGCTGTATCATCACCATCAACATATGATATGTATTACAACTCTTCCACTACTAGAACATATATCTATCTGAATAACGCATGGCAGACATATTCACACCCTGATGGTGATAGTTATTTTGACACACGATATGGATATGTTTATGAATGGAAGGCATATTCAACTTTTAGCCGATGGAATCAGGTATCGCTAGTTTCCAATGGGGATTATTATTATTCTAAAAATGAATTGTCTATCAGGAAATATAACGGCAGTTCATGGGTATATTACTATAATATTGAGAATGGGGACTATCTTGTTGATGCTGATACGGGATGCACATATAAATGGAGTGCTTCAAAATGGAATCTTGTAACAGATTATCAATCAGCTATCAACGCAGAAGTCGAAAAGTATATGCGGTTTGAAAGTGCTTATGGATTGATGATCGCAAATATGGTTAATGGTGAACAGACAATTTCTGGCGCTACTTCTTATAATGCATTACTTGGTTCTACTTCATTAAAAATACGAAACGGCACTGATGTACTGGCAGAATATGGTTCATCCATCAAACTGTACAAACCCGGCACTACGACTGTTGCGGTTCAAATCTCTCCTACTCTTGCCAGTTTTACAGGACAAATAACGGCTGATTCAGGAACGATTGGCGGCTTTACGATTTCTTCTACATCTAACACTGGCACGACAGCTAGTGGCGGTCATTTTGCAACCAATTCTATTTATTGCCATACAAGTAGCGGCTCTTATGAATACGAAACTGGTATTAAAGGTACAAACCAGAGCGGTACAACTTCGTTTTATGTAAGAAGAATCAGTTCAGGCGGTAACTGGAATAGTGGGCAGTATATGTTTTACGTCTCAAATACTGGTAAATTATATGCACAAGATTTTGAATTAAACGGTGGCTCGATTGTTGCCGCTTCATTTAAAGCAACTGGCACATATCCATCAGACACTTATACAACAATAGATAATAATATTATTTTATATAATGACCATACAGATATATCACCGTATATAATGGTGAATAATAATTGGAGTAATAAACGGATTTGGATGCATGCAGATGGCATATCTGTCAGCGGGTCAAATTATACAAAGACATTAGTAATTGACAGTAGTGGATTTACTTTTTCTTCAATAGTAAAAGCGCCACATCTACAATTTACTCAATATATATATACAAACTCAGCGAGTTCATCTACAGGCATACCAGTTATTACATGCAGCAGTACCAGTCTTTTAGTGGGTGTGCATCCGGATTATGCGACCGCAATTCCGAATACGAATATCCGTGGTGCGCAAATTCGTCTTTATACGGTCGGTACAGGGGATGATAAGGCAGGAATCTTCTTAGGCTCATCAGGAAGTACAGCAGTTAATTCTGATGAACGGCTCAAAACTATTTCGTCAATGGATACAAGATATGAAGATTTCTTTAATGCTTTAACTCCCGTTACATACAATTATAAAGTCGGTCATAGAAAACATCTTGGCTTTGGTGCGCAGTCTGTTGAAAGAGCACTAAAACAATCTGGACTTAGTACAGAAGAATTTGCGGGTTTAATTATTCAAAGAGACATAGAAATACCAGAGGATGAAGTTATCACGCCAGATGACCAGAAACATTTTGACGAGTTATATTCATTGCGCTATGAAGAGTTCATTGCATTAAATACGATGATGATACAAACGCTGCAAAAGAGAGTTACGGAATTAGAAAAATTATTAAAGAGGTAAGAAATGATTTTAAAGAATAAAGACATTATCACAAGAATGAATATCCTGAACGAATATGGTTCAAAGAGACTTCCGCAGAGAATCAGTTATGCGATAACAAGAAATGTAATGCTCTTGTCCGCAATTGCCGAGTCTTACAACAAAGAACTTAAAAAGATAATTGACAGTTACAAAGAGTATTATGAGAAAGACGAAAAAGGAAATACCAAGATTGATAGTGTAAGTGGTCTTCCAGTTATCATGTCTGAACATTCAAACGAGTTCATTTCAGAAGTAATGGAACTTCTTGACATTGAAGTAGAAGTCAATCCGCACTTCATTGATGAATCATTGTTTGATTATGACGGTGAGAAGTATGACGTATTGTCTGCGGTTGACATTATCAATTTACAAAAAGTCCTGTGCAAAAATGATACAGGATCCAAGGAGGAATGATTATGCTTAATGGAATCAGAAACTTTCTTCAAATCATCAACGACCATTGGACAACGATTTCTGTAATTATCGGTTTGGCAATCGGCGCATATCAGAAAATCAAAGAGTACATTCAGAAGACCGATGAAGAGAAAATCGAAATTGCCAAAAAGCAAATCCGTGAAACCATGTTGAAAATGGTGTCGGATGCGGAATGCAACTATGACGAATGGAACAAATCCGGCGCAATCAAACGTTCTCAGGTAATCGAGAGAATCTACGCAATGTATCCTATTCTTGCGAAAGCTGTGAATCAGGATGAACTCACAGCTTGGATTGACGCAGAGATTGATGCCTCTCTTGGAACGCTGAATACTCTTATTGAGAATATCGAAGAGTAACAAACACACAGGGTTGTCGCAAAAGCGACAGCCCTTTTTATATGTGAGGAAGAAAATCTATGGAATCGCAAGGTATTATTCAGCAGTTGTCGGCTATCCCGATTGGCACAATTATCGCATGGGCAACTGTATTGGCAAGTATTATCGGGGTAGTCTCGACAGGCACAATCAAACTTTACAAGATTTTTGAGAAGGCTCACGAAACTAAGGAAGAGAACGAGGAATTCAAGAAATTGGTCAAGGATCATGAAGAAGAAATCAAATCAATCAAAGACATTCTTCTTGAAATAAAGAGCAAGATAGATGAGAACGACAAACTTGAATTGAAGAATCTCAGACACAAAATCGTTCGTGCTGCCGAAGAATATATTGCAAACAATAGAATCACAATCAGACAGCTTAAAGCATTGGAAGAGTTGTTTGAAGAATATCACAAGAGAAATGGTAATAGTTATGTTTCCACATTGATGCAGAAAGTTAGGTTACTTCCCGTAATTGGTGAACTTGACGAGGATGGGAACGATATATGTTAAGACCAAGAGGTTGTAAATGGACATTTTAGTAAATGTTATCAATCAAAAATTAAAAATCAAAGCAAATACTAAAAGACTCGTTTCTGGAACTCAAAAATTCATCAGATTTGAGTTTAGTCTCGATGATGCATGGGACGACCTTTTAGTGTTCGCGCAATTTATACAAAACGGGAAAGCGTATAACGATTATTTAGATGAAAATAATTCTGTATACCTTCCACCTGAGATAAAGGATGGCAAGTTTAATGTTCTGCTGTACGGTTCTGGTTCAAACACTATAGCTACCACCAATTATCTCACGTTTGAAGTTGACAAGAATATACTTATTTCTGACGCGCAAAGCACAGTAATAACAGAGTCATTATATAACAAACTTGTCAATATTGTAAAAACATACGCATCTCAATCTGCGTCCGGTGCGCCGACTCCCGTTTCATCTTCAAGTTTAATGACGGATCCTGAAACGATTTATCTTTACACAGGCTCAGAAGATAACTATATAAAAGGCGATTGGTACTACTTTTCAGGTGGTCAGTTGCAACATGGTGGGACTTATGGTGCTGGCGTTGTAGATAGTTCACTAACAATGGACGGTGTTGCTGCGGATTCGAAGACTGTTGGTGACGAATTTGAATCTATAAGAAATACAATAAGCGGTTTATTTTCAATAGTTGGCGATGTTTTAGTAATTAACTAAGGAGAATATTATGTTACTTCATCAAACAATGGAGAATGACAGTAGTCGCGCATATTCATACCAAGATGTCGTGAATACTCGCGGTAACACTGATTATGTAAAAGACGGAAAGATTTATAAGAATAATCCATCGCAGAGCGTTCTTGTTATGAATTCTGATGATCTTGAATTGCTCGAAGATTATAACGTTGGAACAATCGCGTACACTGCTGGGTTTAATTATATATGGATTAAGCAAGCAGACGGACAATGGGTGGAGGTATAACGCATGGATATTGAAACTATGGCAGCTACTATCGCCATCATAAAGAAAATGCCGAACACCGCAGCAAACAGCGCTCAAAAAGCAGAAGAAGCTGCCGATAGAGCCGAACAATACGGGCAAAGAATATCTTTGCAAAATGAGACATTGATAATAGGCGGTGATGATAATGGCTAATATTTCGAAGATAAATTTTAAAGGCGTAGAATATGACATAAAGCCTTTGATGGATGCAACTCCCACTGCGAACAGCACCAACGCCGTGCAGTCCGGCGGAGTAAAAAGCGCTTTAGACGGAATACAAAAGAGGATCTCCGGCTTAATTACTAATATTGGTTATTCAAATGCTATCAATTTGGCGGTTAATACAGATGGAACAAAAAAGGGCGTTACATTCACTCATATCGGCAATAATATAGTTACTATTGTTGGACAAGGTGACAATTCCGGCGCGATAACACAAAATTTAATTCTAATTGAAGAATTGCCAATAGCATTTTGTGAATCCGAGAAAATTTGTGTATACTTTGAAAATGTCAGCAGGACGGCAAATACTCCGATTCCATTTGATGTATATATCAAGACCGCCGAAAACCCTTCTTGGACGAGTTTTATAGCCAATAAATCTGGCCTTGTCGTAGAAACGTTACCAGCAGGATGCACAGGCGTGTTACTGCGAACGCATTTATCGAGCAATGCAACGTATAATGAAAAAATTAAGGTTATTGTTACAAATGGTTTTTTTCCGAACTTCAGCCTTCCCGAAGATCGTTTTTTAGCCAGCCAGTACAAAAACAGCAGTGCGGCTTATCTGGTTGAGTCGGACTTCAATAATGTAACAGATACCGGTTTTTATTGTTGGAGCGGCAAAGCCTATTCGCATAACCCATACCAGCAAAGTACAGATATAGGTTTTCTCTTCGTCATGAATTGGGACAAAATTACGTGGCAGATGGTCACAGGATTTGGAGTAAATAGGAATAAGATCTATATCCGTGAAAAAAACAACAATGGTTGGAACGTGTGGAAAGAGTTTGGCGGAAATACGGATTCGGCATTGTACTATATGCCCACAGGAGATAATACCGACGTATCATCAGACATTGCAGATATTCTCGCAAATGTAGGAGTGTGCCGCTTAGGGCCGGGTGATTTTTACGTCAGCGGCGTTGATATGCCGGATGACACTTCGTTAATCGGTTCTGGGCCGGACACAAGGATCATACTACTTGGCACAAATTCTGACGCGGGGTATGCAATCAAGTTGGGTAGTGATTGTCTTGTGCAGAACATGACAATTCTTGGAAATACAACTGATATTGAATATTCTAACGTATCTTCAACAATAACTGAGCGTCATGGAATTTTGTTTTCAGGACATTTTAGCACAGACCAGGCTGATTTTAAAACCAGAAGCCTTGTAAATTCCTGTTGGATAAAAAATTTCACCGGTGGCGGTATTACATGTAATGACACTGGATATGGAACATCGGCATGTATAGGTGTCACAGATTGTTATATATGGTATTGCAATGCAGGTATATATGTTCCGTTTTTCAGCGAATTTCACCGCTTTACGAGCGTGCATTGTCATAATTGTTATTACGGCGCGGTCAATAATGGAGGTAACTGTGTCTTTGTTAACTGCGGTTTTAGCGCAAATAAAATCGGCATGTTAATGGATAATACCTCCGGCACACTGAGAAACGATTCTCACGGTACTGTAATCGGATGTGTTTTTGACCATGCAAATGGAAATAACGGTGTTGGTATAAAAATTATTGGAATGAGTAACGGCGAAATCTTTAGTGACTGTCAGCTTTTCTATTCCGATATAGAAATTAAAAATAGTAAGGGGTTACAATTTAATAACTTTAATGTTGGTGGAACCGGTGTAAATATTAAGGTGGAAAGAGGAACATCAGGCGGCTTGATTCTTTTTTGCAACTGGTTATTTAAAACAGATAGTTATAGTTTTCAGATTGATGATGGATATACAGAATGCAAATTTAACAACTGTTGGACGTGGGACGGCGTGGCTGTTAATCCATAAATTTAATTAGTCGGCATTGGTTTATTAAAATTTGGGAGATTGATCATGAATGATTTGCGCTATTGCTTCGAGCAGTCCCTCGTCCCCTCCATACTTCTCAAAACATCAAAAAGCGGGCTTGCCGTTATCGACACAGACGGCATCAGTAAAAGCGCGATACAGTCTGCTGTGAATCGCGGCGTCTACGTCTACGGTTATATCAACGCAGGGGCGTGTGAGGATGCACGCTCCTACTACAAGAGTTTTAAGTATGACCGGCTTGCACCGTATGACGGATGGGATGGGGAGTATTGGATAGATGTGACCGACAAGGCATGGCAGGAGCACGTTGTTGACATCGCCAAAACGATCAAGGCAACGGGTGCAATTGGCGTCTATCTGGATAACACTGACCTGTATGGATACATACGCGACAGGGAGATCAAAAAGCGATACAGCCGCGCACTCCCGTCTGCTGATGCAGTCTACAAGGTACTAAGCGCACTGGTCTTTGCTGTCCAGAAAGTCGGCCTGATCGTCATGCCGAACGGAGGGGATGTGTTTGTCGCAGATAGATAAAAAAAAAGAAAAATATTACAGGCGCAGATTATAATTCAAAGACTACTAGGAAGAACAAGAATCTAATTAAATCATATATTTAGAAAGGGGTGATAGCAATGAATCTAAATCAATTAATCGAACAATTTCTTCACCAACTTCACCCATTTGAAAATCTTAGTTCTTCTATTATTTTTATTGGTGCCATACTCTGCACATTTAATTGGTGAGTTGGCTGCGTTAAAACACGAAGATTTGAATCCTGAAACTGGAACTATTAAAATCAGGCGCACAGAAACACGCTACATGGAGAATGGTTCCACAGTGTATGATGTAAAGAATTATCCAAAAACCCAAGCAGGCGTCAGAGAAATAGTAGTACCCACCAGTTATCAGTGGCTCGTCAGGGATTTATATGCTAGTTCTTCTGAAGGGGATTATGTTTTTAAAGAAAACAATAAGCGCCTGACTACATATCATCTTCGCAAGAGGGAATATTATGTATGTAACCAAACAGGTGTATATAAAAAATCGCCCCATAAGATCCGTGCCACATACGATTCTATTCTACTGGATGCCAATGTAGATAGACGTATGGTTAAAGATCAAATGGGGCACTCTGAAATCAAAGTATCTGAAAATAATTATCACCGGAATAGAAAAAGTTTTGATAGGAAACAGCAGATACTTGATTCTATACCTGAATTTTGTTGATTTTTGATTACATTTTTTTCAACTGTAATCATAAGAGACCTAATAAATACGGGGAATTTGAGAGTTTTTACGAAGTTCGATTATCTTCTTCGGCTTGCAGCTGATAGTGTAGATGACTCCAAACAGGTTAGTCTTTACAACAAGGTCGTAGAGCTTGAGAGCAGAATAGAAGCGCTTGAAACTGTTGACTTCGTGATTTACACAGCTGGCTATGTTACTAAGCGCGGACAGATTATCAAATTCGATTTAGATGGTGATGGAACGTATGAGTATGTTACGTACCTTGGTGGTAGAGCATCTACGCCCCTTTCTCCCGGCAAGATCGAGGGATGGTATAAGGTCACGTCCACTGGCGTTAAGACACACTCCTTTATTCGGAATGCGGATGGGACTTTTACTCTGACACCTGTTGAGGAAGAAACACCAACAACTTAAAATTAAATAATTTGTGGAAATGGAGGTTTGCTAATGAATAATTATAATTACCCGTTCCTACAAAATGGAAACAATAATCAAAATTGGCAGAATAACGGTCAGAATTGGCAAGGATACGGACAGAACAATATGCAAGATAACGGGCTGTACGGATTCCAACGTATGCCGATGAATTACCAACAAATGAGAAGTATGATGAACCAACCTGTTCAGCCGAGTCCGCAAGGATCCTCGAAGATAGACAGGGTTAACGGCAAAGAAGGTGCAGAAGCATACTTCCTTATGCCTAACAGTGAGGTCTTATTGCTTGATACGACCAACCCTATTATCTGGCTCAAACAGACTGATAGCGCTGGTTATGGTACTGTCACAGGATTTAACGTTATACCGCTTAAAGATAACGCAGAAGAAACTCAACAAGATTATTCTGCGCTTGAACAGCGAATCGCATATATAGAACAGATATTGGATGATATGACTTATGAACAACCAGAACAGAAACAACAGAATGTACAACAGTCCACAACAGCAAACGTACAACCGCAACCCAATACTGCAAACCCTAAGCCAAGGCACGCCTCAAAATAATCAAGATGTTTTGACGGGAATGGTTAATGCATACCTCAATGCGAGTAATCCGCAACGAATGTTGAATAGTATTATTCAGCAAAATCCGCAGATGCAACAAGTAGTAAATATTGTTAATCAAAGCGGTGGTAATGCGCAAAACCTATTCTACGCTTTGGCAAGGCAGATGGGAGTTGACCCCGAAGCATTTCTTAGAAGCAAATTCGGGCAACGATTCCCATTTAACTAATTTTGGATAACACCGCTTAGTCGGTTTATCAATATAAGAGAGACTGTAGAAGGAGGTAAGTTCGAAGCAAGACAAAGTGCACTTGTCTTGTATCCATTTTAATTGCCAATGCATTGAGCATAAGAGGAAAAGGAAACAAAAAAAACAATGGCTATTACAAACGATTTAACTCTTAACTCAACAATGGAGGAAAACAAAATGGAAGGAACTTCTCTTTCTGCAAGTGATGTTGCAATGCTGGCTGGTAACAACGATGGTTTTGGTAACAACGGTCTTTGGCTCTTCGCAATCCTCGCCCTTATGGGTGGCGGATTTGGCGGTTGGGGCAACAACCGCTTCGGCTATGAGCCTCAGTACGCTACACAGGATTTCGTACAGAACGGTTTCAACTTCAATGATATTCAGGATCAGAACCGCGACCTGATGAACGCTATTAACAACGGCACCGCACAGTCTGTCGCTGCTACCAATCAGGCTAAGTACGATAATATCAACGTAGCAAAAGACATCCAGACAGCAATCATTGCTCAGATTGGTGATGTTAAAGCTAATCAACAGGCGATGATGAGTCATCAGTCTCAGTGTTGCACAGAACAGCTTCGTGCTATCGACAATGCGAAGTTTGAAGCTGCTCAGAATACTGCCCTTATCAATGCCAACATCACTGATAAGGCTCAGAAGATTATCGACACTCTGAACGGTAATCAGATGGCTATGATGCGTGACCAGATTCAGAATCTTACGCTTCAGAATATGATGAACGGCGTTGTTCGTTACCCTATGGCCTCCACTTATACCGCAGGCGCGAATCCGTTTTGCAACTGCGGAAACTTCAACGGATGTTGCTGTAACTAATGATTGGACTTATTAATTCGCAACGGGCTTCGGCCTGTTGTTTTTAATTGAGGTGAAGTTATATGCTTGATATTTATAGCAATAACGTAACTGTGCCCGAACAGTCACCTATTCCGTTCAACAGCACTAACGTTGATAAAGGAAATGATGGAGTAACCCGTCAAGGGACAGTTACAGTACAATTTAATAAATGTGGTGTATTCAAGGTAGATTTCCATGCTACCGCTATTGCAGGTACTGCTGGCACTATCACCACGCAACTGCGCAAGAATGGTATCTTGCAACCGCAAGCCGTGTCGAGTCAGACAGCTGCCGACACCACATCATCTTACGCGCTTTCATTCTCAACCTTAGTTCAGGTTGATAGGAATAATTGTAGATGCAATATGTGTTCAATTCCCGTAACCATTGACGTATTTAACAATTCTACAATCCCTGTTACGTTTAGCGTGGCAGACGTTGTTGTGACACCTGTTTCAAGATGACGGTAGAAGAAGTTTTCACAAAGATGGCATCCCATATGTTAGATGGAGTTATGATACATGAACAACTTGTTCATTACCATAACTTTCTTCATCTTCCGGGATATGCGAGATTCCACATGGAGAGATGCTTAGAAGAGTCGGTGAGTTATATGAGATTGTATAATTATTATCTTTCTCACTATGGCAAGCTGATACCGAACGTAAAAGTTGCGCCCACAAACGTCATTCCGAAGACGTGGTATTCCCACACAAAGAAGGACGTTGACTCTTCTACTCTCAGAAGTTCGGTGAAAGCTGGACTTGAAATGTGGATAGATTGGGAAAAGGACACACAGAAACTTTATCAAGAATTATACATGGCATTGATGGAAATCGGAGAAATTGCTTCTGCGAATTACGTCAGTGAATGTATATCGGACGTAACCGAAGAACTGAAAGAAGCCGAGTGTTATTATCTTAATAAAAAGATCCGTGATTATGACATAACGGATATTATGGATGAACAAACAAAATTCTCTAAGGAGAAATGCAAGGAAATCTGCAAGGTAATAAAGGATTCTTTTAGCGTCTAATTATTAATCTCTAAAGCTAATGTATTGGCAAAATCATTTAGGACTGAGGTGCACTCTCAGTCCTATTCTTTTATCTTTAAACTATAATAAATGAGGAGATACATGGAAACGCATATTATAAATATCTCATTTGGCTCGAATCAATATGCCACGGCAAAAGCAAGGGAACAATATTCTTACGGGCAAGAGATTGTATTCTCCAACATAGAACTGCCAGAAGTATTTGAAGCATATTTCTCAAACTCTCCTACAGGCGAAGCAAAACATGTAGTTGGGCAAAATAACAAAGTTTTAATTCCAGATGAATATTTTTTAAGCGGAGAAGCTATTTATTGTTACATTCTTGTACACGATGTCGCAACTGATGGCAGAATGAAGTATGTTGTTAAAATTCCAATCGAATATCGACCAGAGCCAACGGAATTAGAGCTTACCGATGTACAACGCGACATTGCTACGGAAGCTATTGCAACCTTACAAGAAGCGACCACCCGTGTCACAGACATGGCTGAACAGGTAAGTGATAATCTCGCTACAACAGAACAGAATGTTGTTGCGACAAATGAGAATGTTGAACGGTCTTCGCTTAATGCTGATAAAGCAGAACAATCTGCGCAAAATGCCGACAAATCTGC